>ENA-OPWR01003266-OPWR01003266.1-human-gut-metagenome-genome-assembly--contig:-NODE-3266-length-10205-cov-2.390443_pt1 | contig 10205 bp, 8 predicted proteins | sample MGYA00241507_ERZ502006 | MGnify/ENA primary metagenome ERZ502006 (study PRJEB25962, sample SAMEA2043041) | human gut metagenome | biome: human gut; feature: human-associated habitat; material: faeces... | reverse complement strand
TGCGTGATTCTGGTCAGCGAAAGCTGACATATTCTTTTCAGAATCACTGCACATCTACGCAAGCCACAAAACTTACAGGCTTCTCCATGCAGTCTCAAGTGCAATCTCGATCATTTCGTCAAAGGATTCCTGACGCTCAAGAGCAGTCAGTTCTTCATGACGGAACATGTGATCAGAGATGGACAGGATACTTAATGCTTTTTTGTGAGAAGCAACTGCTTCCCAGTAGATACCTGCTGTTTCCATCTCTACACAGAGCATTCCGAGATCACGGCACAGGGACGGGATATTGGAGTCTGCGTTGTAGAATACATCAGTTGTGAATACGTTTCCGACTTTGACACTTGCTTCTCTCTCTTTGCAGACAGATACTGCATCATTCAGCAGATCAAAATCAGCAGTCGGCGCGAGTGTTCCCGGGAAACCATACTGTACATCAAATTTTGAATTTGTGGAAGCACTCATGGCGATTACGACATCGCGTACTTTCATGTCATCGCGGAGTGCTCCGGCAGAACCTACACGGATAATGGAATCTACATCAAAGAAATTGTAGAGTTCATGAGCATATAATGTCATAGATGGGATTCCCATGCCGCTGCCCATTACGGAGATGCGTTTTCCTTTGTAAGTACCTGTGTAACCGTACATATTACGAACGGTGTTAAATAATTCCGGATTTTCCAGATATTTTTCTGCAATATATTTTGCACGCAGAGGATCGCCCGGCATCAGAACCACTTTTGCCACCTTTTCTTTTTCTGCGACAATACATGCGGAAGGTGTTGAAATCATATTGAATTCCTCCTGTTGTTATTTAATGTACTATCGGAATCTTTTAAATGAAGAATTCTGAGATAGATTTTTGATATACAATGACATTTTCGCAGTGCGTACACGGTGTGTACGACGAGAAAATGGAAGCAGTATATCAGAAATATGGCCAGAATGACTCGTTTAGAAAGACTCCGAGAGTACATAAATAAGTGCGGAGGAGATTAGTGTGAAGAAAATATTATATCTGGAATGTAAGACAGGCGCTGCCGGAGATATGCTGATGGGTGCATTATACAGTTTGCTCACAGAAGAACAGAAAGTATTATTTCTGGAAAAATTAAATGCGATCAGCGAAGAAGTGTGTGTGATTCCACAGGAAATATGCAAACAGGGAATCGGTGGAGTCCATATGAAAGTTGAAATTAACGGGGAAGAAGAAGGCATCGCACATACCAATGATCATCATCATGATCATGAGGAAGCCCATGAGCATAGTCACTGTGCAGAACATAGCCATGAGGAAGCTCATATGCATAGCCATGAGGACGATCATGAACATGCACATCATCATGAAGGTGCACAGATTCATAATCATCATCACCATGAAGATGAACATGCACATGTGCATCATCACGGGCATCATGCACATACAAGTGTAGCAAGTATTTTAGAAAAAATCAGTGTACTGGATATGAGTGATAGTATAAAGAAAAATGCTGAGGGAATTTACCGTAACATTGCAGCAGCAGAGAGTAAAGTTCATCAAACTGATATGGAGCAGATCCATTTTCATGAAGTGGGTTCCTTGGATGCTCTGATCGACGTGGTTGGAAGCTGCCTTGCCCTTGAACTGCTTGGCGTAGATGAAGTGCAGGCTTCTCCGGTCTGTGTCGGAAACGGCACTGTTCGCTGTGCGCATGGCATCCTTCCTGTTCCGGCGCCGGCCACAGCCGAGATTATTAAGGGGATGCCGGTATACTGCAGCAATTTTGACGGAGAATTACTGACACCGACGGGGGCAGCTATCCTGAAATATTTTGTAGAGACTTATACAAAAGAAATGCATATGGAAATAGAAGAGATCGGTTACGGCTTCGGAACAAAAGATTTTGCACAGTTAAGCTGTGTAAGAGCATTTCTTGGATATCAGAAATAATTGTTTTCACTTGATTTTTTAGAATGAGTAAGAATGCGTGTTTTTCGAAATCAGTAACATTGCGGTTGTCTATAAAATATTGTAAAATAAGGTCATTAAAAATACCCTGAGGGGAAGGATACAAATATTACTACGACATAAGAGAAGAGAGGATTTGCAATGGAACTTAAGATGGAGCTCAGCCAGAAACAGGTTTTATCACAGCATATGGTTCAGTCCATGGAGATTCTTCAAATGAGCGCGCAGGAACTGGAAGGCTATATCGAAAAGCTGGCACTGGAGAATCCGGTGATCGAGCTGGCAGATTCCAGTCAGTCAAAAGCGGATATGCAGCAGGAAGATCTTCAGCGGAAGCTGGACTGGCTGGAGTCTACAGACTTGCAGAATCGTGTATATTATCAGCAGGAGCGTGATGCGGAAAATATGGAAGCAAACTGGCATGACAGCAGACAGTCCGAGGAAAATCTGGAGGAATATCTGCATGCACAGATTCTGCTGGCAGATTATACCGAACTGGAGCGTGTGATCATGGAATATCTGATCTGTTCGCTGGATTCCCGTGGTTATTTTTCCGGGGAACTTGCGCAGGTTGCAGATCATTTTAATGTTTCGGAAGAGAAGGTTGAAGAATTGCTGCAGGATATTCAGGAACTGGATCCGGCGGGCGTAGGTGCCAGAAATCTTCAGGAATGTTTGTTGCTTCAGATTCAGAGGAAAAAGAATTATTCTGACGTGACCGTAGAGATCATTGAACATTACATGGAAGAAGTTGCGAAAAACCATTTACCAAACATTGCAAAGAAACTGCAGGTTTCCCTGGAAGAAGTGCAGCAGGCCTGTGAGGAGATTCGTAGCCTGAATCCGAAGCCGGGAAGTTCTTTCAGTGACAGGGAGCAGTTACGATACATTAGTCCGGATGCGGTGGTTGTAAAATTGGAAAATCAGTTCGAGATTCTGATTAATGAGTATCAATATCCGGGATTTTCCATCAGCAATTATTATCAGGAAATGATGCAGAGTACTACGGATGCGGAGGCGAAAAAGTACCTGCAGGAAAAAGTACAGCAGGCGCAGTGGGTGTCTAATTGTATTTCACAGCGTTCCTCTACATTATCTAGAGTTATGCATCTTCTGGTGGAAAGACAGCATGAATTTTTCCTGGAAGGACCGGGGCATAAGCGTCCAATGCGGCTGGTGGATCTGGCGGAAGAGCTGGATCTTCATGAATCTACGATCAGTCGTGCCATGCGCGGAAAATATCTGCAATGTTCCTGGGGAGTCTTCCCTTTGAACTACTTTCTGACTTCTGTTGCAGTAAAAAGCAGTAATACCAATGGAATGGAGGATAAGACACCGGAGCAGATGAAAACAATGATCCGGGAGATTGTAGACAGTGAGAACAAGAAAAAACCATATAGCGATCAGGCGATCAGTGATCTGCTGATCGCAAAGGGCATCAAATTGTCCCGCCGTACAGTCAATAAATATCGTACCGAGATGGGAATTCCGGATAAGAGCGGCCGAAAAGAGTTTTAATCAGCTTTGGCAGAAAGCTTTCAGTGTGAGTTGCCAGTTTTATCAAAAATATCCAGTACAGTTATTTACGAAACGATGTATTAGTATTCGCGTTGCGTTGCTTGTGAAAGAGGGATTTATATGACATTAAAAGATTTTTTTATCAAGTATCCTAAGATTGCCATTGCATTTTCCGGAGGAACCGATTCGGCCTATTTATGCTATATGGCAAAAAAATATGCGAAAGAAATGACGGCTATTTATGTGTCTACCGCATTTCAGCCGACATTTGAAAAAGAAGATGCAATTCGTTTTTGCAAAGAATATGCGATTCCGTTGACTATTCTGGAGCGGGATGTGCTAAGTCAGGAGGCTGTCGTACAGAATCCGGCAAATCGCTGCTATTATTGCAAAAAAGTGATTTTTTCTGAGATTCAAAAGAAAGCACTGGAGCTTGGATTTACCTGTCTGGCAGATGGAACAAATGCTTCTGATGATGCAGATGACAGACCTGGTATGAAGGCATTGCAGGAGATGAAGGTATTATCTCCGCTCCGGATCTGCGGAATTACAAAGCCGGCGCTGCGTGATGTATCGGAACAGCTGGGATTATTTACTGCACGGAAACCGGCATATGCCTGTCTGGCTACCCGCATTCCGACAGGGACGCGGATCACAGCAGAGCAGTTGGAGAAGGTGGAACAGGCAGAAAGTGCTTTGATGGATATGGGATTTTCTGATTTCAGAGTCCGGCATCCGGAAGGTTATGCAAAGCTTCAGGTAAAACCGGAGCAGCTGCCATTAGTTTTTGAAAAAAGAGAAGAAATTCTGGCTGTTTTAGAGCCACTTTTTGGAACGGTCTGTCTGGATATGAAGACAAGATAGCACATTTTTTGAGATGTGTATTTTATAATGGAAAATACATTTGGATTTGAAAAAAAACTATGAAGTGGCACAAACCCGCAGAAACACTGGACTTGACCAATGGTCGAGTCCTTTTTTTGCATGAAAAGATTGACGGGGATGGGCTTTACTGTTATAACTGGGAGCACAGACAGAAATGTCGTAGTTGTTCCTGCAGGACAGAACTGAAATAAAAATCAGCAAAGAATGTTTTAAAGGCAGATTCAAGTTGAACGCACGTGAGATTTGGTGCGTGATTCTGGTCAGCGAAAGGTGACATATTCTTCTCAGAATCACTGTACATCCCCTCGTTTCCGGTGCATAGAGCGCTAAGAGGTGGGTAATGGGAAAAGCATCTTTGCGGGATATCGAAAGGAGTCAAATCTGAAATGGAAAAAAGAGAAAATTTCGGAAGATATATAAAAGAAAAACGAAAAGCCGCCGGACTCTCTCAGAAAGAGCTGGCAACACAGTTATTTGTATCAGAATCAGCCGTCAGCAAATGGGAGCGCGGTCTGTCCTATCCGGATATGACGCTGGTTACCAGTTTGTGTGAAATCTTACATGTGTCAGAGCATGAGCTGCTGACCGCCAGTGATGATATGCATCAGCGTGAGATTGAGGAGCAGTCCCGTGGATATCTGCGGATATTAAAAGGCTATACATGGGTGACGTATCTTTGTTATCTGGCAGTTTTGATCCCGTGCTTTATCGGGAATCTTGTGACGGAGCACCGCCTCTCCTGGTTCTTTATCGTAGTCGGTGGGCTTGCTATGGTATTTTCTTTTATCAATGTACCGGTGATGACCAAAACAAGACGCGCAGAAAAGTGTTTCTGGTGTTTTTATGGATCGATCATTTATATGCTGTGTGTTTGCCGGATTGTGTTAGGCGGTAACTGGCTGATCATGTCGCTGCTTGGCGTCAGCTTTGGTCTGCTGGGTATATTTTTGCCGATTATTTTATGTAGCTGGCATTATGACTGGCCGATATTGCGCCACAAAGGTCTGATCTGTATGGCACTTGATACAGTGTTAAGCTATTTGATGGTATTTTTCGGCTGCTTGTTTTATGTGAAAGGCGTGACAGGTGTCATTATTGCTCAGAACTTGTGGGTTATGACCGTTTTTTCAATATTTGCATGGGGAATTTTTGTGGTGTTCCGATACATCAGATGTAGTCGCTTGATGAAAACCAGTATTACAGTTGCACTTTGTGGTGTATGGATGTTTTTTGCTAACACGCTGATCAGTGTTGTTTACAATAGAGTTGTTAGACCAAGTGTAAACTTTCATAACTGGATGGATTTCGGTGGACAAAATATCGGACTGGTGGTTCTGATCGTCGGTGCGGTGATGGTCGCAGCGAGTATGATCCGGGATGTGAGAAAATAACATCTATTGACAGAGGTATCGTTGTAACGATATAATTATTATGAAAAATGTTATTTATTATGGTTTTTGGACAGAAAAAAGGAGTGCGTGTATGGGCGGAAAACTTACGATTTATCATGGATCACAAAAATTAATACAGCAGCCTGTTTATGGAGCGGGAAATGTGCGGAATGATTATGGTCTGGGTTTTTACTGTACAGAAAATGTGGATCTTGCAAAAGAATGGGCATGCACAGAAGAAAACAGTGGATATGCCAATTGTTATCAATTAGATCTTGGCGGACTTACTATATTGGATCTGTCAGATCACAGGTATCATATTTTAAATTGGTTATCATTGTTGTTGCAAAACCGTGTTTTTAAAATATCGAATGATCTGGCAGCAGAAGGAAAAGAATACATGTTAGATACTTTTTTGCCGGAATACGAAGACAAAGATATTATCATTGGTTATCGAGCAGATGATTCCTATTTTGCATTTGCTAATGCTTTTTTGAATAATACATTATCACTTGCCCAGCTGGAAAAGGCAATGTATCTTGGAAAATTAGGGGAACAGATTGTATTAAAAAGTAAAAAAGCATTTCACCATCTTACTTTTCAGGAAGCTATTTATGCGGAAAAAGAGACTTATTATCCGAAGAAGATGAACCGCGATCAGGGCGCAAGGGAAGCGTTTTGTTCAGAACGGAGCAAAAAGAGAGCTACAGATGCGATTTATCTGATTGATATTCTACGAGAGGAGTGGAAAAACGATGATGCACGCTTATCCGGAAACTTATCTGAATGATGCTATGAATAACCTTGGAAACATGTTTGATTATGGACTTGTAGATCTTCATTATGATCCGGAGCGTTTTTATGAGCAATTTTTGACTTCCGGAGTTGCAAAACAGTTTGAGCAGGGAAACCCGAAATACGTGGCAGGCTTGTCCGGTCCGGAACTTGCAATCGAAGTAATCTATCGCACGGAAGATCACCGACCGACGCAGATGCCTTCCGAAGAAATTGATAAATCACCGGAATACTGGGCAGGCTGGAGCCTTGCCTATTATCAGTGGTATCGGGCACATCGTTTTTCCTATTTGCAGCAGTATGGACTGACGATTCAACGCATATTGTCCATGTATCCGACCTTACATGAGGCAGACTTGTCAAAATTTGTTACGGTAGCAGATGGGATTATCGCGAAAGAAAAATCAGCTCAGATCAGTAACCTGCAGAGAATGAGGAAAAATTGCGGTATGACGCAGAAAGAGCTTGCCGAAAAATCAGGCACATCTCTGCGCATGGTGCAGTTGTATGAACAGAGGAAGCAGGATATTCGAAAGGCAGAAGCGCAGACGCTTGTAAATTTGTCCCGGGTTCTGGGGTGTGGCGTGGAAGATCTGTTTGACTGAAATAAAAAAGGGAATGCACAACGAAAATCGTTTTTGCATTCCCTTTTTCAGCGGAGAAGGAGGGATTTGAACCCTCGCGCCGTGTTACCGACCTACTGGTGTTCGAAGCCAGACTCTTCAGCCACTTGAGTACTTCTCCAAAATAAGACTTAATTAGTATAAACATTTTTCAAAGGTTCGTCAATCCCCGAAAAGACTTTGTAAAAGGTTCGTAAATTTTTCAGACAGGGCAATTAGTCTTGTAATCCCGTAGCTATTTTGATAAAATTCAGAACAGACAATGTGTTTTTTTCGCAGATTGCTTTATAATAGAGATGTGCAAAGAAAGATGTCATGTCTGGGAAAACAGATGATCTGTGAATTGAGAGAGGAGCGGAAAAGATGAAAAGAATCGGAATGCTGACAAGTGGCGGAGACTGCCAGGCCTTAAATGCAGCAATGCGCGGAGTAGTAAAAGGATTAAATGCTAATCTGGATGAACTGGAGATTTATGGTTTTTATGATGGATACAAAGGATTAATTTATGGGAATTATCGTCTGTTGACATCCAAAGATTTTTCCGGAATTCTGACAAAAGGCGGAACAATACTCGGAACATCCCGTCAGCCGTTTAAATATATGCGTGTACCTGATGAGAACGGGTTGGATAAAGTGGCTGCAATGAAGCATACCTATCATAAACTGAATCTTGACTGTCTGGTGATCCTTGGTGGAAATGGCACACAGAAAACAGCAAATCTGCTTCGGGAGGAAGGGCTGAATATCATTCATTTGCCGAAGACAATCGACAATGATATTTATGGTACAGATATTACCTTTGGTTTCGAGAGCGCACTGGACATTGCGACAGGAGTTATTGACTGCATCCATACTACAGCAGCTTCTCACAACCGTGTATTTATCGTTGAAATCATGGGACACAAAGTTGGCTGGCTTCCGCTTCATGCCGGTGTGGCAGGCGGTGCTGATATCATTCTGATCCCGGAGATCCCATATGATATCGATAAAGTAGTGGAGGCAATCAACAAACGAAGCAAAGATGGAAAAGGATTTACCATTCTGGCAGTTGCAGAAGGCGCGATTTCCAAAGAGGATGCACAGCTTTCCAAGAAAGAGCTGAAAGCAAAGAAAAAAGAAACAAAATATCCGTCCGTTTCCTATGAAGTGGCTGCACAGATCCAGGAGCGCACTGGAAATGAAGTGCGTGTTACTGTTCCGGGACATATGCAGCGTGGTGGAAGTCCATGTGCCTATGACCGTGTACTTTGTACACAGCTTGGCGCACATGCGGCAAAACTGATTCTGGATGAGGATTACGGTTATATGGTTGGTATGATTAATGGTCAGACCAAGAAAGTACCTCTGGGTGAGGTGGCTGGCAAGCTGAAGATGGTACAGCCGGATTGCCAGCTGATCAAAGAAGCAAAAATCGTAGGTATCTGTTTCGGAGATTAAAAAAAGAAATAATACTCTTCAGAGCCATCTCGATTACGCTTTGCTTCATCTCGATGTGGCTTCTCGCCAAATAGATTTACAATCAAAAGTATTCATTCATGCAAGCATGATTCATACTTTTGATTGAAATCTGCTTGGCTCTGAAGAGTTAGCATAGAAAGGAGCCGCTATGTCTTATACGGCTTTATACAGAAAATTCCGTCCCGGTGAATTTGACGAGGTCAAGGGACAGGATCATATAGTTACAACTTTAAAAAATGAGATAAGGACTGACCGTATCGGGCATGCTTATCTTTTTTGCGGTACAAGGGGAACCGGTAAGACAACGGTTGCGAAAATATTTGCGAAGGCAGTAAACTGTGAGCACCCGGTAAATGGAAGTCCATGCGGAGAGTGTGAGATGTGTAAATCTATCGCTGCCGGCACTTCAATGAATGTGATCGAGATCGATGCTGCATCCAACAATGGTGTGGATAATATACGTGAGATCAGAGAAGAGGTTTCTTACCGCCCTACAGAAGGTAAATATAAAGTATATATTATTGATGAGGTTCATATGCTTTCCACAGGTGCCTTCAATGCCCTGCTGAAAACACTGGAGGAACCACCGTCTTATGTTATGTTTATCCTGGCAACTACAGAGGCGCACAAGATTCCGATTACGATTTTATCCAGATGCCAGAGATATGATTTCCACAGGATCACCATAGACACTATCGCGGCCAGACTGGATGAACTGCTCAAAGTTGAAGGCGTAGAAGCTGAGGAAAAAGCAGTCCGATATGTAGCGAAAGCGGGAGATGGTTCCATGCGAGATGCGCTCAGCCTTCTCGACCAGTGTATTGCTTTTTATCTTGGACAGGAACTTACCTATGATAAAGTTCTGGAGGTTCTGGGAGCCGTTGACACCGAAGTGTTTAGCAAGCTTTTGCGAAAAGTGATCCGGGGAGATGTGACGGGTTCCATTCATATCCTGGAGGAACTGATCGTAGGAGGCAGGGAACTGAGCCAGTTTGTGGGAGATTTTACCTGGTATATGAGAAATCTTCTTCTCGTTAAGACTTCTGAGAATCCGGAGGAAGCGATCGATGTCTCATCCGACAACATGAAGCTTCTGAAAGAAGAGAGCACCATGCTGGATGTGGAGACGCTGATGCGGTATATCCGTATTTTTTCGGATTTGTCCAACCAGATCCGATATGCAACCCAGAAAAGGGTTCTCGTGGAGATTGCACTGATCAAGTTGTGCCGTCCTGCAATGGAGACTAATCTGGACTCTGTTCTGGACAGACTGCGTGTGCTGGAACAGCGGATGGATGAACGTCCGGTACAGCAGGTGATCGTGCAGCAGGGTTCAGGGAAAATGCCGGCAGAAACCGGGGCAGTTCAGGAGCCGGCGGGAAACAAAGCACCGGCGAAAGCTGCACCGGAAGATTTGCAGAAGATCGTGGCAGGCTGGAGAGTGATCACAGGACAGACAACAGGGATGTTTAAACAGATGCTTCAGAAATCTGTTCCGAAGTATAACAGTGAGACAGGAGAACCTGTTCTTTATGTGGAATTTCAGGATTTTCTGGGGCAGTCCTATGTGGACAATCCGGAAGC
>ENA-OPWR01003265-OPWR01003265.1-human-gut-metagenome-genome-assembly--contig:-NODE-3265-length-10206-cov-2.507930_pt1 | contig 10206 bp, 10 predicted proteins | sample MGYA00241507_ERZ502006 | MGnify/ENA primary metagenome ERZ502006 (study PRJEB25962, sample SAMEA2043041) | human gut metagenome | biome: human gut; feature: human-associated habitat; material: faeces... | reverse complement strand
ACTGTGACTGAAAAAACGAAAGCCCCTCTAAGCCATCACTGGCTAAGGATACTTCATATCCAGCGTCCGTCAACAAATCATATCAAACATCCTGTATCGCTTTTTCATCTTCAATAATCAGTATCGAAAATTTAGGCATTGTCAGCTCTCCTTTTCTTTTGGAAGTGTAAAAGTAAATTCAGCTCCCTTTGATTCCAGTTCTACACTTAAATCCTCCGCACAATCTGCAAAATATCCCTTCGCAGAGATTGTTGTGAAATTATACGGAATTCGATTCGTATCGATCTTTGAATAAAGCGTCAGTTCATTGATCAGAAGATTCATCTCATTAGCCTTATTATAAATGGTTCTGATGTATCTGTCCATCTTTTCCGGCGTATCTGCTACCCCATCCATAATTCCTTCCACATAACCTTTGATCGCTGTGATCGGAGTCTTCAGGTCATGGGAAATGTTACTGATCAAATCTCTGTTTTGCTTCTCATAAACAATTCTTGCATCGATCGAATCTTTCAATTCTGCCCTCATCTCATTAAATGCATTGCAAAGTTCTCTGATCTCTTCGCCACCACTGTTGATCACTACATCATTATCAAGGTTTCCTTCCTTGATTCGTTCTGCTCCTGCCTTCAGTTCCCTGATCGGACTTACGAATTCACGGTACATAAACCATGATAAAAATGTACTCGTTAAGATCAGTACACCAATGACTGCACAAGATACCTGAATAAAGATATTGCGGTAATGTGGCAGGACTGTTCCAAGATCTGTCATAATAAATACAGATCCTTTTCCTCCATCCTTGTATTTAAAATCCTGCTGCTTTACAAGGTAATTCCCTGGATGGCTTACAAAAAAACCACGGTCAGCATCACTGTCTTTATTCCCATAGGATGGCAGTTTATTGATCAATTTGTCAGAAACATTTTCCTTTCCTGCATAAGTGATCTTGTTATTTTTTCGAACGAGCAGATAGGAATCTTTACCCCCTAATCGTTTATTAAATATTGCTGATTATTAAAGATTTCAGGATCCTTATTTACATGCTCTTCTAATTCAAAGAAAATGCCCTGTGTCTCTGTATTCATCGTCTTTAAAGGATTTGCGAATCTTTCAAAAGATCCTACTGACAGGTCTGCTTTGTTGATCCTTGAATACCCTATACTTAAACCAGCGATCGACACTATCATCACAAAGATTGGTAGCACGATCGCTGGCAAATAGATTAATCGAACTTTATTTACTGCTTTCATCCCATTAACTCTCCTTTGGTATTAATATCTTTTATTATACCATAGTCACAGAGAGAAACCAGAAGTTGAACAATTATTTTATTTAATTTTTAGAAAGATTTTTATCATTATAAACATCTAATTTCTTGAAATGATAAAATCAAGGATTGCATCTGCAACTTCTTCTTTTGACATGATTGGCAATTCCCTGCAATCATTTCTTGTTATTATAGTTACAACATTAGTATCTGTTCCAAATCCTGCACCTTTAACTTTCACATTATTTGCAACTATCATATCAAGATTCTTTTTATCAAGCTTTGCCTTTGAATTTTCCAGCATATTTTCTGTTTCCATAGAAAATCCGCATAAAAACTGTTCTTTCTTCTTATTCTTGCCAAGTGTACCAATAATATCCTCTGTTCTGGTAAGTTCTATAGACATATCACCATCTTTTTTCTTAATCTTATTGTCACTTACCACAGCTGGACGATAATCTGCTACTGCAGCTGCCTTTATAATAATATCTGAATATTCTGCTGCTTTTACAACCTCATCATACATATCTTTTGCAGATATGACATCTACCAGCTTTACAAATGGAACTGGTACAATATTGACCTTTCCTGATATCAGAGTAACATCAGCTCCTCTTAGCATTGCTTCCTTTGCAATAGCATATCCCATTTTTCCTGTAGAATTGTTCGATATAAAACGTACTGGATCTATAATTTCCCTTGTAGGTCCTGCTGTTACGCAGACATTCATACCTTTCATATCTTTTTTCTTTGCTATTTCTCTTAATATATACCATTCCAGAACTTCTGGTGATGGCATTTTTCCTTTTCCTGTATCTCCACATGCAAGATATCCGCTGTCAGGCTCTATGATCTCCATTCCATAATGTGCAAGCTTTTTGATATTATCCTGTACAATCGCATTATCATACATGTTGGTATTCATTGCTGGTGAAACCATAATCTTACATCTGCATGCCAGCACTGTCGTTGTTAACATATCATCTGCTATGCCATTTGCCATTTTTCCTATAATATCTGCAGATGCAGGTGCCACCATAACGCAATCTGCTTTCTTTGCCAGTGACACATGCTCAACATTAAACTGAAAGTTCCTGTCAAACGTATCAACTATACATTTATTACCTGTAAGTGTTTCAAATGTAATCGGATTAATGAAATTAGTTGCATTTTTTGTCATAATAACATCAACATTGCAATGCTTCTTTACAAGACGGCTTGCAAGCTCTGCTATTTTATATGCTGCTATACTGCCAGTTACACACAAAAGTACATTTTTACCCTTTAACATAACTATCTCCATTCTGTAAAATCCACGTTCTTATTCCACATTCTTATCATATATTATACTAAGCCCCTTTAAAAGAAGTCCTGGATCAACCTTAATATCATGTCGGCAATGCGGAATTATCACTTCTGAAAGTCCGCCTGTTGCCACTATTGTTACAGCCTTAGTTCCATTCTTATTAAATCCATTTGCATCTATCATTCTGTCTATCATTCCATCAATACATGAAGCATTACCATATACAACTCCACTCTTCATACAGTCTATCGTATTCTTGCCCATAACACTTTTAGGTGCATCAAGTGCAATTCTTGGAAGCTGTGCTGTTCTTGAAACTAAAGAATCTACAGACACTCTTATACCTGGAAGTATTACGCCGCCTATATAATTCTCATTTTCATCAACCACACTCATAGTCGTAGCCGTTCCCATATCTATAATAATAGAAGGGGCACCATATACCTTAAGTGCAGCCACTGCATCTACTATCTGATCACTACCAACCTGTCTTGGCTGATCCATAAGAATATTAAGTCCTGTTTTTATACCAGGTCCTACTATTAAAGGCGATATTCCTATTGTTTTTTCTACAGCAGATTTTATAATATTAGAAAGTTGAGGAACAACTGATGACATTATCGCTCCCTTTATATCATATGAATCTATATTATACAATTCCAATACAGTTTTAAATCCTATTGCATATTCTAATTCTGTTTTAGAAAAATCCGTTGATAATCTTTCTTCAAACAGTACACCATTATCATCTACGCAACCTATAACAATATTAGTGTTGCCCATATCAATTGCCAGAATCATACCTTTTTCATTCTTTCTTAATCTGGTCATAGCATTTTCCACCCTTTTATTAAATTTTTATAAATTATGTAAAATTGTTTGTGCCTTTTTTGAACTTACTTTCTTAACAGCCTATATTTCAATAATCGCATACCACTTCACCATACATATATTTTCCAGATGCATCAAGCCCAAGGCAATTTACCTTATATATGTTATTTACTATACATTCATTTCCGTTTTCTAACTGTTTTGCTGGCACAAGCACTCTGATATAATTCATTGTGTATCCAGTATAATATTCTTTACCATCAACAAGCTGTTTTTCTTCTATAAGCACATTCATACAGGATTTCTCATATAGCTTTCTATATTCAAGAGACATTTTTTCTTCAAGTTGTATAAGCTCATTGCTTCTCACTGTTTTAACCCTGTCATCAACCTGATCCGCCATCTTATCCGCAACTGTACCTTTTCTTCTTGAATATTTGAATATATGCATCTCATAAAAATGTACTTTTTCAAGAAATGCTTTTGTTATATCAAAATCTTCATCTGTTTCTCCTGGAAAACCTACTATGACATCTGTTGTTATAGCTGGATTTTTATAATATTTTCTCAATATATTACATCCATCAAGATATTCTTTAGAAGTATATTTTCTATTCATTGCTTTAAGTGTTTTATCACATCCACTCTGCAGTGAAAGATGGAAATGCGGACACAGCTTGTATAGTTTACTTATTTCACTTACAAATTCATCTGTTACTATTCTTGGCTCAAGAGAACCAAGACGAATACGTTCAATTCCGTCTACCTCATGCACAAGCTTTATAACATCAAGAAGCGTTTCCTTTCCCGTATCCTTTCCATAAGAAGAAAGATGAATACCAGTCAGTACAATCTCCTTATATCCATTTAAAGCCAGTCTTTTAACCTCATCTACTATATCTATGGCAGAACGGCTTCTGATTCTTCCTCTTGTATATGGTATTATACAATAAGAGCAAAACTGGTTACATCCATCCTGAATCTTTATATATGCCCTTGTATGTTCAGTCACTTTATCTATTTTAAGTTCTTCATATGTTGTTTCTTTATTGTTAATATCAAGCACATAATCATCACGGCTGTTATCCTTGAAATATTCTTCAAGCACATCAACAATGTTAATCTTCATATTATTTCCAAGAACAATATCTACTGCTTCATCACTCCTTACGCCATCCTCGTCGGCCTGTACATAGCATCCTGCTGCAACAACAACCGCCAAAGGATTCATTTTCTTTGCCTTATGAAGCATCTGTCGTGATTTTCTGTCTGCTATATTAGTTACTGAACACGTATTAATAATATATACATCCGCAATTATATTCTCATCAAATGGTACTATCTCATATCCCGCATTCTTAAGCATAAGCTCCATTGATTCAGCTTCATATGAGTTAACTTTACACCCAAGATTATGTATAGCTGCTTTTTTCAACATTTCCTCATTTCCGCACATATATACTGTGCTATTTTTTATACTCACTTTATTCTTGACATAACCCATTTAAACATTATAATTAATACATAAGTAATTATTCTATGTGGGAGGTAGCTCAATGAAAACAGTTCAGATTTCATTAAACTCAATCGATAAAGTTAAGTCTTTTGTTAACGATATTACTAAGTTTGACGTAGACTTTGATCTTGTATCAGGAAGATATGTAATAGATGCAAAATCTATCATGGGTATCTTCAGTCTTGATCTTTCTAAGCCAATTGATCTTAACATTCATGCTGAGAATGATATCGACACAATACTTGCAGTATTAAAGCCTTATATCGTATAACCAGTTTTATATGATATGGTATATATAGCTTTAGCTTTCTTCATCATGAATTCATATTCACACATGATAGTAATGTTAAGTTATATTGGAAACAGGATGTCACACATAAGTGTGGCATCCATTTTTTTATTTTTGTTTTTATTTAACTATTATTTTTTCAGTTGTTTCAATAGCTGTTTTCATAAGCTGTTCTATAACCTCATCAAGGTTATGTTCGTGCTGCTTTATTATATTAAGATTTGGCTTAGTAACCGGATGCTTTGCTACAAATATTGTACAGCAGTCTTCAAATGGCTGTATAGATGTTTCGTATGTTCCAATTCTTTCTGATATATCTATGATTTCCTGCTTATCAAAGCCGATAACAGGTCTGTAAACAGGCATAGTACATACCTCATTAGTACAATACAGGCTATGCATAGTCTGGCTGGCAACCTGTCCTATACTCTCTCCTGTGATAAGCCCCATACATTTGCTTTCTTTACCAAGTTCTTCCGCTATCTTCATCATGTATCTTCTCATGATTATAGTAAGCTCATCATGAGGACACTTCTCATATATAGCAAGCTGGATATCTGTAAAGTTAACTACATTAAGTACAATAGGACCTGCATATTTTGACACAAGTCTGGCAAGATCAACTACCTTCTGCTTTGCACGTTCACTTGTATATGGTGGTGCATGAAAATAAGTTGCCTCTATCTGGACACCTCTTTTTGCTATCATGTACCCTGCAACAGGACTATCTATTCCACCAGACAGAAGAAGCATAGCTTTACCTGCTGTTCCTATAGGCATACCGCCTGGTCCTGGAATCTCTATCGAATATATATTAATATTCTTTCTTATTTCAATCTGCAAAAGCACCTGCGGATTATGGACATCGACCTTCATTTCTGGAAATGCTTCAAGGATTCTTCCACCCATTTCCATGTTAATCTCCATAGAATTCATAGGATAATTCTTTCTTGCACGTCTGGCATCAACCTTAAAAGTTATATTCTTATCCGGATATGCTTCATCTATATACTTAATAACATGTTCTGCAAGATCATCGAAACCATTATCCTCTATCTGGACAACCGGACATATACCTATTATTCCAAATACTGTTTTTAAAGCTTCAACTGTTTCATCATAATCAAATTCACTTCCAGCTGTTGCATATATTCTTCCATTTTCCTTTGATACAGTAAAGTCACCATCCACCTTAGCAAGTGCGAATCTAATCTGTCTTACAAGTGCATCTTCAAAAAGATATCTGTTTTTTCCCTTTACGCCTATCTCTCCATATTTTATCAAAAAAGCTTTGTACATTATTCATCTCCCTTTCCTAATGTCTTGTATATTTTCTTAATACCGGCAATAATTCTTTAAGTGTCTCTATAGTATAATCAAGTTCTTCCTTTGTTGTATCATAACAAAAACTGAATCTTATAGTACTATCTAACAGGTCTTTATCAAGACCTATTGCAACAAGTGTATTGCTAAGCCCTGGTTTATTAGACGAACATGCAGAGCCAGATGATACATATATCTGTCTGTCTTCAAGCGCATGCAGCAGCACTTCTGCTCTCACGCCCCTAAAGCTTGCACTTACAATCTGTGGTGCACTTTCTCTTCCCTTTAATGAATTAATCTGTACTTCTTCTAACTGTTCAAGCTGCGATATAAAATAATCTTTGAGTTCATACAACTTGTCAATCTTAGCATCAAAATTTTCATTATATATAAGCTTAACTGCTGCCGAAAGTCCAGCTATGGCAGGAACATTTTCTGTTCCGGAACGCATACCCTTCTGCTGCCCGCCTCCATATATTATAGGTTTGATTCTTGTCTTATCCTTTATATACAAAAAGCCGCTGCCTTTAGGTCCATGTATCTTATGTCCGCTTACTGAAAGAAGATCTATACCTAGTTTTTTAGGTATAATCTTAAACTTACCATATGCCTGGATAGCATCTACATGAAATACTATATCAGGGTTGTAGCTTTTAACTATATGTCCGATTTCTTCAATCGGTTCAACCGCTCCTATCTCATTGTTAGTATACATGACAGATACAAGTATAGTTTCATCATCAAGAGCATTCTTAAGTTCTTCAATATCAACTATTCCTTTACTATCGACCTTAAGATAAGTAACCTTAAACCCTTGCTCCTCAAGAAAATTAAAAGGCTCCTTTACCGATGAATGTTCTACTGACGACACAATCACATGGTTACCTTTTCTTTTATTAGCCATGGCAGTTCCTATAATTGCCATATTGTTAGATTCTGTTCCACCAGATGTAAAGAGAATCTCCTTATCCTGACATTTTAATGTCTTTGCTATAGTCTCTTTAGCATCTTTTATATAATTTTCAGCTTCAACACCCTTCATATGCTTTGATGAAGGATTACCATAATCCTCCTGCATAACCTTCACACACACATCAACAACCTGTGGTGCACACTTTGTTGTGGCTGAATTATCAAGATATGCCTTCATGTTAACTCCATTCCTAATAGCTAATGTTATTCTTCCATATTATACATAATAACTGACATCAGCATCATCCCTGCTGTTTCTGTTCTTAATATACGCTTTCCAAGTGTTATTATATTACATTCTGCTTCGCTGGCAAGCTTTAACTCATCTCCATCAAACCCACCTTCAGGTCCGATAAATATTCCTACAGACTGTCCGGGTTTAATCTTAGACACAACCATTCTGGTATAAGCCATACCTTCGGCACACTCATACGGAAGTAAAAGCACATCAAGTTCCTTTGCCTTTTCTAATGTCTGCTTAAAGCTAAGCACTTCTGATACATGAGGTATTATGCTTCTCTTACTCTGCTTTGCTGCACTCTCTGATATTGCATTCCAGCGTGTAGTCTTCGTTCTGGCTTTTTTTTCATCCAGCCTGACAACGCTTCTTTTCATAGAAACAGGAACTATTTCATATACCCCAAGTTCGACCATTTTCTGGATTATAAGCTCCATCTTGTCTGCCTTTGGCAGTCCCTGAAAAAGATAAAGCTTATTTGGCAGCTCATATTCCGGCTCCTGTGCATAGAGGATATGCAGCAGAACCTCATCCTCTCCCAGTTCTTCAATCTGGCAGTGGTATTCTTTATCTCCCCCGTCACTGATCCACACATCCTCCCCACATTTCATGCGGAGAACGTTTTTAATATGATTTACATCCGTCCCATTGATGTGGATACGGTGTGCCTCTTCCTCAATCTGATAAGGCTCCACAAAAAAACGCTGCATAGGATCAGTCCTTTCTTGCTGTTACGGAAACCCACTCGCCCTGATGTGTCACTTCTACGACCGTCAGGCCTGCTGCTTTTACTGCCTCCACTACAACTTCTTCTTTCACATCAAGAATACCGGAAGTAATGTAGTAAGCGCCTTTTTTCATCTGGTTTACAATTACCGGTGTCAGAGGGATCAGAACATCTGCAAGGATATTTGCTGTTACGATATCATATTTTTCATATCCTGCCTGATCCTGAATCGCTTTATCGTCAATGATGTTTCCGATCACCATATCAAAAGTTTCATCCACGATCTGGTTTGCTTCTTTATTCTCTGCAACTGCAGGAACTGCACATGGATCAAGGTCTGTTCCCAGTACATGTTTCGCACCAAGTTTCAGGGCAACGATACCAAGGATACCGCTTCCGGTTCCTACGTCAAGCATCTCTGTATCCGGTGTTACATATTTCTTTAACTGGCGAATCACAAGCTGAGTAGTCTCATGCATACCTGTACCGAAGGCTGTACCCGGATCAATGTGGAGGATCATCTTGTCTTTATCCTCTGCTTTTACTTCTTCCCATGACGGTACGATAAGGATATCATCTACATAGAACTGGTGGAAATACTGTTTCCAGTTATTAATCCAGTCCTTGTCCTCTGTCTGAGATTCTTCAATGGTAGCTTCCCCGATGTCCATAAAATTCTTCAGGTCATCTAATGCTTCACGAACATCTTTCAGGATTGCTTCTTTGTCTGCATCTTCTTCCAGATAAAAATTCAGATAGGCAATGCCGTCATCTGCTGGTCCTTCCGGCATAATATCTACAAACATCTGAGCCTTGTCTTCCTCAGTCAGAGGCTGTTTGTCCTGAATTTCCACGCCTTCAATGCCGACTTCTGCAAGTGTGCTGATAACGATATCTTCTGCTTCTGTTTTCGTTTTTACTGTAAAACGGTTCCACTTCATGTAATTGTCTCCATTTCTTTATGTTATATAATTAACTATTATCATCCCAAAATATGTCTGGCCCATTCTCTGTTACTCTGCAGCTATTCCCATAATGCAGCATCTCACCACATCCAGTCAATTCTTATTTACCCACCGACTGCATGCTTCACTTATTTTTTCAAAAAAATGTCTGAATATCTCGTGGCGGTTTCCTTTGCTGTAAAATCTCCACGCCAGTTCTACCAGTGCAACTCCGGCAATGGCATCCACCAGATAATGCTGTTTAAGCACCTGGGTAGAAATAATGATCAGTATTGCAAAAATCAGTGAAAAATGCTGATACCATTTTGGAATATTCTCTGATTTACTGACTCCGCGCCAGCTCAGCCAGCTTACATAACAATGGATTGACGGAAATAAGTTAGACGGACTGTTTCCACCATCCATGAGATAAACAAACTTAAGCATCTGCTGGGACCATGTAGTTCCTGCAATCTCAGGTCTGACATTGGTAGTTGGCAAAACCAGAAAAATAATAAAACATGTAATATGAACAGTCAGATCAGTTGCCACAAACCGATAAAATCCATCTTTTCCTCTCTGTGCAGCCAGAATATAATTCACTGCCCAAAAAGGAAATGCCAGAATATAAATCCAGATAAACTGTGGTATTAACGGCACTGCCCTGTCCAGTGACATGGTAAAATCAAAATGATATCTGTCTGCTGTCAGTACTCCGCTTCCCCAGTAAATAAGACAGTTTAATACAAAAATGCTTATCAGCGGCAAAATTACCCATACAGGGAGATAC
>ENA-OPWR01003264-OPWR01003264.1-human-gut-metagenome-genome-assembly--contig:-NODE-3264-length-10212-cov-2.053362_pt1 | contig 10212 bp, 12 predicted proteins | sample MGYA00241507_ERZ502006 | MGnify/ENA primary metagenome ERZ502006 (study PRJEB25962, sample SAMEA2043041) | human gut metagenome | biome: human gut; feature: human-associated habitat; material: faeces... | reverse complement strand
CTTTTATGTCCTACTTTTTCAAAACTAATATCTACTTTTAAGTCTTCTCCTTCTGTTTCTACTTTATTAATAATTCCTTCTCCGAATTTTTTGTGATATACCTTAACACCTGATTTATATCCACTTAAATCTATATCATTTCCTTTTTTAGTTTGTCCTAAATTGTTTAAGAAACTTTCTGCTGTGCGGAATTTGAAACCAGCACTTGATTTTGCAGCAACAGAATTATCTTTATATGAGGTTACTGCACTGCTATAATCTTTAGTATATCCTCCATATCCTGCTCCTGCATTAGATTTGCCATAACTCCACTCATATCTATTGTTACTTGAAAATCTTGAATCATTTTGAGTTTGCATTGCTTCTTCATATCCATCTAGCATATTAGCTGGAATTTCTTTTAAAAATCTAGATACTCCATTACAACTTGTTGATCCAAATATTGTTCTTTGTTTTGCACAAGTCATATACAATTGTTGTTTTGCCCTTGTGATTCCAACATAGCAAAGTCTTCTTTCTTCTTCTAGTTCTTGTGGTTCTCCTATTGACTTATATCCTGGAAAAATTCCTTCTTCCATACCTACTAAAAATACTACTGGGAACTCTAATCCTTTTGCACTATGTAAAGTCATTAATGTAACAGAGTTATCTGTGTCTTCTACACCATCTAAATCAGAGCTTAATGTGATTCCTTCTAGAAAATCACTTAATGTACTTTCTGCTGATTCTTCCTCAAACTCCATAGCAACTGTTAAAAATTCGTCTAAGTTTTCAATTCTATTTTCTGCTTCAATTGTATTTTCTGTTTCTAATGCTGCAGTATATCCTGTTAATTGTAAAGTTTTCTTTATTAACTCAGATACTTTCATATTTTCTTTTTCTTGTCTTAGTTCTTCTATTGCACTTATAAATTCTCTAGTATTTGAGTGTACTCTAGATAATCCAAATTGATCTGCATTTTTTATAACATCATACATTGATACTCCGTTTGAAGTTGCAAGTGATTCTACATTATCTAAACTTGTTTTTCCAACACCTCTTTTAGGTTCATTTATTATTCTTGTTAAGCTTAAATTGTCTGCTGTATTTTGAATTAATCTTAAATATGCAATAATATCTTTTATTTCTTTTCTTTCATAGAACTTTAGTCCACCAACAATTTTGTATGGTACATCTTCTCTACGTAAAATATCTTCTATACTACGTGATTGTGAGTTCATACGATATAGAACTGCAAAATCTGAATAATTATAGTGTTCTGATAATTTTAGATGTTCAATTTGATTTACAATATAATTTGCTTCATCATATTCATTATCACCTCTATACACTTTTGGCAGATTTCCTTCTTCGTTTCTAGTCCACAATTTTTTTTCGTATTTTGTTTCATTATTTTTAATTACTGCATTAGCAGCATTTAAAATGCTTTGTGTGCATCTATAATTTTGTTCTAATTTAATAATTTGTGTTCCAGGAAAATCTTTTTCGAAATTTAGAATGTTGCTTATATCAGCACCTCTAAATGAATATATTCCTTGATCATTATCACCAACAACAGTTATATTGCCATATTTTGAAGCAAGTAAAGTTACTAATGTAAATTGTGCTTTATTTGTATCTTGGTACTCATCTACAAGTACATATCTAAATTTTTCTGTGTAATATTCTAATATATCTGGATTATCCATTAATATTTGAATTGTAAAATTAATTATATCATCAAAATCTATTGCATTATTTTCTCTTAATCTTCTTTGATATAGCTCATATATTTCTGCAATTGTTTTCTTTCTAAAGTCTCCGGCATATTTCACACCATAAGCTTTTGGCTCAAGCATTTCATTTTTTCCATTGCTGATTTCAGATAAAACTCCTCTGTCTGTAAATATTTTATCGTCTACTTTTAAAGTTTTCAAACATTCTTTTATTAATGTTTTTTGATCAGATGTATCGAAAATAACAAAATCTGTTTTATATCCGATTCTATCTATATATCTTCTTAAAATACGCACACAAATAGAGTGGAATGTTCCCATCCATATGTCTTTGGCTGATTCTCCTACTAAATTCGCAATTCTTTCTTTCATTTCATTTGCAGCTTTGTTTGTAAATGTAATTGCAAGTATATTCCATGGTTTAATTCCACTTTCTATATCATATGCAATCTTGTGTGTTAGCACTTTTGTTTTTCCACTTCCTGCACCAGCAATTACTAAGCATGGTCCATCTGTGGCAAGCACAGCCTCTTTTTGCTTGTCATTCAATCCATTTATTAATTCTTCCTTATTCATCTCTATCCCTTCCTCATGTTCAAAAAACAATTATAGATTTTCATAAAAAATATTACTGTCTTAATCTTTCAATAGTCAAAATTTTAAATTTTTAACTCTTACGCTGAAAATTATTTCTATTTTTATGAAATTCAATATTACATATAGAGCTTACGCATTTGTAATTTTATCTACAATTAATTTTAAAGCATCATATATTTCTTTTGCACATTTTCTGTATACTTCAGCAGGATATCCCCATGGGTCATCTATGTCTTTATCTTGTGCGTCTGGTCCATATGCATATTCTTTTATTGTAAATATTCTATGAGCAAGCTCTGGATACATATATTCCAATGTAGTTAGATGAGCATGTGTTGCACACAAAATTAAATCCATATCTTTTATATTTGTATTTTTCACATTTACAGATTGATGGTTTAATAAATTTACGTCATATTCTTCTTTCATGACCATTATTGCTTCATCTGTTGAATATTCTCCAGTCGATGCACGAAGTCCAGCAGAACACACCTTTATATTTGTTATTCCTTTATCTTCTAGCATTTTCTTCATTAATCCTTCTGCCATAGCACTTCTACATGTGTTTCCAGTACATATAAACATTATATTTTTTATTTGTTCCATGTGTTGATTCCTCCAATATTTTTCTAACGATAGTATATAACATTTGGGTGGATTTAATCAAGGTTTATGCTTGATATATTTAATGAATTTTCACACACTGCTAATAATCACAATAGTTTTGCTAGTTTATTAACTAAACTTTTATAGTTTCATTTTTTAACTATATATTTACTGCAATTAGTCCTAATATAAATCCAATTATTGTTCCTATGGTACTTGCTTTTCCATCATAAATTTTATTAGATTCAGGTATTAATTCTCCTGAAACTATATACAGCATTGCTCCAGCCGCAAAGCTTAGGCACACAGCGATTACATCTTGCGATATTCCACCAATTATTTTTCCAATTAGTGCTCCTATCCCTGTTGTTACTCCAGAAAGGATTACATAATATAAGACTTTAGACGTTTTCATTCCTCCATTTTTCATCGGCACAGCCATTGAAATTCCTTCTGGTATATCATGTATACATATTGCGATTGCAAGAGAATAACCTAACGTTAGTGAGGCTCCAAAACCAGAACCTATTGCAAGTCCTTCCGGAAAATTATGTATTGCCAAACCTATACTTGTTACAATTCCTGCTCTTAATAAATCTTTTTTATTTTCTTCTTTTAATAAGGTATTTAAAAGACTGCTTTTTCCAGCATTCGTGGGACCTGTAAAGTATATATTTTGATAAGGAATATTTTCTAAAAGATCTTTTATTTTGAAAACACTTTTCTCATTCACAAAGAAAATATCTTCTTTAATTTTAAAATCCTTTTGTAACCATTCTTTAACCTTTAAATAATATATACTTTTGGGAATAGTATCTTTTTTAGTCACCACAAATACTTTAGGTAAAGTAATTTGATGATAATACTTAATATTTTCAGGATACAAATTTAAGAAATCACAGAAAAAAAAGGCAAAACCAGAAGAGGCATTTATTTTTGCTAAGACATCTTTACTCTTACTTTCACCTACCACAGAAAGCTCATGATAATGAGTCATCCGAAAACAACGTTTACAATAATTTTGTGATATGTCACTAACATAACCTTCTTTTTTTTCATCTTTATCTTGTAATAAAACACCGCAGCCTAGACAATACTTACTCATAATACTCTCCTTTTTTAAATATCCCCTTCTTACTAAAATTATTTAAAATTATTTTTTCCATTGCTCGATTAATCTTCGTTACAAATTTTTCTTTATTACTAATTGGGTTAACCAAAATACTGGTAAAGCCAAGACGATTAGCTCCATAAATATCGGTTAATAATTGGTCTCCAACGCAGGCAATATCAATATCTTTTAAATGATACATTTTTAATATTTTTTGATATTTCTTTTTAAATGGTTTATAACTTTTAAAAGCACTATCGACATTACATTTTTCTTTGAATGGCTCTACTCTTTTTTTAGAAGCATTGGAAATAATAATAGCTTTTATTCCTAAATCTTCTAAATATAAGAAAAAATCCATTAATTTTTTATCTGGTGTTACCTCGTCTAAGGAAGCTAAGGTATTATCTAAATCAAACAAAATACACTTGATACCTTTTTTATGAAGTTGTTCATAGTCAATTTCATAAATACTTCTTTTATACATATCTGGTCTAAATATATCCATAAGCCACCATCCCTTGTAACAAGTATATCATGATTATAAATCTTTTTTAACTAATTTTAGGCATAATTCCTTATTTTCCTTGGTAAGTTCTGGACTATTTTGTATAATTTCTTCTAAAGAAAAATCCGGATTTTTTTTACTTAAGGCAGCTAGATTTTGTAAAAGTTTTCTTCTTTCTACCAGTTTCTTTTTTTCAGATTCTTCATTTTTGGAAGACGGTAAGATTTCATAAATAACACCTATTTTTTCTTTGTCATTTTCTTTAAAATCCTTAGTTTCTTTCGTTAAGTAAAGTACTTCTTTATCTGAATTTAAACTATACGCTTCTTTTTTTATTTTAGATAAATTATTTTGATAATTTAAAAGTTGTCCTTCTAAATATTTTTCTTTTTGAATGTATATTTCTTGCTTTAGAGCAACTCTTTCTTGTACAGCAAAAAGAACTGCATTTAATGTGGCAAGTCCTAAACCACCGATCACACAATCTATTAAAAGATCTTCTGAAAATGGCTGACTAGAAAATAAGGCGAATCCACCTAGAATAGCGATAATATTACTCCAAGTTTTAACCTCACTTATTTTTCTTTCTCTACTAATATATTTTTGAAGATTGTCTTTTTCCTTTGCTAGTGCTTTTTGCTTTTTTAAAATTGCTTCAGGAAAAGAGTCTAAAATCAAATCTTCTCTACCTTTTATTTTTTCCTCTAACACATTTTCTTGTTCTAATATTTCTTTGGGATTATTCATCCTATTTCTGATATCTATATTACCTTGTTCGTCCATGACAACAAGTTTATCTTTCGCTACAAAATATTCTTTATTCAATACGCATCAATCCTTTCTTTACGTGCTTTAAAATGGTACCACAAACCCTTTAAAAAAACAAGGAATGAAAGGAAAAAAAACGCATAAATTTTATTAAAGGAAGGGATTTATTTTGTTTTTGATTAATTTGCTTAAATCACTACTTTTTTTTACAGGAAGTTATTCTAATAATGTCTTTTTAAAACCTCTTTCAGAGGAGGAAGAAAAAGAATGTATTTTAAAAATGATGCAAGGAAATGAAGAAGCTCGTAATAAATTAATTGAACATAATTTAAGACTTGTGGCCCACATTGTAAAAAAATTTGATGTTAAGGAAGCTGACGTGGATGATTTAATCGGTATTGGTACCATTGGTCTTATCAAGGGTGTCGATTCTTATAACTTCGATAAAAATATTAAGTTAACAACTTACGCGGCCAAATGTATTCAAAATGAAATACTCATGTATTTTCGAAGTTTAAAAGGTTCCAACTTAAAAAGTATGAGTTTAAATGATTCCATTGGTTATGATAAAGACGGTAATGAAATTAGTTTGATTGAAATCATTAAAGATGAAAAAGATGACATTACTAATGTATTGCAAACCAAAGATAATTTAACTTTAGTTAATGAATATATGAAAGATTTAACAAAAAGAGAAAAAGAAATCTTAATGAAACGTTATGGTCTTATGAATAAAAAAGAAATGACTCAGAAAGAGATTGCTAAAGAACTTAAAATATCACGTAGTTATGTTTCAAGGATTGAAAAAAGAGCTTTAACAAAAATATTAAAAGAATTTATTAAAAATAATAAAGTAAACTAAAAAACTGTAGATAATCCTACAGTTTAATATTTTTCATCCATTTGCTCAATGGCATCTAACTCGGTTTCAACAATGGCGCGAAACCTTCTTTTAAATGCCATAATTCTTTGACGTAAAAGTTCGCCATCAGCTTCCATTTTTTCAGCTTTTAAAAGCGCATCATTAACAATTCTCGAAGCATTTCTTTTGGCATCGTCTAAAATGGCTTTTGATTCATCCCGCGCTACTTTTCTAATTTGATTACCGGCATTTTCAGCAACTAAAAGAGCCTTGTTTAAAGTGCTCTCCATATTTTGATATTCTTGAAGACGAGCTTTTAAAGACGCTATCTCGGCATCTCTACTCTTTAAATTATTAAGCATGCCCTCATATTCTTGGGTAACTTCAAAAACAAAATGATTCACTTCTTCTTTATTGTAACCATTTAAACTCGTTTTAAACTTTTGCAAATTACCCACCTCACATCTTACCAGCCAATTTCGTCTTCGGCATCTTGTTTTTCTTTTGGCTCATTATCATCTGATATTTTGCCTTGAATATTCACATTATTAGGTGTACATAAATAAATACCAACACCTATTTTTTGCATCGTTCCTCCAATAGAATAAACACAACCAGACAAAAAGTCAATAATTCTTTTAGCCTGTGCCGCGGTTACTCTTTTAAAGTTAACAACAACGCTATTTCTTTTTTTCAAATGATCAGCAATTTGTTGTGATTCTGAAAAAGCACGTGGTTCTAATAAAATCATTTTATTTCCTGTTTTATCGGCTTCCTTTAAAGCTTCTTCTTCACTTACTGTATAAAAATCATCATCTAATCTTGATGTATCTTCACCCTCATCATCTGAAAACCATTTTTTTAGTTTACCCATAGCCATATTGTCCCCTCCAGACTCTATCTACCAATAATTGTATCAGAAACAAATTACTTTTTCAATATACTAAATCAAAAAGAAGCTAGGAGAATTATTCGTATTCCCTAGCCAACATTTTTTTCTCATCAATAAAATGATGATTAGTATAAAAATAATGTTTCGTTTCTTTTTTTAGTTTTTTCTTTTCTAAAACATAATCATTTTCAATTCTTTTATAAGGATAATCGTTTAAAAATCTCTCTAAATAGAATCGTTGTAAATAATATTTTTCATTTTTAAGAAGCAATAAAAATTGGAAAAATAATACCAAACAAATAAAATAATTATTTAAATTTTGCCAATAGTTTACCCCAAGAAAAATAATAAAACTTAAAACAGAAATTACTTTATAAACTTGAAAAGAATGATAATAAGAATAAAATTTTTCTAACAAAGCATGAATAAACACTGAGCCATCTAAAGGAATTATAGGCAATAAATTAAAGAAAAAAATTGTTTTATTATAAAGTAAAAATAATTGATAAGTCGTCTCGGTAATTATCATTTTTTGAAATAAAAAATAAAAAATAAGAAACAATAAGCTTTGAAAGAAAAAACCTCCTAAAGAAATAATCATTTCTTTATTGATCGAAGAATTTATAGGTTTTTCTATGGTTGTTAAGCCCCCAAAAGCAAAAAGTTCAACTTTAACAATTTGATAATGAAATAATTTAATAAAAAAAATATGACCACATTCATGCGTAACAACAATCAAACAAATAAGAAGGGTTGGTTTAAAATAACCACATAAAAAAGATAATAAAAAAAATAAATATAAGGAAAAATTAAGCTTGCATACTTTTTTGATAGTCTTCATAAGTTAAATAATTTCCTTCTTTTTGAAAGACAAGATAATAATAGTTCTCACTTGGGTTACCTAAAATAGAACCCGCTTCCACATAATCATAAAGTTTTAAATTAACATCACTAACATTACCATACCAAATATCCGTTCCATCTACTCCTTGAATGATTAAAGTATTGCCATAATTTTCTTTTTCGCCCATGAAAACCAAAAGCCCACTTGCTATGCTGGTGATAGGTCCCGAAGTATTCCCTATTTTATAGCCATCTTGATATTTTTCTTTAGCAGAAATATTGTCTGTTTTAGAAACATTTACCTCACTAGGAGAAGATACTGTGGGTAAAATATTACCAAAATTTTTAGTATACCAATTATTTATCTTCGTAAACATAAAATTGTTTTCAAAAATATATTTCTTGTAATTAGTTAAATTATTTTCACCTAATTTTATGTAAATAACACTTCCTAAAATAAAAATAATACTAATTAAAATTTTACTAAATTCTTGACTAATCTTGGACTTCTTTTCTTTTGAAACATCTTGATGACATCTTTGTTTATGTCTTTTTAAAGCTGCATTTATATCATCCATAGTATCACCACTAAAATATATGAAAAAATTAAAAAAAAAGACGTTAATCTTTTTGACTAACTCTTTCATCTCTTTCTTTTTTGGAATAAACACAACCACAGTAATCTTGACGATAAAGATTATATTCTTTAGAAAATAAAATACTTTTTTTATAGCCATCATTTTTTTTAAAATCACTTACTAAATAAGAAACGCCACACTCTTTTTCTAATTCTAAACCTATTTCATTTAATTTTTGAGCATTTTTATAAGGACTAATAGAAAGACTGGTTGTAAAATAATCAAAACCTAGTTCTTTAGCTTTCAAGGCTGTTTTTAAAAGACGAAGATGATAACATCTAAAACAACGTGGTCCCCCTTCTTTTTCCGTTTCAAGCCCTAAAGCCATTTCTCTGAACTTTTCATTTTCATAATCACAATCTAAAAAATTTAAGGGATTAGGACTGGGAAAAACTTTTAAAAATTTCTTTTGCTCTTCTTTTCTTTTTAAGTATTCTTCATATGGTTCAATATTAGGATTGTAATAAAAGACCGTTATTTTAAAATCACGGGATAACCTTTCAATAACAGCTGAGGAACAAGGCGCACAACAAGTATGTAGTAAAAGAGTTGGGACAACTTTCTTTTCTCTATTTTCCATGATGATTGTTTCCATTAAATTATCATAATTTATTCTTTCCATGGTACTCTTTTTAAACTCCTATCTTGTTTTAAGGTTAAAATAGTTCGATCTAAAGCTTCTTTATATGTTTCACCTTCTAATAAATTAACACTTTGATATTCCTCTTTCTTTATATCTTGAATCATTACTGGAATTAAATTTTCATTAAAATAAATTTTAAACTTTGTAGTAATAAAAGGATATTTGATTATCTATTACTAAAGGCTTTTCAGATAAAGGCATCATTGAATAAAAAAACATGATATGTTTTTCAGCATTATACACTAGTTGTCTTTCATCTTCTGAAAGAGTAAAACTCCAAATACTATTAGATAATTGTTTATAAGAAGAATATTTAAAGTTCATAAATCGCGTGTACTTTTCTATTCCATACAAATAGTAATGATTAAAATTCTTATTGCCGTGATTTTCATTAAAACTAATAAACTCATTGTTACTTACTTGAATAATTTTAGTCGTATATTCATCAAAAGTGATTTCTCTCTCTAATTTTTTATGACAAATTTTAACTTGATTATTTGAATTTAACTTGGCTTGGTATGTCTTATAATTTAAAACTACAGATGTATTATTAAGTCTCATAAGTCCCCATCCTTTCTTGGTGCAGTTGTTATTTTATCACAAATTACTCTAATAAGAGGAAAAAGATATCTTATCACTGGAAGAATCTAAGTAGATAATGCCTTTTTTATCTTCCAAGGTCGCGTAAATCTCAATGTACTTATTTAATTTATCGATATGAAGCAAATTAGTATAAACGATATTCGTGTCATTCATTCTAAGTAAGAAGCGTTCTTCATCTATTAAGACGTTATTGCTAGTCCAAGGTGAATACTCTATTTCACTAATTAAAGTTAAAACGTTTTCATCAATATCACTTAATTTTATATCAATAACTTTTTCCAACTTATCATTAGTTCTTTCTTCTTCTGTTGTAAAAAGGTCATCTAACTTTGGCAGTGGCATTTTTGGTATGTTCTTTGCCATCATTAAGCACCTCCTTTGCAAAAGAAGAATATGCATTTGCTACCCTTCCACTTTTATCATAAG
>ENA-OPWR01003263-OPWR01003263.1-human-gut-metagenome-genome-assembly--contig:-NODE-3263-length-10213-cov-2.841209_pt1 | contig 10213 bp, 8 predicted proteins | sample MGYA00241507_ERZ502006 | MGnify/ENA primary metagenome ERZ502006 (study PRJEB25962, sample SAMEA2043041) | human gut metagenome | biome: human gut; feature: human-associated habitat; material: faeces... | reverse complement strand
CTTGCCTGCGGGGCGGGCCGCGCAGCTGCGCAGCAACAAGGCAAAGCCCCGAAGCAATACGACGTGGCGGCCTATGTCTACCCCGCCTATGCATCGGACGACCCGCGCCTGCGGCCTTTCTGGCCGATGGGGATCGGGGAATGGGAAACCGTTATGACCATGCAGCAACGCAATCCGGGGCACTACTGGGATCGCAAACCGCTGTGGGGCTATGTCAACGAAGCCGACCCGGCGGTGATGTCGATGGAGATCGACCAGGCGACCCGCCACGGCGTGAACGTCTTTATTTTCGACTGGTACTGGTACGACGGACGGCCTTTCATGGAGACCACGCTCGACAACGGGTTCCTGAAGGCCGGCAACGTGGACAAAATGCGGTTTTACCTCATGTGGGCCAACCACGACGTACTCAACCACTGGGATACGCGCCTGGCGCGCGTACACGAGCAGAATGTGATCTGGACGGGAAAGGTCGACCGCGAGGAGTTCGAAAAGATATGCCGGCGAAACATCGAAAAGTATTTCAAGCACCCGCAATACTACAAGATCGACGGCAAGCCGGTCTTCATGGTCTACGACCTGCAGCAACTGATCGCGGGACTGGGCGGCGTGGAGCAAACGGCCGATGCCCTGAAATGGTTCAAGAAGGAGGTGAAGAAAGCCGGGTTCCCGGGGCTGGAACTCCAGTTTGCCATGTGGTCGATCAACCTCAATTACAGCGGGTTCGATGGCGGCAAGACGGAAAACCCGGAGAATGATTTTATCCGGACGCTGGGATTCACCGGCACCACGCACTACCAGTTCGCGCATTTCGCCAATGTCGACCAGGACTACCTGACCATCCTGGAGCAGGTGCGCGACGAATGGGCGAGGATCGACACCACGTACGATTTCACCTACTACCCGCATATCAGCGTCGGCTGGGACAACAGTCCCCGCACGGGGCACAGCGCCGTGGTGAAGAACAACACGCCGGAAAATTTTGCCAGGGGGCTCCGCATGGCACGTGAGTACATCGACGCACATCCCGACCGGGCACCGCTGATTACGGTCAACAGCTGGAACGAATGGACGGAGACCAGCTACCTGATGCCTTGCAACGTATTCGGGTACGGGTATCTCGAAGCCGTCAAAAAGGTATTCATCGACATACAATAAGCCTCCCGCACGGAGGAGGACAACGGATTATGGGTTACAACGAGGAAAAACAACGCCAGCTGGACATGCGTTACCTGCGCATGGCCCGCATCTGGGCTGAAAATTCGTACTGCGTACGGCGCAAGGTCGGGGCGCTGATCGTCAAGGACAAGATGATCATTTCCGACGGTTACAACGGCACGCCCTCGGGCTTCGAGAATGTCTGCGAGGACGAGAACGGCAAGACCAAACCCTACGTACTCCATGCCGAAGCGAACGCCATCACGAAGGTCGCCAAAAGCGCCAACAACTGCGACGGCTCGACGCTCTACATCACCGCGGCGCCCTGCATCGAATGTTCGAAACTCATCATCCAGGCAGGTATCAAGCGAGTGGTTTACTGCGAGGAGTACCGCTCGGAAGAGGGGCTCGACCTGCTACGCAAGGTCGGCATCGAATGCATACAGCGCGAAATCGACGAACGCTGACATCCGGCCTGTGAAACGGATACCCCTGTTGCTCACCACCCTGCCCTGCATATCCGGCGGGCTCATCTCCTCGCGGGGTCAGGAGCCTTCCGCACAGCACCCTGCAAGCATTGAGGCGCTCAACTACATGGTCGGCCGGGGCTGGTAATTCGTACAGGCCTACGTTTCGGTGAATGAGCACCAAACCACGCATTTCCTGCTGCGACGTGCCTCCTCGTGCCTGTCTGACACGGAAAAACGGCTGTTGCTTGCTGAACCCCGCACGCATAAGGAGGCGCCCGAAAAGAGAAAAAAGGGAAAACGACAGGAAAAGAGCCGAATCACGGTTCTTTTTTACTTTCCTCATTCCCGGATGCGCAACGGAGAGTTATTTGCATTTCCCGAATAAAGCCTTTATCTTTAAAAGGTGAATCATCTAAAACCGACCGGTATGAAACGTATCGTCATCGTAGGCGCCACATCGGGCATAGGGCTCGAAGTGGCGAAATTGTGCATCCGCGAAGGATGGCGCGTAGGCGCAGCAGGAAGGCGTGAAGAGGCGCTCGAGGCACTCCGCGCCACAGCCCCCGAACAGGTTGAGACCGAACCGCTGGACATCACGCGCGACGACGCACCCGGACAGCTCGCCCGCCTGATCGACAAGCTGGGCGGCATGGACATCTACCTGCATTGCTCGGGCATCGGCAAGCGGAACACCGGCCTGCTGCCGGAGATCGAACTCGACACCCTGCGCACCAACGGCGAAGGGTTCGTGCGCATGGTTACGGCGGCTTTCGGCTATTTCCGGGCCAACGGAGGCGGGCACCTGGCCGTCATCAGTTCGATCGCAGGCACGAAGGGACTCGGCAGCGCCCCGGCCTACTCGGCTACCAAGCGCATGCAGAACACCTATATCGACGCGCTGGCGCAGCTCGCGCACATGGAGAAACTCGGCATCCGCTTTACGGACATCCGCCCGGGTTTCGTCGCCACCCCGTTGCTTGCGGGCGACGGGCACTACCCGATGCTGATGAAGACCGAAAAGGTCGCAGCACGCATCATGCGGGTATTGAAACGCCGGCGCCGCAGGGTGGTCATCGACCGCCGCTACGCGGTCATGGTATTTTTCTGGAAACTGATCCCCGAATGGCTGTGGGAGCGGCTCAACATCCGCAAAAACGAGTGACCGCAAACAGCCCCAGGCCATGCAGACAGCAACGGGTCAAACGGCAACAGGCCGTGTTAACGGCGAACGGTTGTGCAAATTACAAGTCGTGCAAACAGCCTGCCGCCCATCGCATCATTCCCGCCACCGGCCGCCGCCCGTAAAAAACTATCGCTCCGGACGCCATCGCCGCACCAGCCTGCCACATAGCCCCCGGGGCATGGCGACAAGTACGAGACAGGTTACCCGACCAAACCGGGAACCTTCCGACGCACCCGCGTGATACGGGCGGGAAGAAGCACGGTTCGACACATAATCGAATGACACGAAAAAGGTTGTCTAACAAGTCTAATTTTAACGATTTCACCCCTGCCAGAATGCGCTCTGACGGGGTGATTTTCATATTCGGAGGCTTGTTGGACAGCCCCTTAAGTTTATCGTTTAAGACCTTTGGATTGTCGTCGTTCCCGGGGGAGAAACTGACATAGTTTTTCAAATCTTTCTTTGCACCACTCCTTAAACAGTATTTTGTCGATATTAAGTTGCAGTTTTCGTTTGTCGGTCGGGTCGGGACTTATTTGAGCAGTTACTCGTTCAACTGTAAATTTGCAGTTGTGTTCTTTGGAGTATAGTTCGCCGCTGTATTCGAGGGGTTTGCCCTTGATAAGCGTCGCAGTTTGTTTGTCATCGAAGCCTATCGTTCGACAAACGCTTTCCATGCGAATCATTTCGCGGAAATAGGGAAACCATTTTACTGCTTTCGAGAGAACGGTTTTCAGCAATGATACCTCCTTTTCATGTCGCTTCGTTAGGTTCGCTGTTTCGGTGGCATGCCGTGCTTGCATTGCCGTCAATTCTCTGCTGTGGTCGTTCTGCATAGTCTGAATTTTCGTTTGCAGCATCTCGATTGTTTCATCGCGTGCGGCGACCTCTTGTCGCAGCATTCCGATCTCCTGCTCCTGCCGTTTGACTTTCGACGTGCCGATCATTGAACCAATACCGTCCAAAATGGTCGTACCGACCTCGGCGGCGGAGTTTTTCAGCCGTTCAGTTTTCAGCTCTCCTTTTACTGCCTTCAGTTCGATTGTGGTTCGATGCAATTCTTCGCGTGCAGCCTGTTTTTGCTTGGTGACATGTTCGATGGCTTTGCGTTTCTCCGCCTCGATGCGGAGCAGTTCGCCGATGTTGTCTTGCAAGTTCTGCTGTTGGGCAATGGCATTGCGATAAAACTCTTGAGTCGTAACGTGTCGGGCTTTCGAGCCGTCAATACCCCGTTGCAGACCGTATTTAGCCATTGCTGCGGCATAGGTATCTTGATACTCTTTTAGCTTGACACGCGACATTACGTCATCCGCACACAGTCGAGGCCGAGTATTGGATTTCGTGTGATATTTCCGTTTACCCGATTCGGTGGATTTTCTCTCGCGGACTTTGCGGCGTTCTCCTGTAACGATGGGAACGACCGCCGCGTGGATATGCGGTGTCGCTTCGTCCATGTGTAAGACTGCCGAAACGACATTTTCGGTACCGAAAGTTTTTCGCAGCCATGTGAGGTTATCGGCGCACCACGCTTTCAAACGGCCCTCTTGGGCGAGGCGTTTCATATCTTCTTGCGAGCCGGTCAGCATAACCCGGATTACCCGTACTTGATTCGTACCGATTTTGCGGGTTAATCCAGCATGGTTGAGCCGATGGTTGATTGCCTCCGTTCGGTCGGCGACACCTTTCGGATATTCGACGAGTTCTTCGTTCAGATAAGTCAACTCCGGTATGGCGTTCGGCGGCATTTTGGTACGTGCGATATGGGCGGTCATCGGAACTTCGTTATCCGGCGACTTATCCAAATGCAATACGACGTATCCCATGATAGTAGATAGGTTTTAGGTGATTGATACTTGCGTGGTTTGTATTTCGACCGCATAGCGGTCGGCGGCCGGAACGGTCGCAAAGGGTTTCCAAAGGGTCGCCCTTTGGCCTATTGGGGCTTTTTCAGCGACATGAAGTGTTGCGGTTCAGAAAAAGCCCTAATAGACTATGGCTTTTCTGTGGAGGAAAAGTCGCGGGCGCGAAGCGGCCGAATGGTGAGCGACGTTATAACTTGCGACCGCGCGACCGCTGGTGCTCTTTCACGGGACGACGGCCTCGCAGATAGTCGTTCAGATCGTTGTGCGGCCGATAGTGAACGGATTGGTCGGAGAGGTTGCGGCAGACAATTTTCAACTCAGCCGTCGCTTTGCGGCCTGCCTCGTCGTTGTCGAGGTAAGCATAAACCTGTTCGTGCGACGCGATGAACGGAACAGCTTTGGCGAGGTTCGTTACCGAGTTCAGCACGGCGACATTGTACGGCGGGGTCGGGTTGCGCTTGAGCGTCAGGAACGAGAGGTAGTCCATAAATCCCTCGAACACATAACAGGTATTCCTCGCTTTCCCAGACTGTCTGATGTGGGAGATTTCCTTTGGAGCGATGCAACCCTTAAAATAGCGGTTGCGAACCTCAAACCCACCCGAACCATTGGGAAAGGCGATGGCAAAGTACCGCTTGCCGTTGTGGGTGAAACGGGCTTCACTACATTCTCTTTTCGCCAGTTCTGTATTTATTCCTCTACCTTGCAAGTAGGCAAGCAGGGCAGGAGATGACAGCGGAACAATCTCCAGATGTTGGAAGCTCGGCTCGGAAGAGTTTTGCTTGCCAAAAGAGAAAGATACCGGGCGCACGTGCGGTGTCTGCTCCGCTATCCGTTTCAAGATGTAAGGTACATGGTCGGTAGCGTACAGATGTGCAGCCAGTGCAATGATGTTTCCGCCCTTTCCCAAACCGAAATCATACCATTGTTCACGTTCGGTATTCACTTTGAACGATGCTTCACTCTCTTCCCGAAACGGAGATTTGTACCAAAGGTTGATACCTTGTTGTTTTACTGGTGAATAACCCAAGCTGTGCAGGTAGTCGGCTATTCGTATGCTCTTAGCTTCTTCTATTGTCATTTTCTTACGGATTTGTTGGTGAATGAAAAAATGATGATTTGATGAATTTGAAATGTAATACGTTGTTAAACAGAATTATATCGATTCATCTTTTTCTCATCAGATTGCTTGCCAAAAGAGAAATAATGTTTTCTTTTTTCATCAGCAATCGTTGTTGATGAGTGTTTGATGAATACATATCTATCTGTAAGGCAATATATTACTTCCATTATTCATCATTTCATCAAAATAATTAGATAGCGGTCAGTTGTTCTTTCGTTACCGTATAAAACCGACCAGTTTTCCTTTTCGGCTCATAGTGGCACTCACGATGGGGTGCGAACTCATAAGCGGTGTAGGATAGCGAATTGTGTGCGGAAGTAAGTTTCCATACTTCCTGCACAACTTTCCTCACTTGATACTTTTCAACCTTGACCTGTGAATAGAGTAGCAAGGTTACAAGGTCGTTCAGGCAGAATGATACGCTTTCCACGTTCATGTTCGACATGATGTCAAGCAACAACTCGGTCATTTCTATTTCCAGTCGGTTGCGGTTGCTTCGGATTATTTTCTGCAAGGCTGCGGTGTGTGTCAGTCTTGGGTTGAACCACATACGGCTTTCCTGTGTCGTGGATAGTTCCCTTTGGGTCAGGAAATAAAGAAATGCGGGTATTTCCGCTTTTAGCTTTTGCAGAAAGTTGGTATCATCACTCTGCAACGGCATTATCTTCCGCACCCAGTAGCGTGTTTCTCCTGCGTCTATGAGTATGGGCAGATATTCGTTGTTGGAACATAGCACGAACTTGGCGAAGAAAGCAATCTCCGTTCGGTCTTTGCCTTTGGCTTCCACCTTGTAGGTGAAAGTGGTGCTCAGGTTTTTCAACCGTTCGCTGTCTTCCCTGCGGTTGAGCAAAACTTCGTCCACAACGATTAGCAGCTTTCCTGCCCAGTCGGAATTGAACTGGCTGCGGAAATCCTCGTTGGTGTTGAAAGTCACATTATTCTCAAACACGGCTTTCAGAAAGTTCAAGAACGTGCTTTTGCCAGTGTTGCGTTCCTCTGAAACAAGTAGGACAATGGGCAGCTTCTGTGTCGGCTGTAGATACAGCAGTTGCATATAGTCCATACCCAGCTCGTATTGTTCCCCGAAGATGTGCCGCATCAAGGATTGGATGTGGGAGAAGTCCCCCTGTTGCGGTTTATGCTCTATCGGCTCGTAAAGGTTCAGAAACCCTTCAATCTCCTTTTGGTAGTTCAGATGATTGGGAACGGTGCAAAAGCCGTCATACTTGGGGACGGTGGCAAGATAGTTCTTTCCATAGTCCTGCCGTAATGTGCTGTTGTTCCATACGACACGTTTCTTCTCATAACCGCCATTGGCGCATGGCTGATTGACCACCTTGTACAAAGTTGTTCCTACGCGCATATATTCTTCCTCCTTCATAGGCTTAGATTAAAGGGTTGTGTTCACCTAAGATTCTCTGAATGTCGGATTGTCGGTATCTGACCTTGTTTCCAACCTTTACAGGCTTCAGATAGTTTTTCTTAGACCAGTGCCAGAGTGTGGTATCACAAACACCGCACATCTTTTTCACTTCCTCTTTGGTTAGATACTTCTCCTTTCTTGCTTCCGCAATGGCGGTAGAAAGTTCATGCTTCGCACGGCTGATTAACTGGTTGGAGAATAATAGCAAATCTTCTCCTGTTACTTCCAACTTGATGTTGCCGTTTCCGTTTTGGATAATTGCCAATATATCTGTCATAGGCTTCTTGAAACTGCCGGTTGTAAGACTTCCCGTTTCGGCAGTATTATAAACGAAAAGCCACTACCCCGATTAGGATAGTGGCGCAAATATATAATGAAAATCAATCGCAAAACAGTGATATTCAATTCGTTAAATTCGTAAAAACGAAAAGCGAATTAAACGAACTTCAATTGGATAGATAGGCTTTCAATTCCTCGATGGCTTCATGGTCTTCACCAATGTCTTTTACCAGTTTCTTGCTGTTTCCAAACGGAGAAGTGAGATTTCTGTATGCTTTCTGGATGCCTCTTTCGTGGACGATTTCTTGTTCCTTGAACTGCTCGTACAGTGCGTTTCTGAAAGTCTTGATGGGACACTTCCGCATGAATCGGTATTCCACCAGTGCGATAAACAGTCGTGCTATATCTGTTTCCGTAGCATGGGTTTTCAATCGTGTGCCAATTCTTTCAATCAGTATGTCATGCCTTTCTATCAGAAGTTCTGGCAACGTGCGTGTGTCGGCTTTGCGTCCTGCGGTCTTTGGCTGTTCTTCCTGCAGCATATCTGTTTCTTCCTCGTCCATGTCTTCATCTTCTTCTATTGCCCATTCCACGAGAGAGTTTTCCTCAATGGCTTTCTGTTGCTTCCTGAATACTTGCCAGTCCTCTTTGGTTCTCATGCCATTGGCGATGCTTTTTCTGATAATGAATTTGACCATGCCGGAAACAAGCCATTTGTATAAGGTGGGAATATCCTTTCTTTTGGTCAGTTCCTCACCCTGTTCCACCATGCACTCATAGCTTCGTCCGTAATAGAGCCATGCAAGCATGGCAGGAACAATGCTTCTCTTGTTCGGGGTATGAAACTCATTCACTATTTTCTCGGCAAGGTCTGATTGTAAAAGAACATTTTCCAGTTCCTCGAAATCAGGGTTTCTATCATCGCCTATTCTCTTGCGTGCTGCTTCTTTATATTTCGGAACAAGCCTTACAGCCGTATTGAAAATATTGAAGAAGCCTTTGAACTTCTTGTCGTTCATTTCTTCTACAAAATCGGCATATTCATTCGGATGGCTGTCGAGCCATTCCTTTATCAGTCTTTTGAAATTATCATATTCCTGTTGTCCCATACAAGTATCAGTCTAATAGTTTTACAAGGTCTTTCTTCATTTCTTCGTCAATATCCCTGTATCGTCTGAAAGCTTTGCTTCCCTCCTTGTGTCCCGACAGTGCAGAAACAAGGTTCGGGTCTTTCACTTTTTTATAGATATTGCCGATAAACGTACGTCTTGCCAGATGGCTGCTTGCCACTTCATAAATAGGTCGTTTGATTTCGTTGTGCGTCAACGGGTCTAAGATTGTTACGATGCGGTCAACTCCAGCTAATTTGAATATCTTTTTTATGGCATCATTGTACTTTTGCTCGGATATGAACGGCAACAGTTTCCCCTCATATTCTTTGTAGCGTTCAAGGATTTCTTTCGCTTTGTCGTTAAGTGGAACACGTACCGTAACCGGATTCCCCTCTTTGGTTTTCTTGGGAATATATTCTATGGCTTCATTGACCACATTTAGTTTGGTCATTCGGTACAGGTCGCTCACCCTGCATCCTATCAGTGTCTGAAATATGAATATATCCCTCTGTATTGCCAGTTGTGGGGTGGCAGAAAGGTCTGCATTAAAAATCCTGTCCCTTTCTTCGAGTGTTATATAATAAGGTGTACCATATGTACACTCCTCTATCGGAAACTTGTCGAAAGGTCTGTTTGTGGTGCGTTTGTTATCGAAGCACCACAGGAAGAATGTGCGTATTCTTGAAAAACAGTCTATCAGCGTGTTCTTGCTTCTGGGCTGTGGTGTCCTCTTTTCGGGAATGGCTTCATAAATGCTCGGGTAAAGTTCATAATACTGGTATTCGTTCTGAAAGAAATCCCACATATCCCGAAGCGTGTCAGGTGTTACCAAATCCACATCAAGGATAAAGCCCTTTTGTCCTCTCTTTGTAGCCCTTACATATAGTTCATAACGCAGTAAGGCTCTTTTGACAACCCGGAAATTTTTCTTTCGTACTTCCGACAAAGGGTGCTTGTTTAGAAATTCATCGAATAGTTCTCCAATGGTAGGCTTGATAACCACTTCCTCCGGCAAAAAATATTTTTCAGGATGGTAAAATTTATCAAGTGTTGTTTTTAGCCATTCTTTGTCTATTGCTTCCTTTTCTTGTTGATATACCTTCTCGATATAGGTTTTCAACTGGCGTATCTCTTCATTTATATGGGTACGCATTTCTTCATTGCAGACAGTTTTCGTTTTTACACATTCGTCTTTATCATCCCATAGATTGGGATTGATGGCTAACTGAGTAGGAGCAACGGAGTCTAACTGCCTTCCGTTTCTAAAACGGACATAGATTGTAGCCATGGATTCTGTATCATATCGTTTGGCTGCTTTTTTTATGATAAAGGTTACTTTCATAGACTTTCAGGTTGAATTTTACTCTGCTGCAAATATAGATATTTTCCCCACATTTTCCCCACATCTGCTAAATATTTTGCAATTCGATTAACTTGGATTAAAATTTAATATGATTATAACATATTGAAATACAGTGTAATTGCGGCGTTTTTCCGCATTTTTCTTTTTACCCACATTTTCCCCACTTTAATTATTTCAAATGCGGGTCTGGGTACTGAAGCGGAGAAAGTTGAAAAACTCTCTCCGCTTTTCTTTTCTACT
>ENA-OPWR01003246-OPWR01003246.1-human-gut-metagenome-genome-assembly--contig:-NODE-3246-length-10250-cov-2.774007_pt1 | contig 10250 bp, 5 predicted proteins | sample MGYA00241507_ERZ502006 | MGnify/ENA primary metagenome ERZ502006 (study PRJEB25962, sample SAMEA2043041) | human gut metagenome | biome: human gut; feature: human-associated habitat; material: faeces... | reverse complement strand
CAGAAGGACAGCCGCGATGACTGCAAGATTTAAAGAACGAACGAGTAATTGTTTCATTATTTTCCCCTTTTATGGTGTTACTTTTGCGGCATTCAGCGCATTCTGGCATGCTGCGAGGAGCGCTTTGGATGAGCAGGTTGCACGGGAGACCGTATCGATGTTTTCAAGTGTTCCTGTTTCCAGAATCTGAGTAGAAATACCTTTTATTTTCGAGGTTCCCTCAGCCGCGCGGCGGATATAAGATGCATTCTCACTTCCACCGTCCCCATTGATATTACTTAACGCCACGATTTTATCGTTTTCGATCGTTACCGTTACAGAAAGCTGATATGCTGCAAAGTCTTCATCCTCATCCGGCTCGCAGACGGCAATGGCTGTATATTCACCATCCTGATAGATCCTCTGCTCCGGTGTTTCCGTTGGGGCCGGTGTCGGCGTCTCCGTTGGCTTTGGTGCTTCCGTTGTACTTTCCGTTGTTGGCTGTGTTGCGTGTACAATTGTAACGCTTACCTGTGTACGGTTTCCGGCTTTATCAACGGCTGTGATTGTATGCGCTCCTTCAACATCTGTGACCGTATAACCCCCGTTTTCACGACCTGCTAAAACACCGTCAATCTCCACATAGTCCAGATTGTCATCGTTTACCGTAAACTGAACACTGCCGCCGTATGTTTCATTATGCTTTACGCCGCTGATAACCGGTGAAGAACCGTCAAATACCAGTCCGTCTGTAGACAGATAGGCTGTATTACCGCCCTTATCTGTAATTTTAACATAAACAATACATTTTTTATCCGGATCAATTGCAAAACGCTGTTCGTAAACCGTCCAGTCTGAAGCCTGAATATTTTGCACTTCTTCCAACGTCTTTGCTTCCTCTGAAATCAGATAAAAAACCTTATCGATACCCAGCCCCAGATCATCTGCATGAATACCGACTTCCTGTCTTTCCTTGAAAAACTTTCCAAATGTCACTGCATTGCAGAATACGTTCCACTTATTTGTCGATACGGTAATCTCTCCTGTCGGAGCCGAAATGTCTTTATATTCTGCATTAATTTCGACATCACCGTCCGGCATGATAAATACAGCTGTCGCTGAATGGCTGTCCGTGTTCTCTGTAAAATCAAGTGCAGTATTGCCTGCCCACCAGTCAAATGCCATACCCTGTGCCGCACCTGCCGCAGTTATAGTGACAATGTCGCCTGCTGCATATTCTCCCGAACCGGTTCCATTGCCTACAATCACCTGATGCTTCTGCACCGGTTCAATATCTTTATCGGTAAATTCCACCGTACATTCTGCAAATATCTTATCTTTCTGGGCTTTTACCGCGCCGACTGTTTCAATATCGCCTTCATCATATCCGTTCGGGAAAAATAAAAAAGTATATGTTCCCGTCTTTGCCCCCGGATATGCTTCTAAAAAATAACGGTTTGGATAATTTTCTCCGTCCGTTACCAGCGCGACAGCTTCGCCCCAATTGGTTTCATTCAGACTTTCCGCATCTTCACTTTCCCAAAGTGACGTTTTCATAACCAAAACACTGCTTCCAAGCCAGTCGGTCACATCAGCACCGTCCATTAATACTCCCTGACTGTTATAACAGTCAATATCAAAATACACCGTGTCATCAGGAATTGAGCCGTCTTCCTTTTGGAAAATGCGGTTGATATTTACCGTTTGCGGTGCAGACTGAATCACCAGTCTGCCAACAGATAAGTCTTCTTCCTCCGGCTGCTTTGTCGTTGCTGTCCAGTTCGACTGTGTATCCACGGTATATTTAAAAAACCAGCCTGCTTTTGCCGGTGCAAAGCTTTCCTTAGCTGCCTTGCCCTGCGCCGTTATATAAGTATAACCTTCCGTAAAAACGGATGGAAACAGCTTATTACCGACTGCCGCCTTTGTTGTACCTGTTACATTCTTATCAATAATGACCTGATTATCCTTTTTTAATACAATATAGCCGTCTGCGATATTGTCTGACGTCTGATTTCCGGTGAAATTTCCTTTAATTTCAACGAAGATACTTTCATCATACTCTGTCAGATTTAAAGAGGCTTTATTTTTTACCTCTATATTTTTTAAACTGCCGGATACCAGGCACAGTTCCGCTTCATCATCCAATATAACATTTTCAACATTCTGGATATTGCCGTCTACAGAACATTTCTGCAAGGTCAGACTGGTGTTTTCATTGCCGTAAAAATCTTTTATTTTCGCACTGGCAATAATACTCTCTCCCATACCTTTCAGCGTAATATCTGCACAGCTGTTATTTTCTGTATGAATTCCTTCACGAATAACCGTTTTTGCATCTGCATAAACTTCTGCGTTGCCTGTATATGCGGTTTTCCCATCACTCCCGGAATCATGGCTCATGTAAACGGCCTGAATCTTTGTATTTTCAACCGCATTGGTAACAGTCAATGATGCATTTTGTCCGACAACCGTATTTTTAAATCCGCCTGCATAGACTGTTGGGAGCAGTTCTTCTTCTGTTCCCCCAAAACCTCCCAGTCCGGAACCTGCACCACCTTTAACATACGTATCCACACTATCCAGTACCAGACTGTGTCCAGCCAGAAAAATCTCTCTATGTACGACGCTTTGTAAAGCATTCGTAGAAATAAAATGCAATTTTACATTTTGAATCGTAACATGATCACCGGTAAGCTGTACTGCACCTCTGATAATCAGTTCACTGCTGCTGTCCGCCCCTGTTATCGTCACATTTCCCGGTATCATAAGAGGTGTTCCCGCAGCATCCTCTGCAACCGTAATACTCCCACTGACAACAATTAAACTGCTGCCCGCCTGCAATGCCTGACGAAGCTGGCTTTCACTTGTAACCGTAACTGCCCCTGCACGTATATTCGCTGTATCTGCGTATGCATAAGTCATAAATGGAACAACTGTATTGGTTGTCATACACACTGCTGTCACTACGGCTGCTGCCGCAAAAATTCTTTTTCCTCTTGTAATGTTTTTTCTCAATAGCGCCTGCCTTTCCATACATTATTGTACATGTTTTATTCTTTCATTTTTATAGTAGCAATTTAATATACCATATCTATTGATTGGTGTCTATAAAAAATTATTATTTTTTATCCTGATTTTTTATCCTGAAACATATTTTGCTATCGTTTCTATCAGCTTATCCGCATCCAGCGGCTTTGACACATGCTCATTCATTCCCGCCGCTTTGCAGTCTGCCACATCATCCGAAAAAGCATTTGCCGTCATTGCTATGATTGGTATCGTCTTTGCATCCGACCGCTGAAGCGCCCGGATATTTTTTGCCGTTTCAAGTCCGCTCATAACCGGCATCATCAAATCCATCAATATAATATCAAATGTGCCGGGTTCAGCCTGTTCAAACAACTCCAATGCTTCTTTTCCGTTCCATGCTTTTGTAACAATCATGCCTTCATTCTCACAGATGAAATCTGCAATTTCCATGTTAAGCACATTGTCTTCCGCAAGCAGAACTTTCATGCCGTCAAGTACAACAGTTTTTGCTTCTTCATCCTGCACTGTATACTGTTCCTTCTTCTTATCCACCTGAAACGGCAGTCTTATTACAAATGTTGTGCCTTTCCCTTTTTCACTGGTATAATCAATTGTTCCCTGCATTACCTCTATAATTTTTTTGACAATCGGAAGTCCCAGTCCCGTGCCGCTGTAAACGGTCTGCATCATCTCTTTTTCCTGGGCAAACGGTTCAAACATATGCTCCTGGAAATCTTTACTCATACCAATTCCTGTATCCTGACATATGAATTCCAGCATGACTCTGTTAAAATCAGATGTACTCTCCGTTTCTGTCACCGAGGTCGTCACCGAACCACCTTCTTTATTATACTTAATGGCATTTCCCATAATATTTAAAAGAATCTGCCGCAGATGTAACGGACTGCCGATTAAATGCCAGTGCATGATCTGTGTCTGTATCGGATAAAAACAGACATTTTTCTTTTTTGCCTGTACCGTTAAAATGGACGTTACTTCATTTAAAATATCCTGCAAATCAAAAGAATCTTCTGAAAGCTGGATTTGTCCGGATTCCAGTTTATTCATATCCAGAACATCATTGACCAGATCCAGCAGAAAGCCGGAAGCCTCCCAGACTTTTTCACGACAATCGCTCTGTTTTTCCAAATCATCCTTATAATACCTACCGATTTCTACCATACCCCTGATTCCGTTAATCGGTGTACGGATATCGTGGCTCATTCTGCGCAGAAAATCTGTCTTTGCTATATTGGCACGGACTGCTTCTTCCATGGACTGCTTTAATTTTAACTGATATTCCACCTCTTTTTTCTGCTGTGCTTCAATAATCTTTAGCTGCTCATTTAATTCCCGCATATGAACCCGCCCGGATTTATTTCTTGCCACCGTTGCAGCTGCCCAGATAAGCATAGAAATACATAATGCCAAAAGAACTGTCCTGCGTGTTGCCGCAAACACTTCTTTCTGTGGATAATATACGTATAAATTATAATCCCTGTATCGTCCTTTTCCGCCACAATAACGGTGTCCGTCACTTGTAAAATATACCAGATTATCTGAGCGTTCTATGGAACGTAATTCCTGTATAACCGGAATTTCCGTGGTTTGACAATTCTCGTATTGCGCATCATTTGTTCCGTAAATTTTATCATCAGCTGCTATAAAAAGGGTACCATTCATATTCATGGCATATCCGGCAAGCAAATTATTGACTGCCGCATAACTGTCTGTCAGACGGTCTGTATCCTGATAACAGTAGCAAAATACAACTCCCGGACTGTCTGTTCTGGATATTGCTGCCAGATCATACCATTTTTTGTTTTTCTGAATCCGTTCTGCATAGATTTTTTTAGAATATTTTGTAATCTCGCTGATTTTTTTATCCTGAATCAGTTCCTTCCATGCATCATAATCCAATCCGACATTGCTGTATTGACATTCCGGCTGCATATCTTCATCTAAAATGATAATTACTGCCATCCGCTGTGCCTCTGTATAGTTCTTTAAATATACTGAATCAATTAACTCAGAATCCCTATGGATATCCGCTCCTACTTCAACTGCCTGTTCTGTCAGCCGTACCAGGCTCTTAATTTTATCTGCCTGTACGACCTCATCGTAGCTTAAGCACTGACTTTTTAAATAAGTCAGTGTATTGCCAAAGGTCTTCTCAATATTTTTTTTATCCGAGCGGACCGCCAGTATCAGAACGACAATAACCACTATAATGACAACCACGAGGAGTCCTTCGTATAACTGCACCTTCATTTTAGACTGTCCTGATTTTTTCATGGTGTAATCCCCCCTGCTGCCACCCGGTCTTCCATCCCATATTTTTCCAGAATACACTGAACCGTTCCGTCTTCAAGCATCTCCGCCATCGCCTGACGAAGCTGTTCTGCCTTTTGGGTGTCTTTATTTTTTGAAAAAGCCACACCCAGTTTTGAATCAATGATTTCCTCATCTAAAATGCGGTATTTCTGACCGGACTGCCTTAAATATTCCTGCATCACAATCTCATGTCCCGCACAGGCATCGACGTATCCCTTGCGCAGTGCAGCAAATAATTCATTCATCTCTACAAAGGAATACACATTTTTCACCTTGGGAATTATATCGTAACCCTGCCCTAAAAAAATCCGTTCAGGCTGTGTACTGGACTGTACCGCAACATTTTTCCCGGCTAAGTCATCCAGCTTATAAATATCACTGTCCGTCCGCACCATCACAACTTCCCTGCTGTACATATAAGGTCCGACCCAGATATAATCATCTTCCCTGCCATCCATTGAGAAACTGCCCCACGCACAGTCAACTTCACCGTTTTCTAAATAAATATCTTTATCATCCCACTGAATCTGTTTAAAGACCGGTGTATAGCCTATCCGGCGGCACGCTTCTTTTGCCAGCTCCACATCAACACCTGCATAATCGCCATTCTCATCCTGATAATTATACGGCTCATAGTCATCGCTTCCGATAACCAGTTCGGGCTGTACCGTTACAGCTTCCTTTTTCTCCCTGCCACAGCCAAACAGTGCCATACTCATCAGACATACAATACCAAAAGGCAGTACACTCCTTTTTATCCAATATTTCATTATTATCCATCCCCCTCATATTTACACTTGAACTGTTTTTATCATACTATATTTTTTATAAAAAATCAACATTCTGACAAAATCCGTTTTCCATAAATGGACACGAAAATATACCTTTATACATTTCCGTGTCTTAGCTGCATTCCGCCCTATATTTTAATCTTCATGCAGCAGATGCGGAATGATAAATTTTTCCCGAATATGAACTTTTTATAAACTCCTAAAGAAAAAGTTGACATTTAAAAATCTTCTCCCTATAATATCAAAAGTTAGGTTGCTAACCATTTCTTTAGAAAGGAGTGTGATTGGATTGCAGAATTTTGATGAAAAATCCGCTAACATGCACATGGGACGACTGATTCAGATGCTTTCCCACCAGATGAAACGAAAAAACTGCATTGTCACTATGATTGACGGTGACAGTCTGACCGTTATGCAGAAGCACATTCTTAAGTTCATTCTTTTGGAAACACTGCATCGGGAAATTTATCAAAAAGATATTGAAGAAGAGTTTCAGATCCGCAAGTCTACTGTAACCGGCATTTTACAGCTGATGGAAAAAAACGGATTTATCTACCGCGAAAGTGTTGAAAAAGATGCCAGACTCAAACGGATTGTGCCTACCAAAAAGGCAGAGGCGCTTCGTCCCAATATCCTGTACCACATCAACGAATCAGAAGCCCAGATGACCCAGGGCATTTCCAAGAAAGATGTGGCAGTCTGCAAGCAGGTGCTCCTGCAAATGTTACAAAACCTTTCTGAAAATAAACTATAAAATTAAGGAGAATCAAACCATGAACAAAACACTGTTAAAGTCCGTGCGTGAATATAAAAAGCAGTCCTTTCTGACACCGTTTTTTGTTATTCTTGAAGTTTTTATGGAAGTTCTGATTCCGCTTGAAATGGCTAAAATTATTGATGTGGGCATTGCAGACGGAAATTTAAACTACATTATCCAGCGCGGTATTATTTTAGTTGCAATGGCAATGCTTGCCCTGTTTTTCGGTGTGACTGCCGGTAATATGGCGGCCGTTGCGGCGGCAGGTTATTCCAAAAATCTGCGCCACGATATTTTTTATAAAATCCAGCAGTTTTCATTTAAAAATATCGACCACTTTTCTACTTCCGGTCTGGTAACCCGTATGACAACGGATATTACCAACGTACAGATGGCATATATGATGAGTATCCGTCTTCTTGCCAGAGCGCCGATTATGATTATTTTATCATGGGTTATGACACTCGCTTTAAATAAAACGGTTGCTATGCTGTTTTTAATCGTTATCCCATTGCTTGGCGGAACACTGATATTTATTGCCAAAAAGGCGCACCCGCATTTTATCAAGGTATTTGATGAATATGATGTTTTAAATAATTCCGTACAGGAAAATGTCAATGCTTCCCGTGTGGTAAAGGCATTTGTCCGTGAAGATTACGAAATTGACAAATTCCACATCATTTCCAAATATGTATACAGCCTGTTTACAAAGGCGGAAAAAATCGTTGCATGGAACTCTCCTGTCATGCAGTTTACCATGTACGTTGTTATTTTAGTCATTGTTGCGATTGGCGGAAACAGCATTGTTACCGGTACAATGCAAACCGGTGAACTGACCAGTATCATCGTCTACTCACTTCAGATTCTGATGTCCCTGATGATGGTAACTTTCGTATTCGTTATGATTATGATTGCGGAAGCTTCTACCGACCGTATCGCAGAAGTTTTAAATGAAGAACCTGAAATGCAGGATTCTGACGATGCTGTAAAGGATGTTGCAAACGGAGAAATCATTTTCGACCATGTAAACTTCAGCTATGCAGGTAAAGACGGTACTCTTTCTTTAAAAGATGTCTGCCTTCACATTCAATCCGGTCAGACAATCGGTATCATCGGTGGAACGGGAAGTGCCAAATCCACACTCGTACAGCTCATTCCAAGACTGTATGACGTAACCGGCGGCGCTGTCAAAGTCGGCGGTGTCGATGTACGCAATTACAATCTGGAAGCCCTGCGTGACCAGGTTTCCATGGTTTTACAAAAAAATGTTCTTTTCTCCGGTACTATTTATGAAAATATCCGCTGGGGAAATGAAAGTGCAACCGACGAAGAAGTACAGAATGTATGTAAACTGGCACAGGCTGACGGCTTTGTCCAGGAATTTCCAAACGGCTACAATACACAGATTGTCCAGGGCGGTAACAATGTATCCGGCGGTCAGAAACAACGCCTTTGTATTGCAAGAGCGCTGCTTAAAAAACCGAAAATCCTGATTCTGGACGATTCGACAAGTGCAGTTGATACAAAAACCGATGCGCTAATCCGTAAAGCATTCCGTGAAGAAATTCCGGATACCACAAAAATCATTATTGCACAGCGTGTTTCTTCGATTGAAGATGCCGACCAGATTATCGTGCTTGATGACGGTAAAATCACGGGTATCGGTACTTCTAAAGAACTGTTAAAGACCAATGAAATTTACAGAGAAGTTTATGAATCACAGGTAAAGGGAGGTGCTGAAAATGAGTAATGAAAAGAAAACAAAAAAGCCGTCCCGGCTTTCAAAAAATACACTCAAAACAGCCAAAAGACTGCTCAAATACGTGACCGAAACGTATAAGTTCCGTTTTGTGCTGGTATTTGTGTGCATTTTAATCAGCTCCGTTGCTTCTATTTCTGTGTCCTTGTCACTGAAATATATGCTCGATGATTTCATTATTCCGTTAATCGGACAGGAATCACCGGATTTCACAAGATTTTATCAGGCACTGGCTGTTTTAGGCTGTATCTTTTTAATGGGTGTACTTTCTACATTTATTTATACACGAATGATGGTATACATCGGTCAGGGAGTGTTAAAGCGTGTGCGTGACGATATGTTTGAGCATATGCAGACACTGCCAATCCGCTACTTTGACCAAAATACCAACGGTTCTATCATGAGCCTTTATACGAACGATACGGATACCCTGCGTCAGATGATCAGCCAGTCGATTCCGCAGGCGCTGATGTCCTTTTTTACAATTATTGTAACGTTTATTGCCATGCTGGTGTTAAGCCCTCTGCTGACACTGCTTGCAGTTGCCGTTATCGGCATCTTAATTCTTGTAACAAAAGCTATCGGCGGAAACAGCGGTAAATACTTCGTGCGCCAGCAGGTAGCACTTGCCGACGTTACCGGATTTGTCGAAGAACGCATGAACGGTCAGCGTGTGGTAAAGGTTTTCAACCACGAAAGAAAGTCCGAAGAAGAATTTGACGCATTAAACGAAGCTTTATTTGAAAGCGCCGCAAATGCCAATAAGTACGCCAATATCATGGGACCTGTTATCGGTAACATCGGTAATCTCCAGTTCGTATTAACCGCAGTTTTAGGCGGTACGCTCTCCGTTATGGGTGTCGGCGGCATTACACTGGGTGTTATGGCTTCTTATTTACAGTTTACAAAAAGCTTTACACAGCCTTTCATGCAGGTCGCACAGCAGTTTAACTCTATCGTTATGGCGCTTGCCGGTGCAGAACGTATTTTTGCGCTGATTGATGAAACTCCGGAAGCGGATGAAGGAACGGTTACACTTGTCAATGCCACAAAGGATGACAACGGCATTCTTCATGAATGTAAGGAAAGAACCGGTATCTGGGCATGGAAGCAGACGGCTTCTGACGGCACGGCTTCTTATACCGAATTAACAGGGGATGTCCGTTTTAAGGATGTGACCTTCGGTTACAACCCGGATAAGATTATTTTAAAGGATATCAGTCTTTTTGCAAAACCGGGTCAGAAGCTTGCCTTTGTAGGTTCTACCGGTGCCGGAAAAACAACGATTACCAACCTGATTAACCGTTTTTACGATATTCAGAACGGTGAAATCCGCTATGACGGCATTGATATTACAAAGATTAAAAAAGATGACTTACGCCGTTCACTCGGTATTGTTCTTCAGGATACGCACCTCTTTACCGGTACGATTAAGGACAATATCCGCTACGGTAATCTTGATGCAACCGATGAACAGATTTACAATGCGGCAAAGCTGGCTCACGCAGACCAGTTTATCAATATGCTTCCGCACGGTTATGATACACTGTTAAGCGGTGACGGCGAAGAATTGTCACAGGGACAGCGCCAGCTCATT
>ENA-OPWR01003243-OPWR01003243.1-human-gut-metagenome-genome-assembly--contig:-NODE-3243-length-10256-cov-3.076267_pt1 | contig 10256 bp, 10 predicted proteins | sample MGYA00241507_ERZ502006 | MGnify/ENA primary metagenome ERZ502006 (study PRJEB25962, sample SAMEA2043041) | human gut metagenome | biome: human gut; feature: human-associated habitat; material: faeces... | reverse complement strand
GTGTTCCCTCTTTTTCAAGGACAGCCAGATAGTGGCCCTCTCCTTTCAGATGCTGTGGCCAGAGACGGATCGTCTGTGCAATCTCAGGCAATACCTGTCCCATTTTTTCCCCGAAATAAGCCCATTCCGGTACTCCTGCCGACATACCCTCTGCCTTTTTCACTTCCACAATATGAAACTCCGGGTGACGCAGCAAAAAGCGTGTCATACTGCCCTCATTCTCCGCAGGCGCAAAGGTACAGGTCGAATACACGATCCTGCCGCCCGGTGCAAGCATTGAAGCCGCACAGTCTAAAATTCCATCCTGCCTTTCGGCACAAAGGCGGACATTCTCAGGGTTCCACTCTTCACATGCCGCCTCATTTTTGCGGAACATGCCTTCCCCAGAACACGGCGCATCCACCAGAATACGGGTAAAATAATCCTCGAACACCTCCGCTAAACGCTGCGGCGACTCGTTCGTGACCATTGCATTTGCAATCCCCATCCGCTCCACGTTCTCCGATAAAATCTTCGCGCGTGCCGGATGGATTTCATTGCAGATGAGAAGTCCCTGCTCCTTCCACTTCCCGGATGTGTACATTTCATGCATTCTTGCCGCGATCTGTGTGCTTTTTCCGCCAGGAGCCGCGCACAAATCTAAGATCCGTTCCTGACAGTCTGCCGCTTCTTTTTGCACCACATCATAATCTTCCATCAGATAGGAAACCGGCGCCATGGCACTCGGCTCCTGGATATAATACACGCCCGCCTCATGAAGCGGATGCTTGCCCGGAGTGTCATCTTTTTCATAGTAAAATCCATCTTTCGCCCAGGCTATCGGCTGCAGGGAAAAAGGTACTTTTTCCTTCATCTGCGCAGTATCTCCCTTGATACTATTTAACCGCAGTGCCTGATATTTATCCTTGTCATAACTTTCTAAAAATGCCGGATATTCATTTCCGAGCATTGATTCCATTCTGTTTAAAAACGCTTGTGGAAGCATTTTAATCCTCCTTGTTTTGCGGAGCAAAATGCGACTGCCCATGCAGGAGCAGAGGATTTCCCTCCTTGTTTTGCGGAGCAAAATGCGACTGCCCATGCAGGAGCAGAGGATTTCCCTCCTTGTTTTGCGGAGCAAAATGTCTGCTATGTTGCTTTTACATAGCATGTGCCTCTTGCAGGAGCAGAGGATTTTCCTCCTTGTTTTGCTTTTCCGTTTCTTTCTGCTGTAAATAAAAAACCGCCTTTTGTGCTTCTATTTCTTCACGCAGTTCTTCTTCCGTAGGCAGATATAATTTATATTTGCTGGCAAATAGCTGTTCATTTCCATGCAATATAGAATACCTTGCAATATCCTCATCTGTTTCCGAACACAAAACAATGCCTAACGTAGGGTTGTCATCCGGTGACTTTTTTAATTCATCATACATGCGAATGTACATATCCATCTGCCCTACATCCTGATGGGTAATTCTGGTTGTTTTCAGATCAATCAATACAAAACATTTTAAAATATAATTATAGAACACCAAATCTATAAAATAATCCTGTTTCTCAGTGTGAATATGCTGTTGTCTTGCAACAAACGCATAGCCTTTTCCCATTTCCATAAGAAATTTCTGCAAATTTGAGATAATGCTCGATTCTAATTTTGTCTCATTAAAAGAAGCGTCCAATGTCAATCCTAAGAATTCTACCACAACTGGATTTTTTATAAATTCTAACTTGTCCTGCTGATACTCAAACGTCTTTTCCTGCATCTCATGCTCTACAGCATCTTTATCTTTCGACTGCAGTAATCTGTAATAATATTGTGTATCTATATTCCGCTGTAAAGTACGCACACTCCAGGTTTGCTCATATGCTTCTTTTTCATACCAATCACGCGCTGTCTTATCATGCACCTGTAATAAAGTTCTATAATGAGACCATGAAAGTCTAATATTAGATTGTCGACACAGTGTGTCGACAATCCAATATCAGGCTTTCTTGGTCACATTACCGAACTTTATTGCAGGTACATGATGAGGTCGCACGCAAATGGTATGAGAAGGAAGCATACGAGCAGACCTGGAGTGTGCGTACATTACAGAGAAATATAGATACACAGTATTACTATCGATTGCTGCAATCCGGAGAAAAAGAATCTGTGATGCAGGAAATGCTGGAGAAAAACTATAACTATCAACAGGACAAGTTTGAGTTTATTAAAAATCCGGTAGTTGTGGAATTTCTGGGTCTGACACCGGATGCGTCCTTCAATGAGACAGATCTGGAAACAAGTATTATTTCCAATTTACAGAAATTTTTGATGGAATTGGGAAAAGGGTATGCCTTTGTAGCAAGACAGCAACATATTCATACCGAAAAGCAGGATTATTTTATTGATCTGGTCTTTTACAATTATATTTTAAAATGTTTTGTACTGATAGATTTAAAGACAAGCAGGATCACACATCAGGATGTAGGACAGATGGATATGTATATCCGCATGTATGATGAACTTAAAAAATCCGCGGATGATAATCCGACATTGGGAATCGTATTGTGTTCCCAGACAGATGAAGATATCGCAAGGTATTCCATATTGCATGGAAATGAACAATTATTTGCAAGCAAATACAAACTATATCTTCCTACGGAAGAGGAACTGAGGGAGGAAATAGAAACACAAAAGGCTATGTTTTATTTACAACAGAAGGAAGCCGAAGAAGGAGAGAAAAACAAATGACCGTAGCAGAAGCAATACGTGAATATGTCAATGAAACCGAAGGTCTGGAGTTCTATGAGCAGGAGCCGGAAAAGGGTCTGGGGATCCTGGTAAAGGGAGATAATTCCTATATGGAGACGATCATGAACCTGACCAAATATTTCGACGATCACAATGTGGATGATGTGAACCTGGAACTGGAGGGCATGTATGTGGAATGCCAGGGGGATGATGTTATTGTATTTTTCCCTAATATTGAAGCCTGACGTATTGATCCTGGATGGTTACAGACTGAAATAGAAAACGGAGAGTTAAACAGTGAAAAAACATATTTTGTGCATCGGAGATTCCAATACCCACGGGCTTTGCACCGATCCGTCGGAGAGTGCCGACCACGGCAGCAGATATAATGAAGAGGAACGCTGGACCTGCCTGTTACAGAAGGCATTGGGAGCGGAGTACCTGGTCATTGAGGAAGGCTTAAGCGGCAGAACCTGTGTGTATGATGATCCGGACATGGATTCCGTGAATCTGCTGCCGGTATTGCATGCCCTGTTGAACAGCCACGAGCCGTTAGACCTGCTGATCCTGATGTTAGGTACCAATGATTCCAAGGTGAAATTCAATACGGATGCGCGGAAGATTGCAAAGGGCATGCAGATCCTCTTGGAAGAGGCGAAATCGGTTCACTGCTGGGGAAAGAATGGACCGAAGATCCTGATCGTGGCACCGGTTCCCATCGAAGAGGGTGTGATTTATCCTGATTTTAATGAAAAAAGCGTGGAGACAACGAGAGCACTGGCAAGAGAATATGCTTTTCTGGCAGTGGCTGAGCGGGCGGATTTCTTAGATGCGGGAGGCTGTGAACTGACGAAGGCGGATCATGTGCACCTGACAGCGAAGGGCCACAGACAGCTGGCAGAGCGGATGGAGACCGCCGTGAGGGACATTCTGGGGAAAACGGTACCGGAGGCAGTGGAAGAGAGGAAAGATGGCGACGGGATGGAGGAGATCGTAACGGCAAAAGAGGCAGATCTGCCCAGAATCCTGGAGATCTATGACATCGCCAAGGCTTACATGCGGGCAAACGGGAATCCGAACCAGTGGAACGGCGCTTATCCGGATCCGGAGACACTGCGGACAGATATGGAGAAACAGCGGCTGTATGTGTATAAAAAGGACGGACGCATCCACGGGGTATTCATGCTTCTGCTGGAGGAGGAACCGACCTATGCTTATATCGAGGACGGCAGCTGGAGGGAGGAGACACCTTACGGCACAATCCATCGCCTGGCAGGAGACGGAGAAGTGAAGGGACTGTTTGCAAAATGTGTTGCCTTCTGTGAGAAGAAAGTACCTTACCTGCGTGCGGATACCCATTTTGACAATCACACCATGCAGCACTTATTAGAGAAGAACGGCTTCGAACGCAGAGGCATTATTTACCTGAAAAATGGGGATCCTCGCATCGCTTATCAGAAATAATGCACAATACCGAACCGATTTTCTATGAGCAATATTCACGAAAATAATCAGAAACGCCGAAAGAGACTGACATTTCGGCGTTTCTTTTGGTACAATAAGGGTATACTATTGGTAGTAAACGGAAATTGTGTTTTCAATTTTCTGCAATGGGCAGAGGAAAGGAAGGTCAAGGTGTTTCAGAAGGGCGAACGTGTAGTATGTGGCAGTAAGGGCGTTTGCGTGGTGGAAGAGATCACGACATTGGATATTGCAGGAGTGGACAAGAAGAGAGAGTATTATATTTTAAAACCTCTGTATCTGTCTTCCAGTACGGTATATATTCCGGTGGATACGGCAGAAGGTTCCATGCGGAAAGTGCTTGCACATGAGGAGGCGGAGAGTCTGATCCGACAGATTCCGGAGATCCCGCTGATCACCATTGCCAATGACAAACTGCTGGAGCAGGAATATAAGAATTGTCTGAAGGCCTGCAACTGCCAGGAGCTGATCCGGATTATCAAGACCATCTACCTGCGCAAGCGGGCCAGAGAAGAGGCGGGACGCAAGGAGACGGCGGTGGATGCCAGATATTTTCGAATCGCAGAGGACCAGTTGTACGGAGAACTGGCGGTGGCACTGGATATGTCCAGAGAAAATGTGGAAAGCTATATAAATACCTCTTTACAATCCGTGTGAAAAGGTCTATTATATCAACATAAGTCCTAAAGCAACAGAAATTTATGATTATTTAAGATCAGAAAACGTTGAAGAGAAGAGTAGGAAGCAGTGAAGGCACCAGAGAGAACCGCCCTGTCGGAGACAGGCGCTGTGAGCGGTTTTGCCGGATGCGGACGAAGACCATCTCCGAGTGGCTTTAATACAGCCCGGCAGCTCCCGTTACGAGCAAATGAGTGGCAGTTATCTTTAGATAATTGCAATCAGGGTGGAACCGCGTGTGATACGTCCCTTGCAGATCGTTGCAAGGGACTTTTATTTTGCGACTATTCAGAGTAGCATCGCAGATGCGATTTTGCGAATGAAGGTGCTGAATAGTTTAGAAAACAACAAAAAGGAGAACAAAAATGGTTAATTTTAAGGAAGACGAAAGACTGACAACTCTGAATCATTCCTGTGCCCATGTTATGGCACAGGCTGTCAAGCATCTGTACCCTCATGCAAAATTCTGGGTAGGACCTGTGGTAAAGGAAGGATTCTATTATGATATCGATCTCGGCAACGATGTGGTCAATGATGAAGTGATCGCTGCCATCGAAAAAGAGATGAAGAAGATCTGTAAGGAAGGCAAGAAGATCTACAGAAGAGAAGTTTCCAAGGCAGAAGCCATGGAAATGTTCAAGGATGATATGTACAAGCTGGACCTGATCAGCAATCTGGAAGACGGCAACATCACTGTATACGATCAGGGTGATTTCACCGATCTGTGCCGTGGACCTCACGTAGACAACACCAAGCTGTGCAAGAACTTCAAACTGGTAAAACACTCCGGAGTATATTGGAAGGGCGATGCCAACAACCACGTAATGCAGCGTATCTATGGTGTCTGCTTCCCTACCGCAGAGGAACTGGAAGCACATCTGAAAGAGCTGGAAGAGGCCAAAGAGCGTGACCACAGAAAGATCGGCAAGGAAATGGAACTGTTCATGACTGATGATCTGGTAGGCCGCGGACTTCCCATGTTCCTTCCCAAGGGTTACACCGTATGGCAGGAACTGGAGAATTATATCAAGGATAAAGAGAGAAGACTGGGCTATCTGCATGTTATGACCCCCTGTGTCGGTACTGTGAATCTGTACAAGACTTCCGGTCACTGGGATCACTACAAGGAGAACATGTTCCCTCCCATGGAAGTGGAAGGAGAGTCCTTCGTACTGCGTCCCATGAACTGCCCTCACCACATGATGATCTACGCTAACACACAGCACTCCTACAAGGATCTGCCTATCCGTATCGGTGAGATCGCCCATGACTTCCGTTTTGAAGCCAGCGGAACCCTGAAGGGTATCGAAAGAGGCAGACATTTCTGCCAGAATGATGCCCATCTGTTCGTAACACCGGAGCAGATCGAGTCCGAGTTCTCCAAGGTAGTAGACCTGATCTTCAATACCTACAAGGATTTCGGTATTACCGATTACAGATGTGTCCTGTCCCTGAGAGATCCGGAGGACAAGGTAAAATATCACGATGACGACGAAATGTGGAACAATGCAGAGGACGCTCTGCGCAAGGTTCTGAACGACCTGGGCATTGAGTACACCGAGGAGATCGGTGAGGCTGCATTCTACGGACCGAAGCTGGATGTTAATGTAAAGCCTGCGGTAGGTAACGAGTACACCTTGTCCACCTGCCAGCTGGATTTCTGCCTGCCCGCTAAGTTTAATCTGACCTATGTGGACAAGGATGGACAGAAGAAGACTCCCGTGGTCCTTCACAGAGCAATCTTAGGATCTCTGGACAGATTCATGGCTTATATCCTGGAAGAGACCAAGGGTAATCTGCCTCTGTGGCTGGCTCCCGTACAGGCTATGATCCTGCCGGTCAAGAACGATGACGAAGAGCTGAATGCTTATGCCCATGATCTGTACGGTTATCTGCTGGACAATAACATCAGAGCGGACATCGATGAGAGAGCAGAGAAGCTGGGTTATCGTGTAAGAGAAGCACAGGTGAAGAAGATCCCTTACCTGATCATCTTAGGAAAGCAGGAAGCACAGGACGGTACCGTAAGCTATCGTCTGCATGGACAGCAGAATACCACTACGGTATCCAAGGATGAATTCCTGGCTATGTTAAAGGATGAGATCGCAACCAAGAAGCTGAGCAAGTAAGCTGATTGCCGGATAAAATCAAGTAGGAAAATATGAAGATCGCCGTTTCCTTATAAAAAGGGAGACGGCGATTTTTTGAATGGTATGACAAGAAACAGTATTTCGATATTAGTTTTTACGAGCAACGAGATGGGCACGCATTTTTGCCTGTGCCTCGAAAGAAACCACTTCAAAACCGGCAGTTTCCGCAAACTTTTTAAATTCGGCACCGGAATACAGTCTGACATCTCCGTGACCGCACAGATGGGCTAAAGGCATCTCGATATGATTGCACAGCCACAGAAGCACTTTGGATTTCGTGGTGTAGTCCCGCAGGATCAGACGGCCGTTCTTTTTCAGAACCCTGTAGGCGTTATTGAAAAAGTCCTGAGGATTCGGATAGTGATGGAAGCTGTTGGAAGAGATGATTGCATCGAAGGTGTCCTCAGGGAATGGAATGTTCTCGCAGTCTCCCACAACGAAGTTGGTATTCGACAGGTTCTTGGCCTGGGCTACGCGGATCATTTCCGGGGTCAGATCCAGTCCGGTGTAATGTTTGTCGGGATATTTTTCATGTAACAGTTCGATCACGGGACCGGTGCCGCAGCCACAGTCCAGAACAGAGTCAAAGGGCTCTTTTTCCAGTTCTTCCAAAAGATAAGGATAATCATCTTTACACATTTCATAAATGCCGGAGTGACCGCTGTCGTAGACTTTGGCGGCCTCGGTGAATTCTTTGACGGAGAGTGCTTTATATTCTTCGGATGTCATTGGAAATCCTCCTGTTAAAAATATTTTGTAACGATTCAGAAACTCTGAAAGAGCGATTTTGTGAAGGGGCTGAATAGTTACAATTTTTTAATTATTAATGTATGAATAAAAACAAATAGTTAGTCAAAACTAACAATGAAAATATAGCACACATTCCATAAAAAATCCAGTAGAAGGCATAAGTTTTTCAAATCTGCACAGACTATCCATGACGCGTGGCGGAACTGCATCTGCTCTTTTGCCGCGTGTCCCCTTTTAAAACTTTTAAAAATAAAACAGAGACGAGGAGTCGCAGAAAGCGGCAGAAGGTGAGGGAGACATGGCAGATTTGAAATGTGTTGTGGAAAATTGTACCTATAATAAGGACTGTCTGTGCAGCAAGGGAGACATCATGGTGGGAGGTAAGCATGCCTGTGATTGTGACGGCACCTGCTGCGAGAGCTTTGCGCAGAAGAGAGAGGGAAGAGAGTCTTTCAGTAATTCGCTGTCTCATCCAAGCCATACCATCAGTATCGACTGTGAGGCGGTAAAGTGCATTTATAATAGTAATTATAAGTGTGTGGCGGAGCATGTGGACATCAAGGGCTGCGGAGCCAGCGACTGCAGAGAGACCGCCTGTGCTACTTTTTCGGAAAAGTAAATCACGGAAAAGTAAATCACGGAAAAGAAAATCAGTATTCCGGCTTGACAAATGTTCCGAAATTGCGGATAATAGAGCAGGTAACCGGATTCGGCGGGAGACCGCCGGTACATAGATTTCAGGATAAAACTAGAAAATAAAAAATGGGAAATAAAAAATATCAGAAACGGGGTTGACATCAGGAAAACTTCGTGGTATTCTATTTGAGCGTGTGAAGAACACGGCACAACAAGCAGAGTATCCACTCTCACCTTACGGCGCAGGCTGGTAAGTGTTCAGATTTTTTCATAGACAGAGAACTCGTTTGGAATTTGTTTGAATGAGGGCAGTCCGTGAAGGAAACAGGTGGATAGTTATGCTATCTGCTTTTTTTATTGTTTAACACATTTTCTTATGGAGGTACACAACCATTAGCGATTTAATGATTAATGAACAGATCAGAGACAAAGAAGTACGACTGATTGGAGAAGATGGAGAACAGCTCGGAATCGTTTCTTCCAGAGATGCCCTGAAGATGGCAGAGGAAGCCGGACTCGACCTGGTGAAGATTGCTCCTACGGCAAAGCCTCCTGTTTGTAAGATCGTGGATTACGGTAAGTACAAATACGAGCAGGTGAGAAAAGAGAAGGAAGCAAAGAAGAAGCAGAAGGTCATCGATATCAAGGAGATCAGACTTTCCCCCAATATCGATACCAACGATCTGAACACCAAGATCGGTGCAGCCAGAAAGTTCCTGACCAAGGGAGACAGAGTGAAGATCACCTTGAGATTCCGCGGCAGAGAGATGGCACACATGAACAACAGCAAGCATATCTTGGATGATATTGCACCAAGTATCGTTTCAAAATTTCTCTTTTCCGTCCATCGGACATAAGCTAACGGGTAATCATGGCCTTTATTTTCATACTCTTCATCATATCTTCCGGCACCATATGAACAAGACACTTGAAAAGATAACTCTTTCTTATAAAAATCATCTCTTCTCATATTTAACCCGATCACACCTACCAACACCACCCGCCCTCTCTTGCGAGACATTAAACAAGCTTGATGAATCACTTCATCTCCTTTAGCTGAAGCTGTAATAAGTACTCCATCCGCACCAACACCTCCGGTTATCTCTTCAACATATTTCACAGGATCAATCCCATTCTTAGGGTTAATCGCATATATACCTTTATTTTTTGCAATATCCACCTTCTGTTGATCGAAATCCACCCCGATTACCTTACAGCCATTTGCCTTTAGCAACTCTGCTGCAACCAATCCAATCAATCCCAATCCAATCACCACAACACATTCCCCTAATTGAGGATTCAACAAGCGAATTCCTTGCAAACCAATAGAACCAATTACCGTAAACGTAGCCTCTTCATCCGTCACATTATCCGGTATCTTAGCCACTAAATTCTTAGGAACGCAAACATATTCTGCATGATTACCATTGGAAGCCACCCGATCACCAACCACAAATTCCGTTACACCTCTTCCCACTGCCACAACTTTCCCCACGTTACAATATCCTAATGGAAGCGGTTGCCCCAACTTATTAAACACAGCTTCCAAAGTCGGCTGTAATCCATCCGTCTTTATCTTATCCAACACCTGCTTCACCTTATCCGGTTGTTGCCGTGCCTTATCAATCAGGTTCGCCTTTCCGAACTCCACGAGCATACGCTCCGTTCCTAAAGATACTAGCGTACGAGTCGTTTGGATTAAAACATAGCCGGATTTTACTTGAGGAACAGGAACTTCTTCCAAGATGGTTGATCCGGATTTGAGGTCTTGAATTATTTGTTTCATAAAGAATTATATATTTTCAATATTTCATTTACAACATCAGGTACATTTTCTCTAAAATCTA
>ENA-OPWR01003241-OPWR01003241.1-human-gut-metagenome-genome-assembly--contig:-NODE-3241-length-10260-cov-3.469476_pt1 | contig 10260 bp, 8 predicted proteins | sample MGYA00241507_ERZ502006 | MGnify/ENA primary metagenome ERZ502006 (study PRJEB25962, sample SAMEA2043041) | human gut metagenome | biome: human gut; feature: human-associated habitat; material: faeces... | reverse complement strand
TCAAGAGTTCTTGCTCTTCCATCATCCATGCCAAAACGAAGTCTTAAAACCTTCTGTTCTCTTTCTGTAAGTGTTCCAAGCACCTCTACAAGCTGTTCCTTAAGAAGAGTAGATGCTGCTGCTTCTGCTGGTACAGGCACATTGTCATCCTGTATAAAATCTCCAAGATGGCTGTCTTCCTCTTCACCTATAGGTGTTTCAAGCGATACAGGCTCCTGTGATATCTTCTGGATTTCTCTTACTCTTTCAACCGGAATATCCATAGTCTCTGCTATTTCTTCTGGAGATGGTTCTCTTCCTAACTCCTGTAAAAGCTGTCTTTGTACTCTTACAAGTTTGTTGATAGTTTCTACCATATGAACAGGTATACGTATAGTACGTGCCTGATCAGCTATAGCTCTTGTAATAGCCTGTCTTATCCACCATGTTGCATATGTTGAGAACTTATATCCTTTACGATAATCAAACTTTTCAACAGCTTTGATAAGACCTAAGTTACCCTCCTGGATAAGATCAAGGAACTGCATGCCTCTGCCGACATAACGCTTTGCAATACTTACAACAAGACGTAAGTTGGCTTCCGCAAGTCTCTTCTTGGCTTCCTCGTCACCCTCTTCCATTCTCTGTGCATATTCTATTTCTTCTTCTGCACTAAGAAGAGGCACCTTACCTATTTCCTTCAGATACATTCTTACAGGATCTTCAAGTCCGATTCCATCTGGTACAGAAAGATCTATCTTTTCTATATCAATATCATCTTCATCTGAAAGAATAATATCATCTTCTACATCTCCATCATCATCATTCATCTTGACATCTATATTGCAGCCTTCAAGAAACTCGAACACCTTTTCCATCTTATCAGCTTCAAAATCTGTATCCTGGAAATAATCCATAATCTCCTTATAATCAAGAACATTCTTTTTCTTTCTGGCTATAGCAAGAATCCCCCTGCACTTTTCCATGAATTTTTCCTGTATAATTCTTGCCTGTTCCTCTTCTGAAAGCTCTTGCTGTGCAGTTTCCTCCTTCTTTGACTTCTTAGGTTTCTTTGCTGCCACAGCTTCATCAGCTTTCTTTTTAGTTGTCTTCTTAGTTTCCTTTAATTCTTCCTCGTTTAAGTTTTCCTTCTTTACTGCCATTACAATGGTCCACCTTTCGCATGTATTATAAACTAATGTGAATATTATTTAACTTCATCTGTCTGCCTATGATATCCTGCATAGTCTTTGCATCTGCTGCATGTTCAAGCTTATAATCAAGGCTGCTCTTCTTAACCCTTAGTACTGTATCATTAAGTGTTTTTTCTCTTTCTGACTTACTAAGCGACTCGCTTAATTCAGCGCTGAACATCGCCGCTATCTCACTATGCATATCACCATCGCTATATGAGCCAATAATCGCTGCCGGATTAACACTTCCAGTTTCATATTGTTCATATACCTTTGATGCAACATCTTTAAACAATGGATCTATAAAATCATCTGGTTGTATATATTCACTGACTTTATCATATATATCACCATCCTCAATCATCCACGTAAGCAGAATCTTCTCTGCCTGCCTTATTCCATCTTCCTTTTTCTTTCTTGCCGGTTCCATCCGTCTGACAGGCTGTGTCTGTCTTGGTATTATTCCGCCCTGGCTTCCTATCCTTATAACCATTTCACGCATACCATCCTCTGGTATCATAAACTGACGGCAGACAGCTTTCATATAGTTATCTCTTTCAAGTTTCTCACTAAACTGTATAAGCTTATTAGCAACTTCTCTTTCAAATGCTGTCTCACTCTCCGGGTCACTTCTGTTATAATTCTTCTCTATAATACCGATTTCATACATAAAGCTGTTTTCTGCTTTATCTATACGCTCCTGAAATGCTTCAGTCCCCAAAGCCTTGATAAACTCATCCGGATCCTTATATGGCCTCATATTAATAACCTTAGTAGAAAGTCCTGCTTCTTTTAATATAGGTATGGCTCTTAAAGCTGCCTTTACCCCTGCTTCATCGCTATCATAAGTTATAAGGACATTATCTGTATATCTTTTCATAAGACGGGCATGTCCAGGTGTGAGTGCTGTACCAAGCGATGCTACCGCCTGATTAAAGCCTGCTTGATGCATAGATATAACATCAATATAGCCTTCACATATTATAAGATTATTCTTTCTTGAACTTCTTGCAACATTAAGTCCATAAAGATTCTTACTTTTATCAAAAAGCTTTGTTTCCGGAGAATTCAGATACTTTGGCTTTCCATCTCCCATAACACGGCCACCAAAACCTATAACCTTATTGTTAATATCCATGATTGGAAATATTACCCTGTTCCAGAACTTTTCCCTTATTCCCTTTTCATAAGTGAACAGACCTGACTCTTTTAAGAGCTCATCATCATACCCTTTTTCCTTTAGCATTCTATATAAATCACCTGTAAGCTGTGGCGCATATCCAAGGCCAAATGTGTTTATAGTTTTGTCTGAAAGCTGTCTTTTTTTCAGATAATCCAACCCACTCTGTCCTGCTGGTGATTTTAACTGATGATAGTAAAATGTTGCTGCTATCTTGTTAATCTCTAACAGCTTTGTTTTAATATCCCGTTCTCGTCTGTCTTCACCTGAATATTCCATCACAGGTAGAGCTATACCTGCCCTGTCAGCCAGCATTTTTACTGCCTCTGGAAACGTATAATTCTCATATTCCATAACAAATGTTATAACATTGCCTCCGACTCCGCATCCAAAACAGTGATACATCTGTTTTGTTCCTGATACAGAAAAAGAAGGTGACTTCTCGTTATGAAACGGACATAGCCCTACGTAGGAACTGCCACTTTTCTTAAGCTTTATATAACCTGAAATAACATCTACTATATCGTTACGCGATACAACTTCCTCTATTACTTCACTTGAATATATTGGCATATTAACTCTTCTTTCCCTATGTATTCAATATGTATTCAAAAACTGCCTACTTTTAATGTATTAAACACAGATACCTTATTTCCTTTTTTTATTTTAAATTTTTATTCTGATTTTCATTTTAATCTATACTTCAATTTACATCCTGATTCTTACTGCTGATTCTTATCGCTGATTCACGTTATAAAATCATATTTAAGATACAATCCCTCCAATTGCACCGCAAAGTATGCATACTATCGCACCTTTAACCATCTGTGACATATCTATTGATGATATTCCCCTGCTTAATATTATTGAAACAACACATAATATAAGAAAATATATTATTCCATACAGTACTCCCCACACAAGGCGGCTATGCTGCATGCCTTTTCCAAGAATGAGACCTCCGCATAAAGCTGATAGCCCATAAGTAACATAAATCCCTATAGATATCACACTACCAGACACTCTGAACTTATACAGGCAGAAAGCAAGCACAAGCAGGGCTAGAACTGTTATAATATATCCTGCTATAAGCGTTTTTAATATAATAGATAACTTTTTCATACATTCCTCTGACTTAATAGTCATACATTCTTTGTTCTCTATATAAATATGTAGGAAATCTCATTCGTATACTATCTTTTATCTTATATTTATCTTATCCTTTATTCAATTTTTCATTAAAACCTGATTATATGCAGAGCCTCCAGCTACTTGACAGTCCTTTACTGATACTGTAAAATGTTGAAATATAACACTTAAATGTGTTTACTATATTTTTATTAAGGATTGGAGGAATATTTCCTTGGACACTGACAGTTATATTCAACTTATAACTATTATTATTTTATTATTTCTTTCAGCTTTCTTTTCATCTGCTGAAACCGCATTTATGACGGTAAGCCGTATAAAGATCCGCTCGCTTATGGACGAAGGTAATAGACATGCTGCTTTAGTAGCTAAGATTATCGACAATTCAGGCAAGATGTTAAGTGCTGTACTTATTGGTAACAACATAGTTAACATATCATGTTCTGCTCTTGCAACAACATTTACTATTAATGTCTGGGGCAGCTATGCTACTGGTATTGCAACTGGTGTTCTTACTCTGTTCGTTCTTATATTCGGAGAGATAACCCCTAAGAATCTTGCTTCAAAGTTTAACACTAAGCTTGTATTATTATATGCGCCTGTTATATATGGACTTATGATTATACTGACACCTGTTATTTTTATAGTTGACCATCTTGCAGGCATAGTATTAAAACTCTTTGGCACTAGTTCCAAAGATAAATCCAACACTATAACAGAAGAAGAGCTTCGTACAATAGTTAAGGTAAGCCATGAAGAGGGTATCATAGAAAAAGACGAACGACAGATTATTGACAACCTTTTCGATTTTGGTGATACTTCGGTAAAGGATGTCATGATACCTCGTATAGATATGACAGTCGCTGATGTTAACTCATCATATGATGATATCATCACTCTTTTTAAGAGTACTATGTATACACGTATTCCTATATATGAAAATGATACTGACAATGTTATAGGTACACTTAATATAAAAGATCTTATAGTTACTAACGTTGATGATTCATTTAATATAAGGAAGATTATGCGTGAGCCTTTCTTTACATATGAACATAAGAACACTTCTGAGCTGTTTAAAGAAATGCAGCTTAAGCGTTACAGCATAGCTATTGTGCTGGATGAATATGGTCAGACAGCCGGTATGATAACAACTGAGGATCTGTTAGAGGAAATCGTTGGTGAAATACGTGATGAATATGATACTGACGAAAAGGATGACATGACTAAGATCCGTGAAAACACTTACCGTATAAACGCCTCATGTAAGCTTGATGACATAAATGACGAATTAGGAACCAAACTTTATTCAGAGGATAACGATTCACTAGGCGGGTTCATATCAGAAAAGCTTGACCGCATACCTAAAGCAGGCGATAAGCTTACTATAGATAATGTATGGCTGTTCGTCGAAAGATCATCTTCTAACAGGGCTGAATCTATCATTCTTAAGATTGTTGACAAGCCAAAAGAAAACAATAACTAATTATTAAAAATAATGCACCCCCGGAATGCAATGATTAAGTCATTTGATTTGATGTATTCCGGGGGGTGTTATTTAATTAGAATGAAAAATCTGATATTTTCTGATTTGGTATTTTCTGTAAAGCTTCTGAACATCATATTATCCCCATTAACTTCATATACTAATATACAAAAAGGATGCAACAATTTGTTTCAAAATGTTGCATCCCAATATAAATTCTTATTAGTTCATATTCTTAATTACGATTAATATATCGTCATATTCCCTCAACACTTTAGCAGGTTTCTTAATAAAATTCTATATAAATTTTCTATAACATTAAAACAGCAAATCAATACGCTTATCACTTATGTTGTTTTATATATTAATCCTGTCCTTACAGATTAACCTTAAGAAACACAGAATCTTTATCATCCTGCTTAATACCAAGATACCTTTTCGTTATCTCATATGATGAATGATTATATATCTCCATGAGCATTGCCGGTGGTGTTCCACATTTCCACGCATAATATCCGAATGTTTTTCTCATGGAATGACAGCTTATGCCCCTCTCCATATTAAGTGAATACGCAGCATGCTTTATGATTCTGAACGCCTGTGAACGGCTAAGATGCGTTCCTGCATATCTACCTGTAAATATATAGTCACCTTTTTTAACACCATCTAACGTGTCCATATATGTCAAAAGTCCTTTTTTAGTGCTGCCATTAATTGCAATTCTTGATTCTTTTCCTGTTTTTCTTTCGCATATTACCATATGTTTTCTGAAGCACTGTTCATTAAAATCATATACCTCTCCCCATTTTAACTCTAACAGGTCACTTATTCTTAATGCAGTATTCACTCCCATGCATATCATTGCATAGTTTCTCAAGTTAGGCTCTTCATCCAGATAGAATCGTCTGAATGCCTCCAGTTCATCTGTACTCCTTATAGGCTGGGATGTACTCATATGTTATTACCTCCATCTATATGTTTTGGGATGCAACATTTTGAAACAGTTTGTTGCATAGACAAGGAGGTTAATGTGTTAAAACTCACTATCAAACCCGGCGAATTCATCAACATCGGTGATGACGTAAGGGTCATATACTCGGGTGGTTCAGAAGGTAATATCCACCTTCTCATAGATGCACCAAGAGAGCTAAATATCGTACGAAGCAAGGTTCTTGCAAGAAACAGTGCTAACAGCTCTGATTCTGATAAGAAAACTTCAAGATTCATATCACCTTACTACGCTGAGCAGGGACTTTCTCCTGAAACACTAAACAAGATACGCCGTCTTATCAAAGAAGATAAGCAGGCACGCAAATCTAATGATAATACGCAGGGTTAGCATGGTAACACTGCTTATTATATATCTTTCATAAGGGGAACGGATTCCCCTCTAACAAATATTTTATTTACACGGAGGTATGTATTATGGTAATACAACACAATTTAACAGCAATGAATGCTAACAGAATGCTTAATGTAACAACTTCAGCTCAGTCTAAGTCAGCTGAGAAGTTATCTTCTGGTTATAAGATTAACCGTGCCGCTGATGATGCTGCTGGTCTTTCAATCTCTGAAAAGATGAGAAAGCAGATCCGCGGACTTACACAGGCTTCTTCTAACGCACAGGATGGTGTATCTGCTGTACAGACAGCTGAAGGTGCTTTAACAGAGGTTCACTCAATGCTTCAGAGAATGAACGAGCTTGCTGTTCAGTCTGCTAATGGTACTAACTCTCAGACAGACCGTAAGGCTATCCAGGATGAAATAGATCAGCTTACATCTGAAATCGACAGAGTTTCAGAGACTACTAAGTTTAATGAAACTTATCTTTTAAAGGGTGATCCTACTAAAGCTGACACAGCATATTTTATGGAATCTGGATATGCAATAAAAGGTAATTTATACAAAGCAGGTAGTGATGATCCATTAACAGGCGCAACATTAAAAGAGGCTCTTGCTAAAGGTGAAAAAATCTATAAAAAAACTAAAACAGATGGTCAAACAGATGCTGATTTAGCTGTAAAGAATACAGATTATGCATACGTAACTAAATTATATGATGAAAAAGGTAAAGCTGTAACTGCTGAACAAATTCAAAAAGGGACAGATGCTGATGGACAAACAGCTAACAACTATTATACTAGTGCAGCTGGTAAAGATGGTAATGATAAAGGAATTAATGTTGCCGTAACTGCTGCTAATGCTAAAAAAACTGACGGAACTGGATATATAAAAGGCTATGATGTAGCTGGAGCTATCTCTTTCAGTCTTCATGTTGGAGCTGATTCTGCTGAAGACAACAAGATTGCCGTTAAAATTGAATCTATGAGTGCCACAGGTATCGGTGTTAAAGGTCTTAAGGTTGACACAGAAGATGATGCTACAGCTGCTATCGATCGTATAGCAGAAGCTGTACAAAAGGTATCTTCACAGCGTTCAACTCTCGGTGCTGCACAGAACAGACTTGAGCATACAATTGCTAACTTAGACAACGTTGTTGAGAATACAACATCTGCTGAATCTCGTATCCGTGATACAGATATGGCTCAGGAAATGGTTAACTACAGCAAGAACAACATTCTTGCTCAGGCAGGTCAGTCAATGCTTGCTCAGGCTAACCAGTCTAACCAGGGAGTTCTTTCACTTCTTCAGTAGTATAAAAAAACAACCATCTATGCTCCATGCACATAGATGGTTGTTTTTTTATTACTTATTATTACTTATTAATACTTATTAATATTTATTAATATTTATTAATTATTCACTAAGGCTCATGTATTATATAACATAATTATCTATTCCATTACCTGAATTAATAAGATCCGCTATCGAGATACTTCCAAAATAATCGTTTATAGTCTTCTCGAAGTTTTCCCACATAGTTATAGTCTTACACTCTGATAGATTAGGACACTTGTTAGGCTTGTTCTCAAGACAGGCTACCGGTGCCAGTGAACCCTCTGTGCACTGCAATATACTAAGCACAGAATACTCTTCCGGTCTTCTTGATAACTTATATCCGCCACCTTTTCCACGAAGCGAAGTAAGAAAATCATTCTTACTTAACATCGATACTATGGACTCGAGATATTTTTCAGATATGCCCTGTCTTTCAGCTATATCCATAAGCGTTATATATTCACCGTTATCATGCTCAGCAAGGTCTATCATAACCCTGAGTGCATATCTTCCCTTTGTTGATATCTTCATATATTCTCCTCCAATTATTACAATCATACTCTTATTGTATAAACATACTTTACCACAATGTTTGTATACTTTTCAAGACTTATTTTATATTTTATGCTTTTTTTGTTTTTCCATGCTTTACACTGGTATACTATCTGCTATACATAGCCTTCCATATCCTGTCACAGGATTGGGATCTGCTGCATACATCTCTATTCCAAGCGGTCTGGCACCACGTCTTAAATACGCCTTTAGCTTCTCACCATACATATATCTGTCATTGCCCATAACTATCCCCCATTGCATAAGCAGGACTGCACCACCTGTCACAAACGGTACTGCATATGAAGTCCCGGTAACACTCACTATATCAGTTTCATATGCTGTCTGTTTTCTTATCTTTATATCCACTCCTGGTGCAAGTATATCTGGCTTTATTCCGGCATCTATGTAGTTAACAGCAGCATTATTATCCCTATGGTTAACAATGTTAACGTTGTTAAAATTGTTAAAATTGTCATAGGTATAGCTAATATCTTTATTCCATATGCCTTTTCCCCTGCCTGAAAATGCAGCATATGCTCCTGTATATGAATTATAAGCCCCTACAGATATACAACCTGTGGCTGTTGCTGGAATCGTTATAGTATCATATGGAACCGGTTTTACAAAGCCTGTCGCAGTGTTTAAAGACTGGCTTGACGGAAGCCATATATTATATACACCCTGACGTATGCTTTCCCCATATATGATGATTTTCCATATCCCCGGTGTTATATAATCCTTAGAAGGCTGCAGATTAATATATATTTCCTGATACAGATTATAAGGTGACGGCTCACCTAATAGACTTATTATATCTGTATCAAGAATCCTGAATCTGTTTATATATCCCTGTCCTGTTATATTAAACTGCACTCCATCCGGACCAGCAAGCATTATCCTGTAAACATCCCAGTAGTATTTCCATATCTGTATATCTATCGAATGTTCATATTCACTTACTGATATCTCAACTGTATCTGTCTGTCCCTGCTTTATTATATTTCCACAATGTACTGCCTTGTCTGCCTCGTTTCCACTTCCTATGCATATACTGCATTTATAGCCTGCTGCAACATCATTGATATAGCGTTCAAGCAGTGTATTTCCATCATGATCTCCATAATTAAAGCCATAGCTTATGTTTATTGCCACTGGTTTTTCATACTCCATAGCCTTTCTTATGACATAATCTATGGCATCCATAAGGCTTGTTGTACGTGGAAACTGATTATTATATGAATATCCCATCTTAACAGCTATTATATCTGCTTCATATGCAACGCCACTTCTTCCACATGCTATTACAGCAACATTAGTGCCATGCTGTGTATTATCAGCGCCTGGTATCTGTATGCTTCTCCCATTATATGTGTTATCCTTATTTACAATAGCTTTGTTTAAATATGCATTTATATCTTCCTCATTGTATTCCGTCTGCTGTGTCTGGTCATATATGTTTAATATCCTTGTACTGCCATCACTTTTCCTAAACTCTTCACTTAATATATCTATTCCAGTATCAATAACTGCAACGATGACACCCTTTCCACTAAGATATGTCCCATAATAAGCATTTCTGATATCATCATTCATACTACCGGCATTACCAGCCCGCACATTGTTAGCACATGCCGCTGACTTTGCCCTTTCAAGCTGGAAATATATGCTCTTTGGTTTTTCTATATAATCTATATTCGTTTCCTGTGATATAAGCTCTATCGTATTCTTATCTGTCACAATTATAGCATAGTTATACAGCAGTTCTCTTATATATACATTATACTTTTTTCTTATATTTTCAAGAGTTCCTGAATACTTTACTATTATTTCCCATGTATCATCTCTCCAGTTAAACCCTGTACTAAGGCTCTCTGAATTCTCAAGCTCTTTTCTTGTGGCAGATAATGAAACATTAAGCAGGTTTTCTATTTTCTGGTTCATAGCTTTACCATATAATATCATCTTTCTGATATTATATGATGTAAGTGTCTAAAGTATAAAAAGTCGTTTCTGCTTGCAGAAAAAGACTTTTTTACTTG
>ENA-OPWR01003240-OPWR01003240.1-human-gut-metagenome-genome-assembly--contig:-NODE-3240-length-10265-cov-1.860725_pt1 | contig 10265 bp, 8 predicted proteins | sample MGYA00241507_ERZ502006 | MGnify/ENA primary metagenome ERZ502006 (study PRJEB25962, sample SAMEA2043041) | human gut metagenome | biome: human gut; feature: human-associated habitat; material: faeces... | reverse complement strand
CGCTGCTATGCAGCTTGTGTTTACTTCATTTCATAAATGAAAGGCTATTCCGCCCAAAAAAACAAGCCAATAATACATCGAGCAAGCTCGTGTATTATTGACTTATCTTTTTTTGGCTGAACTGTTACACTTTTCGACCATAAAAAGTAAGTTTATTTTATGGCAAATATCGGCATATTTTGGTATAATTTAAGATAACTGGATTTTTAAAATGGCAACAAGCACTTGAGAGGGGAAAAGGAAATATGAAAAAAATTAGTATAAGGCAGTATATTGCCACACTTATCGTGTGTTTTCTGGCGATAGCAATATTATCTTTCTGCACGATACAGGCATTTTACAAAAAGTCGGTAAATGATACACTTTCACTTGGAGAGAGTGCATTGAAACAGCAGAAAGAACAGATGGATGCATATCTTTCAAGAGGAATGGATGCGGTCGAGGTTACAGCGATAAATATCGAGTATATGCTCAGGGAAAATTATAGTAATGACGATATACTCAGTTATCTTAAACAGGAGTCAAAGTATTACAAAGAGGATGTTGATGTAAATTTTACAGGAATTTATGGTGTTATTAATGATGAGTATCTCGATGGTATAGGATGGCAGCCGGAAAATGATTATGTGCCACAGGACAGAGAGTGGTACAAGGCAGCAGTTAAAGCAGATGGTGAGTCGACTTTTGTTCAGCCGTATATTGATGCACAGACTAAAACAGTAATGGTTTCGATAAGCCGGCTTTTGGAGGATAAGAAAAGCGTTATATCTCTTGATATTGAACTTGGAACTTTGCAGCAGGAGACACAGGCTATAAAACTTAACGGACAGGGGTATGGTTTTGTGTGTGACCGTTCAGGGCTTGTGATAACACATTCCGATGAAAAAAATATCGGAAGTGATATATCAAAAGGAGAAATGGCTGCTTTATATAAGAAGATTGTCTCAAAAAAGAACCAGACATTTAGTTATAAAATGGGCAAAAAACATATAACCGTATTTTCGACTTCCGTTATGGACGAGTGGTATGCGGTCATGATAATAAATAATGATGTTCTTTATAAAAAAATAAGCAATCTTATTATATATGATGTGGGACTGAGTATTGTACTCTACATGATAATAGTTGTATTTTGCACAATGTCGATGCGTGTGACAAGACGCACTCTCAATGAACTTGATGAGACAAATGATGAATTGCAGGAGATAAATGATAGTGTGCTGCAGGCTTTGGCAAAAACAATTGATGCAAAGGACAAATACACTAAAGGGCACTCTGTCAGGGTTGCAAAGTACAGCAAAATGATAGCGGGAAGAATGGGAAAGACGAAAAAAGAGCAGGATGAGATATACAGAGTCGCACTTTTGCACGATATGGGAAAAATAAGAATACCCGATGCTATTATAAATAAGCCGGGAAAACTTACGGATCAGGAGTTTTCGATGATTAAACTCCATCCCGTGACAGGTTATCATATTTTGAAAGGAATACGCAGGATTAAGGATTTAGCCATAGGTGCAAAATATCACCATGAGCATTATGACGGAATGGGTTATCCGAGTGGTCTTAAAGGAAAAAATATTCCTGAGATAGCAAGAATAATAGCCGTTGCAGACAGTTATGATGCGATGGCATCAAACAGGAGTTACAGAAATGCACTTCCACAGGATGTAGTCAGAAGTGAGATAGAAAAGGGAAAAGGAACGCAGTTTGACCCTGATATAGCAGACATTATGCTTCAGATGATAGATGAGGACAAAGACTATGAGATGAAGCAGACGGATGAATTAAAAAGAACGATACTTGTGGTTGATGACCAGAAAATGAACCTTATGCTCGTAAAGGGAATATGTAAGGATGAACCTATGTATAACATACTTACGGCGGAGAGTGGAGAAGAAGCAATAGAGATACTGCAAGAAAATAAAATCGCTCTTTTACTGCTCGACATAGAGATGCCTGAGATGGATGGTTTTGAGACACTTGCAAAAATCCGTGAATTTTCAGATGTAAAAGTTGCATTTATAACTGCAACAAGAGATTATGATACGATAGAAAAGGCGAGAAAACTCGGTGTAGAAGATTATCTTACAAAACCGTTTCTGCCTGCCGTATTTTTGGAAACAATTCATGGTATTATCGATTAGATAATATGCTTGTAAAATTTATTATATGCTGTGTTATTTGCTATATTTTCATAATTTAATTTCGTATTATGATAGTATCGTAAAAAATATTTGTATTTAGATAAGGAAGGAGCAAATGATGAAGAAAAGATTTATTGCTGTCATTATGTCACTTGTTATGTGTGCCTCGCTTGTTTTACCGGTGGGATATGCTGATGTTAAAGCTGATGTCAAGTCGGCTGAGATTTTGGATACTGATGTGAGTGAGGCTTCTGACGGATGTACTCTGCTTGGTGTGTACGGTACTTATTACAGTCAGGCAATGGAGGCTCTCGATAAGCTTAACGAAATTCGTAAGGAGGCGTGCGAAGAGGGAGATGTACCTGACCCAAGAAATCCTGAGCGTATGCTTAACGCTGATGATTATGTGCCGTTGAAGTGGTCAGGAGATTTAGAAAGTGTGGCTAAGATAAGGGCTGTTGAAGCGGGAATAGCATATGCGTTTATGGATTCGGGGCATAACCGTCTCAACGATAAAAATACATTTTCCATAAGTTATAACGGGATTTCCGGAAGCGCTGAGGACCTTGCCTACAACGATACGACAGATATGGGTGAGGGTATCATGCAGTTTTATATGGAAAAACAGTATTGGGTAAAGGAAAATCCGACAGGTGAGGAGACAGGACATTATACAAGCATAATAAATCCTAAATATAAATATGTAGGCTGTGGAGATTTCTATTCAAAAGTTGGAAGATTTTCAAATACACTTGCAACGGAATTGTCGGAAAAAGAGGGACTTGATGAGTCTATGCTTAGAGCAAAGAAAGATGTAATGCAGAAAATAGAAGTTGCAGACCAGTACATAAAAGAGTACACAATAGAGGGCGATAGTGAGATAAATACCGATGCCACGGCGAATTATACGGTGAGGGTAAAAATTCAGAGAAACAATGCTGTGCGAAGTCTTTGGGCACTTGGGATTGACAGTTTTTCATCGTCGGACACAAGTATTGCAACAGTCACTGATGATGGTGTAGTGACTGCTATAAAAAACGGAACAGTTACGATAACTGCAAAATCGGGTGACAAAGTTGTTGCAACTAAAGATATAACAGTAAAATGCACACACAACAAAAAAATAAAGAATTATACACCTGCAACCTGTCAGACAGAGGGAAAGAAAACTTATTACTGTGACAAATGCGATTATACGGAGGAAAAGAATATTCCAAAGAAAGCACATGATTATGTTTACGGTGATGTGGAGTCGGACGGAAAAAGAACCGGAGTATGCTCGGTATGTGGTGACAGTGTGCATATAACACCGCCGTCATCATTTAATGTAAAGTGGAATAATGAGTCACATACGGAGAGAGGTTACAGCGAAACATTGCCGATGGATTTAAAAAGTGGCTCAAAAATATACTGCTGGCCTGAAAGTGTTTTGGATGACAGCACTTATAATGATGTAGTGATAGAAACGGCAAACAGTAACATAGTGTCAGTTCCGGAGGAGATGACGGTCAATTCATCCATGAACCGACTTGAGATAAAAAAAGACGGAGTCTGTGGTATTAAGATTTATCCAAAATATAACAGCCGAATTGCAAAGAATTATATATTCAGGATAGGGGAAAAAGGAAGTCTTAACATAGCAGATGCGGATGTGACATTGTCGCAGTCACAGTACACATACAATGGTGGGGAATGTAAGCCGGATGTTACGGTTACGGTTGACGGAGATACCGTTCTTGAAAAAGATGTTGATTATACCATTAGCTATGAAAACAATAAAACAGCCGGAATTGCAAAAGCAGTGATAAACGGTAAAGGCATTTTTAAAGGCAGTGTAAATAAAGAATTTAGCATAGCAAAAGCAACTGATGAAGTACATACAAGTCAGGCAGTTACGGACAGTGCAAAAGCAGCAACCTGTATTGAAAACGGACTGACAGAGGGGTCACATTGCTCAGTCTGTGGAGAAGTCATAACTGCACAAAATGTGATTGAAAAAACAGGGCATAAATATGTTGACGGAAAATGCAATGTATGTGGCGACATAAGTTATATCGATGATTCAGGTATTCGTTATACATTTGATGAAGATATAAACGGAAACAAGACATTTAAAGCAGCTGCCGTTCCCGGAAAAACATTGACGGGAGAAGTTGAGATAAAAGAAGAAATGGCAATAGGTGATGTTAAATATCCGGTAGCATCCATAGAAACAGGGGCGTTTGAGGGACAAAGCCAGATTACAAAGATAATAGTTCCTGAAAAGATAGAGAAAATCGGAACAAAGGCATTTGCAGGCTGCAGCAGCCTTGTTGAGATAAACTTTTATCCTGAGACAGTCCCGGTAATAGAAGATAAACTTTTCGGAGATATGGATACATCAAAGATAACTGTCAACACATTAAGCAATGCTTTGGGATATTATGTTATCCGTGAAAAAGAAAATGTAACGGTGCAGCGTGGTTTAAAGAGCAGACATATTCATACAATGCAATATCATGAACCGGTATCGGCAACCTGTGAAAAAACAGGAACAGTGGCATACTACAGTTGCAGCGGATGTGGGAAATTGTATTATGATGAACAGGGAATATCAGAGCTTAAAGAAAGTGCTCTTACAGTACCGGCATTGGGTCATGCATGGGAGAGTGATTACACAATAGATAAACCGGCAACAAAAAATACCGCAGGGGAAAAGTCAATCCATTGTATGAGATGTGATGCAAGGACTGATATTCAGACAATACCTGCAACAAGCGGCTCTGACGACCAAAACGGCAGTGACAATAATAACAGCGGAACAAGTGGTGAAGATTCATCAGGCAGTAATACTTCCACGAAAAAGAAATATCCGAAAAAAGGCAAAAAAGTTACTGTTAAAGGAATCAGATATAAAGTAACAGGCGTGGTCGCAAAGACTAAGAAATTTGAGGTGTCATGCACGGGAAGTACATCAAAAAAGATAACAAAATTGTCAATACCTGAATATGTAATCATTTCGGGAATTAAATTTAAGGTGACAGCAATAGACAAAAAGGCTTTTTATAAGTACACGAAGTTAAAGACCGTCACAATAGGAAAAAATGTAAAAACTTTTGGAACACAGGCATTTGCAAAAAGCAGTAAAATAAGTAAGATTACGATAAAGACAACAAAACTTACAAAGAAAAGCGTAGGAAAAAATGTTTTTTCAGGAATAAAGAAAAAAGCAAAATTTACATATCCTAAGAGTAAAAAGGCGGCGTATAAAAAGATATTTAAGGCGTAGAAAAATTATTCAGGATATAATAAAGTCTAAAATTAAAGGACGGTGAGTTGATTGATGTTCAGCTTGCCGTTTTTTCTTGATACAGAATATCAAAAAGGTAAAATAATTAAAAAAATGGGTGAAAATGGTAAATCCTATCCTGCCTGAACAGGAGGGGACAAACAGATATGACCTAACGGACAAGAATGGTGTGAAGATAATTCAGTCTATTATGAAAACTGCCGAGTCGGGCGGCGGATTTAATGAGTTTTATTTTACAAAATCTGACGGAAAAACAGTAGCACCAAAAGTTGCATATAGTAAGAAATTATCGTATGAAAAAATAAAACAACCGCCAGGTAGGATTTTTATTACTTGGCGGCTGGTTTTGCTCTTTTTTACTTTCAGCTTGCGGTTTAGAAGATTAGCGCAGTTTTCCGTTGTTTTTAAATTTCAAATTATAAGGCTTGCAGAAACGGTTCATCTTTGCAATAATACGCTTTTTAGCCGCACCCTTAGCTGGTGTAGGCTGATAATTGTTAATGCTGTTTGAAGATGAAACTTTGCAAGGAATAATCTTAATATCCTTAGTTTTCTTAAGCTTCTTGTTTTTAAAAGTAAAAGTCTGCTGGAAAATCATCGTATCTTTGTCGGCAGGATTTGTATTTCCGCCAAAACAGAAATTAGCAAGACTGTAAACGATATATGCACCTTTGTACTTCTCAATGCCCTGTAAAGTGTGAGGGTGGTGGCCGAGGACAAGATTTGCCCCTTTCTTAACTGCATAGTGTGCGATAGTTTTCTGAACATCATTGATAACACTTGTCTTTTCAATACCGGCGTGCATACTTACGACGATAAGGTCAGCTTTCTTCTTTTTCAGTTTTTTAATACCACTGTTTATAAAACGCTCGCTCGATGAAACACCATCAAGACCATTAACGGCAATCATGCCAATTTTCTTTCCTTTAGTCCTATAAACGGAAACTTTACCATAAGAAGCAAAAGGCATTTTATTTTTCTTAAAAACAGCAATAGTATCATTGTAACTGCCTTCGCCATAATCACGGCAATGATTATTTGCAAAAGAAACCGCATCGACATTGCCTTGCTGTAAAATCTTGAGATAAGACGGATTGCCCTTAAAAGCAAAAGTCTTGTCTGCACGGGTAGTTCTCTTAGTCAAAGTACCCTCAAAATTGACAAGCGTAAGGTTGTCTTTCTTAAAAATGCTCTTTACATTCTTAAAAAAATAAGACGGGTCTTTTTTCTCATTGTACTTGGCATAGAAATTAACACCGGATGGCGATTTGTAGTCAGAACCAAGAGTGCAGTCACCGGCGGCACTGATAGTAATCTTAGTTATGTTGGATTTCTTTTTCTGTGGTTTTTTGGCAGCAACAGGTTTCTTTGTGGCAGCCGGCTTTTTAGTAGATGTCGGTTTCTTAGTTGCTGCTGGTGTTGAAGCCGGGGCTTCTGTAGTAGTTGTGTCTGTTGTAGGCATTGTGTCCTGAATGTTGATAGTTGTAGATTTTGCAGTAACATTTGTTGTTGTATTTGTTGTATTCGTGTCTACTGCCTTGTCAATGAACTGTGTTATGTTTGTACCTAAAGTTGTCGTAGTGGAAGAGTTATCAGTAACAGTAATTGTTTTTTGTGATGTGTTTTTTGCCGTGACAGACTGTGTGCTGAAAAAATCAGGTGTAAAAATGCCGGTGCATAAAACAGTTGTGGCAGCAGTTAGGGATATTGCCTTTTTTAATGTGTGGTTTGTATGTTTCTTTTTCAATTTATATTACCTCCTTTTATGGGAATTTTTACAATTACCTATGTGTATTATAGCATAAAGTGGTTGTGGTTGCTTGAAAAGGTGAAAATTGGTAGAATGGATATGTAATAGAAAGATTGTGTTTTAGCACACTTGACACAATCTTGATAAGGAAAAATGAAAGAACACTTGATTATAATGAATTTATAGCAGATTATCGAGTGAGATATAAGATAAAAAAAGAACAGCAGAAACTTGCAAAAGAAAGTGAAGTTATAAGTATTGAAAAATATAAATTAGAGCCAAACAGTATGCAGGTTAAATTTATTGAGAATGTAATGGAATTATATGAAAACGGTGAAAACAGAGCATTGCTTATAAGTTCTACAGGGGAACGTGGTATATTTGTGACAGGTGGAAGAAACCCAGGATTTACAAGGGTTTCGGAAGCCTTGTCCTAGACGTTTCCGTGTGATAAATGTCCGGATTGGCTCCGGATGGGAAAACTTAACAGGTATTTTTACTGAATGTTTTAAAGGCTTTGGTATGGCTTGTGTTGTTCCTGCTTTGGTGTGTACTGGAACTGGCCAAGCTACGGGAAGTACCTTTCGGTAAAGGTTCCGGGTGGTAAATGGTATTATAAAGAAGCATACGGATGAGTGTGTGAAGGTTATTGAAGAGGCAATTTTTGATACAGTTATACAAGAAAATGATATGGTATGAATTGGCTACTATATTAGGGAAATACTAACAGGAGGGTTTAAGATGGCGAGAAAAGAGGTTGGCTTTGTTGTGACTGATGATTATAAAACTTGGATAGAAGAAGTAAAGAATAAGATTAGAAATAGTCAGATTAAGGCTTCTGTTAGAATAAATTATGAGATGCTTGATTTATATTGGAATCTCGGTATTGCGATTTGTGAAAAGCAGAAGCAAGCTAAATGGGGAGATGCATTTCTAAAGGTGATGAGTAATGATTTGCAAAAAGCCTTTCCTGGAGTATCTGGTTTTTCAGTAGAAAATCTAAAACATATTCGTTATTGGTATAATTTTTATACGAATAATGAAAAATGGTTACAAGGTGTAACCCAAATTGAAAGTATGGTAAAAAGCATTCCGTGGGGACATAATCAACGAATTATGTATAAGTGCAAAGATATTGATGAAGCATTATTTTATATACAAAAAACTATGGATAATAACTGGAGTAGAAATGTATTGGTTCACCAGATTGAAAGTGATTTATATGCAAGACAGGGGAAAGCAATTAATAATTTCCAAGTCAAGCTTCCAGAACCACAGTCTGATTTGGCAGAGCAGACATTAAAGGATCCATACAATTTTGATTTTTTAGCATTGAGAGAAGAATATAATGAAAGAGAACTGGAAGATGCATTGGTGGAGCAGATAACACAGTTTTTATTGGAACTTGGAACAGGTTTTTCATTTATTGGTAAGCAGGTAGAAATAAAAGTTGGAGAAAGTAACTTTTATATGGACCTACTATTTTATCATGTAAAACTGCATTGCTATGTTGTGGTTGAATTGAAAACAGAAAAATTTAAACCAGAATTTGCAGGTCAACTAAATTTCTATGTTACTGCAGTGAATAAGAATATGAAGGATGAGCAGGATAATCAGACAATTGGAATCCTGATTTGTAAGGATAAAGATGACGTGGTTGCTGAGTACTCATTGGAAAATATTTCACAACCTATTGGAATAGCACAATATGAATTGACTAAGGTGTTGAGAAAAGAGTTTAAAAGTAGCTTGCCGACTATTGAAGAAATTGAAGAAGGCTTGTCAGAATAAAAAAGGTTACAGGTTGTAACCTAAATAGTGTCTGCTGATTAATGAAAAAAACAGCTTGAAACCATTGATTTTACTGCATTTTTCACTCAAAAATGGTATAATAAAGTGCACGGTTTTATAAGTATTCAAATCTTTTTTCGTGCAGTTTTCTATAAAAAAGTACCTTTACAGGAGTGAAAAAATCAATGTACAAGTATACTGACAATACACAGAGCAACTTCCTCAGTTTCAACCAGCCAATAGGCCTTCATATGAATCCTAAAAACAGATGGGTAAAGATGGCAGATGTCATTCCGTGGGAAATATTTGAAAAGAAATATTCCCGACTATTCAAAGGAACTCTTATGCTTGATGCAACCTGTGCACCATCAAATATCAGGTATCCACAGAATTTCTCATTACTCAATGAAGCCAGAGAAAAGCTGGAGACCATCATCATTCGTTTCTGCAAAAGTTATGGATTTTCAAGACCACGTATGTATCGCAAACAAGCCAGAAAGAACTATCTTGCACTTGCAAAGGCAAAGAAACGCAGCACTAAGAAAATCAGAGCAACCATCCGTAAACAGCGGGCTCGGATTTGGTCGTAAAATAGTTGAGATAAAAGCTAAAAATGTGTAAAATGGATATAAGAATAGCACTTATGGTTTCATTGCATCAAATAGTTCAGAAGTGAGGATAAGTATGGAGAAAAATATAAATTTAAAACAATTAAAATCGGGATTAAATACCGCATTTATTAATTACACATGCGATTCAAATCTCGCATATCGACCGGAATTTATTTCAAATGATTATCAAAACGGAAAGAAAGTTCTTTCTTCTTTAGAATATGAACTTTTACATTGTGATGCGTTTTCGATAAGTGTTGCATTTATAAAAATGAGTGGGATAGAGCCATTGCTTCAAATATTTAAACAACTGGAGAATAGAGGTGTTCCGGGAAGAATACTTACTACGGATTATCTTACATTTAGTGAGCCGGAAGCGTTTGATAAGTTAAATTCTTTAAATAATATAAAATTAAAAATGTATCAGACAGAAGGGCAAAGAGATGGATTTCATACAAAAGGGTATATTTTTAAAGATGGAAAGATTTATCGTATAATTGTGGGAAGTTCCAATCTCACCTCATCGGCTATAACAATAAATCAGGAATGGAATACAAAACTTGTTTCAAGTGAAGAAGGCTCGATTGCAAAGGATATAGTTTCAGAATTTGACAGACTTTGGAATAGTGATAGAGCACTTGATTATAATGAATTTATAGCAGATTATCGAGTGAGAT
>ENA-OPWR01003235-OPWR01003235.1-human-gut-metagenome-genome-assembly--contig:-NODE-3235-length-10273-cov-3.677334_pt1 | contig 10273 bp, 9 predicted proteins | sample MGYA00241507_ERZ502006 | MGnify/ENA primary metagenome ERZ502006 (study PRJEB25962, sample SAMEA2043041) | human gut metagenome | biome: human gut; feature: human-associated habitat; material: faeces... | reverse complement strand
GAAGATAAACGGCTATAGTGACAGAAGGAGAAAGTAAAATGACAAAGGAACAGGTTTTAGAAGAATTCGATAAAGGATATGATTGCTGCCAGGTTGTGTTTCGTTACTGGGCGGAGAAGTTGAATATGGATACGGAGCTGGCTTATAAGGTGTCATCAGGATTTGGAGCAGGTATGTTCCAGGGAGAGACATGTGGTGCAGTTATTGGGGCATATATGGCATTGGGTTTAAAATATGGTAGTACATTGCCAAGTCCGGAAGGTGATGAACAAAGAGTAGAATCTATCATAAAAGATGTTGAATTTAGAGAAAAATTTTTACAAAAATATAATTCTACTATGTGCAGAGAACTTATGGGTGCAGATTTTGCGACAAAAGAAGGAGCACAGAAAATAAAAGAAGAACAAAATTTAAAGAAATGGAGCGCGACACAAAATGAATTTATCAAAAGTACATCATATTGCAATTATCGTATCTGACTACGAAGCAGCTAAGGATTTCTATGTGAACAAGCTGGGCTTTTCTGTCATCAGAGAAAACTACCGCCCGGAACGCGAGGATTGGAAGCTGGATTTACGTGTCAATGAGCACACAGAACTGGAGATTTTCGCTGAGAAAAACCCTCCGAAGCGTGTGAACCGCCCGGAGGCCTGTGGCCTACGTCACCTTGCGTTCTGCGTTGATAGCGTGGAGCAGACGGTCAGAGAACTGGCGGAAGTTGGCATTGAATGTGAGCCAATCCGCGTGGATGATTACACCGGCAAGAAGATGACTTTCTTCCATGACCCGGATGGACTGCCGTTGGAGCTGCATGAGTAAAGAGGTGGACAAAATGATATTTCGTAAGGCAGAAAAAAAGCTTTCAATGAGCTGGTGCTGTGAGTTATGGGAGAGAAAAGAGCATATAACGCCAGAAAGCCTGGCGGCGGTCGAAAGAAGTTGAAGCCTGAGTATGATGCCGGGGAGAATCTGAAAGAACAGATGGATGCTGCTGTGGCGCTTTATGAGGAGGATTGCTCCCTCCAATCCATCGCAGATGCTCTGGCTCTAAACCCCATCAAAGTAAGAAAGCTGCTTATCACGGCTGGTGTGTATGAATCGGAAGTGGCGGAGAAGGTACAGGATACCTTTGAGGAGTATCGAGAAACACAGAACTATAAAGAAGCCATCCTCTCAACCGCAAATACTCTTCAACTCTCCAAAGCCTCCGTCACCTCATACCTGCCATATCAGAAAGGCGTGTACTTCCCGAGTACAGCAGATAAAGAGAAAATCAGTGTTGGAGCAGAGCGGCAGCGGAGATACAGAGCGATAAGAAAACTGAGATCAGAGCCGACAGAGGAGCACCTGTGGGAGACGGTCTTGCTTTATTGTGGTGTGCAATTTAAAACCTATTCCGGCTTACCCTTTACCTATGAAATACGAAAGGGCAGAAGCGGCGAATATACAAAGGAATTGTGGATCGACCGCCGAGGGAAGAGCAAAAGCCTGGCGTGGAGTTCTGTGCTGCTGGCACTGGGGAATATCAAAAAGGTAGGAGAAGTAGTTGAACGACCAAAGGCTCTGAGTGACATCCGGGGTGTGACTTACATCTATGGGATGTTCTATCGCTTCGGACTGATCGATGTGCCGAAAGAAGTGAAGGAAAAGAAAAATGATCGAGGCAATAAAAAACAGAAGAAGGGAAGAGAAGATATGCTTGAAGAAAATATAAAATTTTTTAGGAGACTTTAAAAATCCTATCATTTATGATATGATCTATATAATATATGCGAGAGGAAAAATATATGGATTACGATATTGAAATGAATAAGAAGGATTACCAAAGAGAAAAAGAAGCTCGTGCGAAGCGGTTGGAAGCATATGCGGAAGCGATTCAAACGATCACTTTGCAGAAATCGTCCAAAGTGATAGAAGAACTTATAGAGGAGAGACGCAGGCAGGGGCTGACACAGCAGGACTTAGCGGATATGACGGGAATTCTTGCACCGAATCTGGCGCGGCTGGAGAGCAGAAAAAGGGTTCCAACACTGGTCGTGCTGCAAAAATACGCTTCGGCGTTAGGAATGCACATTGAAGTAAAATTGTGTGATGGAACAGAAGAGGAAAGATATACAAGATCAGATGTGACAAATCAAGAATATGATACCGATGTGAAACGGGTGGCGAAGCCGGTATAGGTGAATATATGCAAAAATTATATGGGAAAATCTTTTAGTTATACGAGAAAACATATTTGATAGTAAAGGGGCAAAATACAAATGAAAACCAGACGAATCACCTTAGAAACGCATCTGCACAAGATAGCAGAATACGATGAAACTGTAAAAAATCTGGAAAGTGTATTCAATATTCAGAAGCAGAAAGTTACAAGATATATCGGCTCTGTCGTTACGTCATTTCCAACTTATAGTACGCACGATGCCGTTCATTCCATGAATATTATTTCAGCGATCGAAAAGATTCTTGGACAAAAGACGATCAAGAAAATGTCGGGCATTGATACGTTTTTAATCTTAATGTGTGCTTATATGCATGATACAGGAATGCTGTATTCAGACGAAGAAGTGAAACAATTATGGGAAACGGAGGGATTTCAGGATTTTCTCACTTCTGCCAGAAAGAGAGAAGATGAAGTAGGAAGAGCTGCGCGGAAGATTGATAAGGCAGAAAAAGGAGAAGGATGTTCGGTTCTTGAAGTACGCCGTTCTGTTGCTGTGATTCTGATGGAGTATTTCCGCCCAAGACATGGCCAGAGAATCAAGCATGTGACAGATGCCAGAACAAGTGAATTTGGTTCATTACTGTCGATAGATGATTCATTCCTGCCAGACAGAATTATTCATAACATCTATCGGATATCCATGGCGCACAACTGGTCGTTTGAGGATATTTTAAAAGAAATGCCATTGGCAGATTCATTCGGTGTTGAAGAATTCCATCCGAGAATGGTTGCATATCTGATCCGTATGGGCGATTTATGTGATATGGATAATAATCGTTTTAATGGTGTTGGAATCAAAGTATTCGGCAATCTCGGAGAAGAAAATCTTGCACATTATTTCAAACATAAGAGTGTAGAGACTTTACATATATCTTCGGATGGGATAGTAGTTGTTGCCAATGTCTGTTATGATATGATTCAGAGGGAATGTGAAGAGAACTGGCTGAAACATATGGAGAAAGCAGAACGGGATTCTGCACTGAAAAATATATTTCAGAATACGGTGAAAGAGCATATTAACTGGAAATCCTGGCTGGAGCAGGAGGTTACTGCAGGAAAGATGCATTCAATGGAATTATTTCCAGAGAAAAAGTTTATTTCTGTTCCTGAACTGAAGTATAAGATTTTGATTGACGGAGAGGAATCTGAATCTACACATAAAAATCTGAAGTTTCTTTTCTCATCTGAAAAGGCATTTAAACTGATTGAAGATATCAGCATTTACCAGAATAATAAATTGATTTTTGTGAGAGAACTGATACAGAATGCACTGGACGCAACAAAGATGCAGTTATACAGGACGTTGTCTGCGTATGGCTTTCAATTTAATGAAAAAACATCGCCGTTTGATGTAGAAAGAGCATATCCCAATATTTTTGAGGAACATGCGATTATGATTCACACAGACTATAGTCGTGAAACGGGAAAAGTTTATTTTTCGATTCGGGATAAAGGGATTGGCATCAGCATGGATGAGTTTAAACGTAATATTCTGACAACAGGACGAAGCTGGCCGGAACGAAAAGAATACCAGGATGAAATCAAAAGAATGCCGGAATGGCTGAGACCGACAGGGGCATTTGGAATTGGACTGCATACGGTATTTTCAGTAACAGATTCCCTGACGATACGAACTAAGTCCGATAGTGAGAACAAGGCAAATGAGATGACATTATATTCAGGGAAAAAAGGTGGTTATGCATTTTGCAAGAAAACGAATCAGACTCTGCAAAGGGGATCAGAATTTAGTTTTTCGTTTCTGTTAACGGAAGAACTGAAAGAATGGGTAACCGGAAGTAATGGTGGAAAATTGTTTCTCGAAAATGTAAATGATGGAATACAAAAGGAAATTAAAAAGATAATGGAAACGTGGTGCGTAACACCTATGGTTCCCATCTATGCAGATCAGGATTATGAAATACCAGCTTTTTCGCAGTCGACCTGGTACAATGAACTGAGCAGAACAGAAAAAGAAAATCAATTGATTGATCAGTCTGTCGAGTCAGAACGATATCATTTTGCGTTTACAGATGACTACCGGTCGATAATGGTGTGGGATCGGGAGAAGAATTGCGTATTAAGTTTTGGAATGGAGAGCATGGGAGGAGATAACGTTTGCTATAAGGGGATTCGTCTTACAGAAAGGATGGAATCTGGCAAATGCAGTGACAGCTTATATCTGAATCAGATGGATGTGCTGGATGGTGTAGGAAATGATTGGGTGGACGCAGCAAGAATGAAATTATCTCTGGCAGCACGCAGAAAACTGGAAAGCGTTGTGGAAGAGGCTACTGCATTTGCAAAAAGAATATATGTTTTCATGTTGGATGAATTTTATCAAAACAATGATATTAGAAATCTCACAAATGATATTGATGCAATGGCAAACAGAATTTATCAGAAGAAAGAGATATCACTGAAAGAAATATGGACAGAGGGCTGTGAACTTAAGAAAAAATATTGGGGAATGCCAGAGCGGTGGAACCATAAAATGCTTACCAGAAAGACACTGCCATATTTTTTAATTGTAAAAATGTTAGATAAAAGCATAAAACTGTGGGATCCAGAGGCTGGAATGGAAGAGGTGCAGCATATATTTTGCCTTGCAGATCAGTTGATTAAAAGATGGAAAATGGATTGGAACGGAATGCACGGGGAATCTTTTCCACAGCCGGATTTTGATCAGCAGATGCGAACTCTGCTGCAGCATTTTCTGCAGATTGCAGGAATTGGATTTTCCTATGTTGCGTTTGAAAAAGTGAAGTTTGACGATAATGAAAAAAATACGTTGTTTGAATATAAAAATTTGATTACGCAGAAAAGCTTTCAATTTTATCAAAAAGCATTTCCGTTCTGCTCGCAATGGAAATTTACAAAAGATATGTATCAGTGCGTAGAGGAGAGTGCCATAAGCGGGTTGATCCGATGGCGACCGGAATTCAGGAACAGAGTTCCGGATTCTATTAGATGGAAATATTGCCTGCCGAATTCGGCTTTGGATAAAGTGTTTGTGAAATGGAGAGCAGAGCACTGTTTTTCGAATGTAAAACCGTTGGAAATATTCCTGAGATTTTCAGGGATTCCTGAAATTGTATTAGACATACCAGGGGAAAACTGCCCGATTGGAGAAAAAGAGAAAAAAGTATGGCGTAAATTCTGCACAGAGTCCTATCTTAACTGGAAACTGTTTTATCGAATCAGACCATTATCTGAAGCTGCAAAAGATATGTTGAATAAAGAGACGATTGTTTTAAGGAGACCATTTACGACATATATAAGTGAACTGTTTCCGGTTTTCCACAGAATGTCTCTTGTAAGTATGGACGAAAGAAGGATGGAATTCAGCATTCATAACAGTAACACACACGGAGTACAGATAGATTCACAGACGAAAAAGAGAATATTTAAAGAATTCTGGAAAGAAGTAGAGCGGAGCCATGATCCGAAGGGATATGTGGCTATGATTGGAATGGAAGAATATCCGATGCTTGGAATTGAAAATGCAGAAGAACAATATCATGCACAGATTGGAATGCTGGCGAAGTATCCGGAGATACCATTATGGGATTATGGGGCAGGAATCAAAGCGTTTATGGATCAATTCATTGGATGTCCAATTGATGAAAAGAGTCAGGAAATTATAGATCGTATTATTAATTCAGAGGGTGGAAAGGCAGTGATTCATTACATCGCAGTGTACAGAAAAAAGACGGGAGATGATGTGAAAGAAGAGAAAATTGAGACACAGTACAGAGAGTTTTTGAAAGACTTGATTTATTGTTGGGCAGATGGAAGATGCACGTTTGGATGAAAAAACGAAAAATAACAGTATACGAATCCCTGCCATTTTGATTCGCGGAGTTGATATTATGCCATCATTAGCATCATTTACGAGAGTATGAAACTTTTCTGTAAAATAATGTTTAGAAGGTTTTTCTGTGATGCAATAAATATCGTTAGGAGGGTCTTTATTATGGAAAGACAAAAGAAACCTGTATATCGAGTACAAATTTTCAAAACGAAGAAAAATTCTAAAATAAGTTTGTAATTATTTTAGAAAACTGGTATACTTAATTTGAAACATGGCAAAGCTTATGTTAAGCTTGAGCTGGCTTTATGAAGGAAGTGAGTGCTTTGAACATTAAAAAGCTAGTTTTTAAAAATTTCAAGACATTGGAAGAGGTGTCGTTTGAGCCGGGACGTGTAAATGTTTTTATTGGAGCAAATGGCTCTGGAAAAACAACAATCCTTGAGGCTATTGGTTTGCTTTGTGCTGCTATGACAGATCGAGTAGATAACGCAAGTATGCAGCGGAAAGGTATTCGTCTTAGTGTTCCGGGACTTTATAAGTCGGCATTCTCCGATTTAAGGAGAAAAGCACCAACCATCAATTTTGATGTGTCTTGGCGACAAAATGAAAAGGACTATCAATATGGAGTCAATTTGAATGTTCCAAATGAATCGGATTCAGCCAGACGAGACATGTGGCGTTATCATTCGGAAAAATTGACTGTAAATAATCAAACACTGTGGGGAAGAAGCGGTGCATCAAAAACAACATATGATCCGTATGTGGGGTTACTGATGCTCGAACCTAATGAAGAACTTGCTGAGGTTAGACCGGAAATTGAGAAGTTTAAGAACTATGCGATTTATCAACCTAACACACAAGCATTGAGAGGAACGCTCCCTGATCCGTATCAGGTTAATCCTATCGGTTTGTGCGGAGGCAGACTTGCAGAGGCAATTGAAGAAATCATGAGGCAAGATGAAGACGGTGAAAGCTACTTGCAGAATCTTCCACTGGATGAAGTCTTGGAACTGATCGATTGGGCAAGTGGGTTTGATGTGACTGCACCTAAAAAGTCAAGCGTAAATGCTGCTGTTCCGACGACGAGAAGAATTTTGGAGTTCCAAGATCGATATTTGACTTCAAAAACAAGCTTTACCGCTTACGATGCCAGTGAAGGAGCGTTGTATGTTCTGTTTCTTCTTTGCTTGGCATTGCACCCTGATGCACCGGGCATTTTTGCTGTGGATAGTTTTGATCATGCAATGCATCCTAGACTTGCGAGAGAGACGACAAAGCTGCTCTGTAAAATAATTCTGGAACAGGATAAGACTGTTTTTGTAACAACCCACAACCCTCTGGTTTTGGACGGACTTGATTTAATGAATGATGATATAAGATTGTTTGCAGTAAACAAGAGCAGAAAATCAGGTCACACATCTTTACAGAGAATTCAGGTGACTAAGGAGTTAATGGATTCTGGTTATTCTCTGTCGAGATTGTGGACAGAAGGACGGTTAGGGGGCGTACCAAATCTGTAATGAAAACGATAGGAATTGTTGCAGAAGGCCCACGGGATTTTAAACTGATTGCAGCAGTCATTGATACAATTACCAATGAAGAAAACAATTATCAAATGATTCAGCCAGAACCCAACATGATCGGACAGTTTGGAAATGGTTGGAAAGGTGTCTGGAAATGGTGTGAAGACAATCAGGGAAAGCTGAAGGCCTATATGCATTCCTTGACACCAGTACTTGATCTTTTGGTTGTCCATATGGATGGAGATGTCCAAAGATGCGAGAAAGAAGTCCATTGTGTTTGTCAAAGGGCACTTTGTGATGCGCCGGAAGGAGCACATCCGCTTACCTGTGAAAAAATAATTGGAGATAGAAACGAATGTCCGGTTGCGTTACCGTGTGAACACCATGGAAATACTCCAGATGCAGAGGCTGATTTTTTAAGAACATTCATAGGGACGTTGTTGCTTCCGGAAGATGGACTGGCTGTGAGCTATATGATTCCGTTTGATGCAACGGATACATGGATTGTGGCAGCCTGTGATCAGTACGATGATTATGAAACATTACTTGATCCGTGGGTTAACATCATTGCACATTCACCGCAATATCATGGAGTGAAAATTAAAAATCGTCCTAAAAAAGAAAAACGGACATACGAAAAGTTAATTGAAACTGTTTGTGAAAATTGGGATGATGTGGTTGCAAAATGTCCACAAGCAAAACGGTTTGATGAAGATGTGCGTGATTTTTTGATTGAACAGAAAACAGCAAATGTGTGATAAACGGGGCTTCTTTTCGCTGAGGAAAGTGACTGAAGCACATCCGAATCAGTATTATTTTGAGCGAATTGATACATGTGATAATGCGTTGGTTCGCTCTTTTTTTTGCCCAACGGAAGGAAGCATGAAAGCTGTGCCTCATACCGCATGAACCACAGACAGCACCCAGGTGTAATCCGAAGTGTAGCTGTGGCTTATGCGGTTTTGCTTCTGAAACAGGAAAATATTGGGCTGAATAAAATAAAAGTTTCCGAAATGGGAAAATATTTTGATGTTCTGCGTATAATATGCCATACTGAGAAAAAAGAAGAAATGGAGTCACACCAGAACAGATGATATCATCGACTGGCTTTTGGGATGATGTCACTGTGTAAAGACTACCTCAAAGATCGTTCCACCGGACGGGCTGGACTGAACGGTTATTCTGCCGTCATGTACGCGCACGATTTCATGAACCAGGGCCAGCCCAAGGCCTACTCCGCCAAGCTGGCGGCTTCTGGATTTATCTACGCGGAAGAATGGTTCAAATATGCGTTCTTTTAATTCAGCCGGGATTCCGCTTCCGGTATCTTCTACGGACAGGCAGATGTTTTTTCCCTTCCGGTATGCGGTTACGGTAACCTGTCCGCCGAAATGGTTGTATTTGATTGCATTCTCAACAAGATTGTATACCATCCGGTAAATCAAAATGTCACTTCCGACCATCGTGGTATCTTTACAGTTTCCGATCAGTTTTATCTCTTTTTCCTGGGCAAGCGGTTCCAGATCTACCATTACTTCATCGACAAGAGCGTCAACGGCGATGGTTTCATCCCGCCCTATCGTTTGAAGCTCACTCATATCGAGCAGTGTCTTGACCATTTTGCTGAGCCGGCCGTTTTGCTCCGTCACCATTTTCAGTGTTTGTAAGGTGTCGGCGTCATTGCCCGGATGCGGGGTGGAATGGTATAAATCGAGCTGTACCTGCATGACAGACAGTGGAGTGCGAAGCTCGTGTGCTGCATTTGCTGTAAACTGTCTCTGGATTTCAAAAGCATCTGCGAGACGTTCCAGCATCTTGTTATACGAAATACGAAGCTGGTTCAGCTCTTTTACTTTGTTTTCTTCAATGCGCGAATCGGCCAGATTCTGTGCCTGCACCTCCTCAATTTTTTCAGAGAACTCACGAATGGGCCGAAGTGCATGGCCACTGATAAAATAGGTAGCGACACCGCCAAGAAGGGCCAATAAAGCGGAAAGGATCAGGCTGTTTCTTTTGTAGTCTGCTTTGTTGTTGTACACCTGAACAGAGAAATCTCTGGCAAATTCATCCCAATTGTCCTCCGGAATGCTGATATAGATTTGATTGGAACCGTCTGTGGCACCGTCCCCGTCCTGATCTCCGGCATCATCGCCCCGGGCATCTACGGTCTCCTGCAGGGAATCGATATAATAAATCCCGTTTTTATAGACAAGCAGGGTCAGACATCCACAGATGACCGCAATATACAGGGTAATGATACAGGTAAGTCTCCACTGCAGTGATATTTTTTTCATCGGTCGGACTCCTCTCGTATTTGATATCCTTCGCCTACTTTATTCAAAATCGGATCGTATCCAAGTACCGCCCTGAGCTTTCGCCGAAGCGAAGACATATGGACGCGGATGGATCCGCTGAAGCTGTCCACGGAGGCATCCCAGACATGCTCGATCAATTCTTCCTGGCTTACCGGTCTGCCAAGGTGGAGAAGCAGATATTCCAAAATTCCGTTTTCTTTTCTTGTCAGGGAAACCAGGGTTCCGTTGGCATAGGCCTCTCGTTTGATGGTATCGAATTTGATCCCGCCACTTTCCAGACAGACATCCTTCTGCACAAATTTTCTTCTTGTCAGACTGCGGATCCGCGCTTCCAGCTCCTGCAGATGGAACGGCTTTTCCATATAATCATTTGCCCCGGCATCAAGTCCTTCCACTTTAT
>ENA-OPWR01003233-OPWR01003233.1-human-gut-metagenome-genome-assembly--contig:-NODE-3233-length-10278-cov-6.897780_pt1 | contig 10278 bp, 7 predicted proteins | sample MGYA00241507_ERZ502006 | MGnify/ENA primary metagenome ERZ502006 (study PRJEB25962, sample SAMEA2043041) | human gut metagenome | biome: human gut; feature: human-associated habitat; material: faeces... | reverse complement strand
CCTGCCAGTAACTTTGCGCTCCCGCAGGAGCGCCCCCAAGCTGCTCTTTCCAACATCTATGCTGTGTCGCGCCAAATGGGCGCGACCGACCACCCGCGCTGCCCACGTCCCTCCGATAATCACCATCCCATGCTCGCAGATTTCCAAATGCTGAATTTTTGAGGAAACCCCTTGCTTTTTGCCGCAGAGTATGATATACTGTCAAGGCTTGATGTGTGCATACTCCAACAAGGAGGTGGATTTCCATGGGTAAGTTTTGCGAGATCTGCGAAAAGGGTACGCTGAACGGCAACAACGTCAGCCACTCCAACCGTAAGACCCACCGTACTTGGGCGCCCAACGTGCAGAGTGTCCGCGTGGTGGTCAACGGTTCTGCGAAGCGTATGAACGTCTGCACCCGCTGCCTGCGCAGCGGCAATGTGATGCGTGCGCTCCCCAAGACCCACGAGGAAGCGTAATCGTCCGCAAGGGTGATTCCGTCACTTCTCAAGTAGAGTTTGCATCAATTTCCTCCGTCTGTTGTGCGACAGGCGGGGGATTTTTTGCATGGGGAAAATCCTCCTTGGGGGCAAAAGGCAATGATGTTTGCTTAAGCAAGTTGATTTTTGTGTTGCAGAGGGTTTCGCCTCTGCGGAGGCGACCAGAGGGCAGTGAGAACAGACGAAGTCTGCGGTCGCCCTCTGGATTGCTTCGGATGCACATTTTCATAGTCGATTTTTTGTGTTGCTGGGGGATTCCGCTCCTGCGGGAGCGGGAGTTTGTGCGCAGGGACGCTTCGCTGCCTGCGACCAAGGTGCCATGCTTGACTTTTCTCTTTGAGTAGGTTTAACGGTGTAACAGTTGGGGCGTTGCCCCAAGCCCCAGCAGGGACGCTGTCCCTGCACCCTGCAAGGGGCAATTGCCCCTTGACCCCTCCGCGCGATTGAGTTGGTCGCTTTTCCCCTGCTTTGCCCGCGTGTTTATCCTTTTTTCTTTTCCACTATTCGCCCTCCCCCTGTTCGCCTTTACAAGCGAACAGAAATCTGCTATCATGAGGGGGAAATGCAATCCTTGTCGGGAGGTGCTTCCTATGAATGTTGACCAGCTGGCGGAATCCCTCCGCAGTGACCCTATGTTTATGCAAAACGTTGTCCGCTGGGATGTCCTTCCGGCGCGTCCGGCGGTGTATGAGCCGTTCCCGGACTCTCTTGATCCGCGGCTGCTTCCTGTGCTGGAAAAACGCGGGGTGCATCAGCTGTATCGCCATCAGGCGCACGCAATCCGTGAGGTGCTGGCGGGGCGGGATGTTGTGGTTGTCACGCCGACGGCCTCCGGCAAAACGATGTGCTATAACCTGCCGGTGCTGTCTGCCATTTTGCAGAATGATGACGCACGGGCATTGTACCTCTTCCCGACGAAAGCGCTGTCTGCTGATCAGGTCAGCGAGCTGTATGAGCTGATTGAGGCGATGGGCGTTGATATCAAGACGTATACCTATGACGGCGATACGCCCGGCGCGGCGCGAAAGGCGGTTCGGCAGGCGGGGCATATCGTCGTGACGAACCCGGATATGCTGCACAGCGGGATTCTGCCGCACCACACGAAGTGGGTCAAGCTGTTTGAGAACCTGCGGTATATCGTGATTGATGAAATTCATACCTATCGCGGCGTGTTTGGGTCGAATTTGGCGAACGTGCTGCGGCGGCTGCTGCGCTTGTGCGATTTCTACGGCAGTCATCCGCAGTTCATCCTGTGCAGCGCGACGATTGCGAACCCGAAGGAACTGGCGGAAACGCTGACGGGGCGCGAGGTCAGCCTGGTGGATGATAACGGCGCGCCGATGGGCGTGCGGCACTTCGTGTTCTACAATCCGCCGGTGGTCAATCGGCAGCTGGGCATCCGCAAGGGCGTGCTGCAGGAAACGCGGCGGATTGCGGGGCTGCTGCTGCAGAATGGGATTCAGGCGATTACGTTCGCGCGGTCGCGGCTGGCGGTTGAGGTGCTGACGAAGTACCTGAAGGACATGGTGCGCGACCCGCTGGGGAACGCCGGGCGGGTGCGCGGCTATCGCGGCGGGTATCTGCCGACAGAGCGGCGAGAGATTGAACGCGGGCTTCGCGCGGGACGGGTGGACGCGGTGGTGTCCACGAACGCGCTGGAGCTGGGCATCGACATCGGCGCGCTGGATGCGTGCGTGCTGTGCGGCTATCCGGGAACAATCGCGAGTGCATGGCAGCAGGCGGGGCGTGCTGGGCGGCGAAAGGGAACGTCCATCGTGTTCTACGTCGCGTCCTCGGCGGCGCTTGACCAGTACATCGTATCCCACCCGGATTATCTGATGAAGCGCTCGCCGGAGAACGCGCTGCTGAATCCGGATAATTTGTATATTCTGCTCAACCACTTTAAGTGCGCGGCGTTTGAGCTGCCGTTTGAGGACGGCGAGGGCTTGGGGAATGCGCCCGGAGCGCCGGAACTGCTGGAATACCTCGATGAGGCGGGGATCCTGCGGCACGTCGGCGGGCGGTATCACTGGTCGGCGGAGGATTTCCCGGCAAGCGAGATTTCCCTGCGGTCGGCGCGGGCGGAGGAGAATTTCGTCATCATCGACACGACCGATCCGGCGAACCACCGCGTCATCGGCGAAATGGACCGTTACACCGTGCCGATGCTGCTGCACGAAAACGCAATTTACATGCACGAGGCGCAGCAGTATCAGGTGGAAAAGCTGGATTTCGACGCCTGCAAAGCGTTCATCCGCCGCGTGGACGTGGGGTACTACACCGATGCGGACTTGAATGTGACGCTCTCCCTGCTGGACAAGGAAAAAGAGGAAGAGCAGGACGGCGGGCTGACGGCGCTGGGCGAAATCCGCGTATCGACCTTGGTGACGATGTTCAAGAAGATTAGGTTCGATACGCACGAAACCCTGGGGTTCGGGCATGTGCGGCTGCCGGAGACGGAAATGCACACAACCGCCATGTGGTGGACGCTGCCGGATACGCTGGCGGCACGGTTCGAGAGCGACACGCTGAAAAACGGCATGATGGGTGTGGCGAATCTGCTGCGGATTGTTGCGCCGCTGTCGCTGATGTGCGCGCCGCAGGACATTGCAATCGTCTATCAGGTGAAAAGCCCGCTGACGGACAAGCCGACGCTGCTGCTGTACGACAACATCCCCGGCGGCATCGGGCTGGCGCAGAAGGCGTATGCCATGCGAAAGCTCCTGCTGGAGCAGGCGCTGCAAGTTGTGCGGGACTGCGCGTGCCGTCAGGGCTGTCCGGGGTGCGTCGGGCCGGTGGGTGAAATCGGCGAGGACGGCAAAGCGACCGCCATCGCCCTCTTGGAGGCGCTGACGGAATGAATCTGCGAGACAAACTCAAGGCGATTGAAAAGCCGAAATCGCCCCCGAAAGCGTCGGAAAAGCAGTTCACGGACTGCTACCACGGGCGGGAAATGCGCGAGTTATCCGAATTTCCCGGCGCGTTTGACCTTGACCTGTCCGCCCTTCGCCTGATGACGCAGGAAACGCTGCCGGACGATCTCGACTCGCGGAACATCCTCTATCTGGACACCGAAACCACCGGGTTTATGGGCGCGGGGACTGTCGCGTTCGAGGTCGGCATGGGCTGCCTGACGGATTCGGGATTCCAGATTCATCAGCTGGTGATGCGCGATTATCCGGAGGAAAAGTTTCTGCTGCAATCCATTGCGGATACGCTGATGGGCTACGACGCAATCTGCACCTTCAACGGACGGACATTCGACGTGCCGCTGCTGCGCGATCGCTTCCTAATGAACCGTATGGATGATTCGTGCCTTGACAAACCGCACATTGATCTATTGCACATTGCGCGGCGGGTGTTCAAACTGCGCCTGCAGCGGTGCAATCTGGGCAAGCTGGAAGAAGCGGTGCTGGGCATTCCGCGCTTTGATGATTTGCCGGGCGCGCAGGTGCCGCAGCGCTTCTTCGACTACCTCAAGACGGAAAATTTTGACCTGTTGACGGACGTGCTGGAACACAACGCCCAGGACGTGGCGAGCCTATGCGTGCTGCTGACGGCGATGGTGGAAATGTACCGCGCACCGGAAAACGTGCGGCACGACGAGGATGTGTTCTCAATGGGCGTGGCGCTGGAACGCTTTCAGCATGTGCCGGAAGCGCGGAAGTGCTATCAGCTGACGAGCGGCAATCTTCATGCGCAGGGGCAGGAGCGTCTTGCGCAGAGCTACCGCCGGGGCGGCGAGCGAGACGAGGCGGTAAAGGTCTGGCTGGGAATGATTGCGCGGCACGAGGGCGGAACGAAGCCCTACATCGAGCTGGCGAAGCACTACGAGCATTACGAGCGGGACTACGAGTCAGCGCTGGACATGACGCGGCGGGCGATGGCGCTGTCCGCCGAGCCGTCATTATTCGATCCGCCCTCTGTACAAGAGGAGCAAAATGCGCTACAATATCGGTATGACCGCCTGAAAAAGAAGGCAGCCAAAAACCGCTGAAGGAGAAACGACAATGGGATTCATGGCGACCATCAAGGCGCAGCAGGCCATGCGCGCGCACGGAAAAGGCGATCTGGAACAGGCGAAGAAGCTCTATGAGGAAGCTATCGACAGGGGGCTGATGTCCGCGCGCCCGATGCTGGGCTATGCGATTCTGCTGATTCGCGAGGGAAGCTACGACAAGGCGATGCCCCTGCTCATCAAGGCGCAGAAGTGCCCTGACCTCACGCCCGACCAGAAGAGTCAGCTTTTTGTGGATTATGCGGCGTGCCTGATGAAGAAGGGCGAGCTGGACAAGGCGATTCACCTGCTGGAAAAGCAGCACAACCGCGCGCCGATTGGTCTGACCTATCAGACGCTGGGATATATGTACGTCGAGAAGTATTCGGGCGCAAAGCCGGTTGCGGAAGCTGCGCCGGAGAAAGCCGCCGAAGCGCCGGAAATGCTCGACACGGAAGCATCCACCGAAGCAGCGAAGAGCAGCCGAAGGTCAAAACGCAGGAGGACATTGACCGCGAATGGCAGGAGGGCATCGACAAAATGTTCGCCTTCATTCAGGAGTCGGTGGACTATGACGACGAAGACCCGGTGTGCCTGGACAACTTGGGTCAGGCATATTACCGCGTGACGGGCGAGAAGGACAAGGCGAAGGAATGGTTCGAGAAGGCGCACGCGGAGAAGGATTCGCAGATTGACACGCTGTGGTTCCTATCGCGCTATGATTTGGAAGCGGGCGACAAGGCAGCGGCGATTGCAAAGCTGGAAAAGGCGCTGGACGGTCGCTTCTCCCCGCTGAATTTCTGCACGAAGGATATGGTGCGGGAAGAAGTGGAGAGACTGAAAAAGTAAAGCGAAATCCCTGCATAAACACGCGAAAACATTATGCAGATGTCGCCAACTGAATCGCGCGAAAGGGTCAAGGGAGGAACTCCCTTGCAGAGGCAGAGCCTCTGGGGGTATATGATGTCAGCGGAGGGGGTGTATATCCTCTCCGCCAAGACCTGTTTTGGAGGAATCACCATGGAAAAGGAAACACTGATTGTCGTTGGGCTGGGGAATCCGGGCACACAGTACGCCCATACCCGCCATAACGCGGGGTTCGATACGCTGGAAATGCTCTGCCGCAAGTGGGGCGTGACACTGAACAAGAGCAAGTGCAAGGGACTGCTGACCGAAACGAATGTGGACGGCAAGCGCGTTGTCCTCTGCGCCCCGCAGACGTTCATGAACCTGTCCGGCGAGTGTGTCAGCGAACTGCTCAATTGGTATAAAGTGCCGCTGGAAAATCTGCTTATCATCTATGATGATATTGATTTGCCCGCCAGCCGCCTGCGCGTCCGCAAATCCGGCAGTGCCGGGACGCATAACGGAATGCGCTCCATCATCGCCCATACGCCGGGGCAGAATTTCCCGCGCGTGCGGGTCGGCGTGGGCGCAAAGCCCGATGGCTGGGACTTGGCGGACTGGGTATTGAGCAAGTACACCATCCGCGAAGAGCAAATCGCCATGCAGCAGGCGTTCGAGCGCGCGGCGGACTGCGTGGAGGATTGGGTCAAAAACGGTATTGACCATGCCATGCAGGAATACAATAAGACCGTGTAAGCACAGGCGTATTTTTCGTACCACGACTCATCCCAAGGAGCGCATATGAATCAGGCATTATTATCCGGCATTGCGTCGAAAGCGTATGACAAGCTGCTGAAAGCAACGGAAAGCAAACAGCCCATCGCCGTGACGGGGCTGCCGGACACGATGGCGGCGTATATCGCGTCAAAACTCTGCGCCGATACGGGCAGGAAAGTCCTGCTGATTTCCGGCAACGACCTCAAAGCGGCGCACGACGCCGAGGACGGCCAGCAGCTGCTGGAATCGGGTGTGGCGTGTCTGCCGGGCGGCGAAATCGACCTTACGCGCGGCGCGTCGAGCCACGAAAGCGCGTGGCGGCGGCTGGAAGCGCTGGCAAGGGCGCAGGAAGGGGATATCCGCCTGCTCTGCACGAGTATGGATGCCGCCTTGCAGCGCATGGGCAGCGCCGACCGCTTCCGCGAAGAGACGATTCGCCTTGCTCCCGGCGACCGAATCGACCTGAATGACCTCATCCGCCGCCTGACCGCCATGGGCTACGAGCGCGTCAGCATGGTGGAGGGCAAGGGGCAGTGCGCCCTGCGCGGCGGCATTATCGACGTGTATCCGCCTGCGTGCAGCCAGAGTTTGCGCATTGAGTTCTTCGACGACGAGGTGGACTCCATCCGCGAATTTGACTGCATCAGCCAGCGCAGCCTTGATTCGGTGGAGAAATGCACGCTCACGCCCGCGACGGAGGTATTGCTTCCAACGGCGGAGGCGGAAAAGGCAGCGCGGCGGATGCGGGACGCCATCAAGCGGCAGGGGGGCGACCTGACGCCCGCGAGCTCGACGCTCTTTTCGGATTTGCCGCCGCTGCCGGAGGATGACGCGGACGCGCCGGACTTTTTCGATAAGAACATCACCCCGAAGATTCGCGAAAAGCAGCAGACTGCCGCGCGCAAAGCGGAACTGGAACGCCGCCGCGCCCAACTGATGGCGGACGCGGACATGCTGGCGGAGGGGCTGCCGTTCAAGCGCATTCGGGCGTGGCTGACCGTGCTGACGGACGATACTTACACGGTGCTGGACTGGTTTGAGCCGGACATTGTGGTGCTGAGCGACCCGAATCTGCTCAGGAAGCGCGCGGAAGAACGCCGAGCGGGCTTCGCGGAGGATCTCGAAGGCGCGATGAGCCGCGACGAAGCCGTCAAGGAGCAGGAAAACCTGCTGATGGACTGGGACGAGCTGCTGCGACATGTGCAGGGGTACGCGACGGTCGCTGTGACGGAATTTCTGGAGGGCATGGCAGGCGTGGCGGTCAAGGATGCCGCTGATCTTGGCGTGCAGCGCGTGGCAGGGTATTCGTCGCAGATTCGCCCGCTGGCGGAGGACTGCGACGGCTGGCTGCGCGAGGGTTACCGCGTGGCGGTGCTGTGCGGCGGCGTGGCGCGCGGTCAGCGTCTGGCGGCGGCGCTGGAAGAACACGATGTTGCCGCGTCGTTCGCGGAGAAAATCGACAAACTGCCGGAGGAATGTGTGCAGGTGCTGCCCGGCACGCTGACGCACGGCTTCATCTGGGAAGAAGCGCGCCTGATTGTCGTCAGCGACACGGACGTGTACGGTACGGGCTACCGCAAGGCGAAGAAGCGGCAGGCGGCGGGTGAAAAGATTGCCGCGTTCACTGACCTGAAGCCCGGCGACTTCGTGGTGCATGAGGAACACGGCGTCGGCATTTATCTTGGCACAGCGCAGATGAAAAACGGCGGCACGCGCCGGGATTATCTGCAAATCCAATATCAGGGGAGCGACAAGCTATATGTGCCGATTGAGGCGCTCAGCCGCGTGCAGCGCTACATCGGCAATCCGGCGAATCCCCCGAAGCTGAACAAGCTCGGCGGCGGCGACTGGCAGAAGCAGAAGGCGAAGGTCAAAGAGGGCCTGAAAAAGATGGCGTTTGACCTTGTGAAACTCTACGCGCGGCGGTCGCAGGAGACGGGCTTTGCGTTCAGCGCGGATACGCCGTGGCAGCGCGAGTTTGAGGACATGTTCCCCTACGAGCTGACCCCGGATCAAGAGCAGAGCGTGAAGGAAATTACGGCGGACATGGAGTCGCCGCGCAACATGGACAGGCTGCTGTGCGGCGACGTGGGTTACGGCAAGACGGAGGTCAGCCTGCGCGCAGCGTTCAAGGCGCTGATGGACTCCAAGCAGGTTGCGATTCTGGCGCCGACGACGATTCTGGCGCAGCAGCACTACAACACGGTCTTGAAGCGCTTCAAGGGCTTCCCGGTCAAGGTGGACGTGCTGAGCCGCTTCCGCACGGCGAAGGAAACCAAGGACGTTCTGCGCCGCGTGAAGGAGGGCGAAATCGACATCCTTGTCGGTACGCACCGCATTCTGGGCAAAGACGTGCAGTTCAAGAACCTCGGTCTGCTGATTGTGGACGAGGAGCAGCGATTTGGCGTGCAGCACAAGGAAATCATCAAGAACATGAAGCATCAGGTGGACGTACTGACGCTCTCCGCCACGCCGATTCCGCGCACGCTGCACATGTCGATGGTCGGCATCCGCGATATGTCTGTGCTGGAAACGCCGCCGGAGGAACGCCTGCCGGTGCAGACGCGCGTGATTGACTACAACGACGGCGTGATTCGCGACGCGATTCTGCGCGAAGTGTCGCGCGGGGGACAGGTGTACTTCCTCTATAACTCTGTGCAGACCATCGGCGCGTTCTATGAGCGCTTGAAGCAGCTTGTGCCGGAAGCGCGCATCGGCGTGGCGCACGGGCAGATGCGCGAACACGGCTTGGAGGACGTGATGATGGACTTCTACGGCGGCAGCTACGACGTGCTGCTCTGCACGACCATCATCGAAAGTGGCTTGGACGTGCCGACGGCGAATACGCTGATTGTCTTTGACGCGGATCGCTTCGGGCTGAGCCAGCTCTATCAGCTGCGTGGGCGCGTCGGGCGGAGCAATCGTCAGGCGTATGCGTACTTCACCATCCGCCCGGAGCGGAGTCTGTCTGAGACGGCGGAGAAGCGGCTGGAAGCCATCAGGGAGTTCACGGAGTTCGGCGCGGGCTTCCGTATCGCCATGCGCGACCTTGAAATCCGCGGCGCGGGCAATATTCTGGGGCCGGAACAGCACGGGCATTTGGCGACCGTCGGCTACGACATGTACTGCAAGCTGATGGAGGAAACGCTTCAGGAGGCGCGCGCGGAGCAGGAAGGTCTGCCGCCCGCGAAGCCGCACCTCGAAACGCGCGTGGACATCAAGGTGGATGCGTATCTGCCGGACGACTATGTACACGACGACCGACAGCGGATGGAGATGTACAAGCGGATTGCAAGCCTGACGACGCAGGCAGACCGCGAGGACATCACCGACGAGCTGCTTGACCGCTTCGGCGAAGTGCCGCCGGTGGTGGAGACGCTGCTGGACGTGGCGCAGGTGCGCGTGCTGGCGAATCAGCTTGGCGTGTCGCTGGTGACCTACAAGCGCGGCGGCTTCCTCGTGATGAAGCTGAACGCGGAGTACATGCCCGATCAGGCGGCGTTTATCCCCGCGATGGCGATGACGGACAAGCGCCTGATGCCCTCGACCACCGCCCCGGACGTGCTGCTGCTGGTTGACCCGACGCTTGGCGAATACGCGATGCTGTCCGAAGCGGTGAAGGTGCTGGGGAAGCTCAATGAGAATATCGAGACGATGCTGAAAAAGCAGAAGAAGGGAGAAAAACATGAAAACACTTGATAAGCTGATGATGACGATTGTGGGCTTGCTGTGCTTCTGCGTCTCTGCGGCGGCTCTGATTTTCATGGATTTCAGCACGGAACACGGCGTGGTCTATGCAGACGCGCTGTACTGCATTCCCGTCTGCGTGCTGCTGCTTGCCTTTGCCGTGCTGACGATACTGAAATTCCGCACGGGCTATGACGGTAATCTGAAACTTGCAGGAATTGTCTGGGATGTGTTGTTCGCGCTTGCCTTTCTGCCGATTCTGGGCGTTCCCGCGATTGCGCAGGCAAGCGGCGCCTATGGATTGCTCTGCAAGGTACTGTTCGTGCTGGTGCTGCTGATGCCGAAAGTTTGGATTCTGCTGCCGAAACGGGGCGAATGAGCGCATCAGTCGCGCTGCGTGCGAATCTCCCTGCAACATAAATAACCAAGAAACATGGGCGTGTGCTGCGAAGGGGTCAAGGGGGCGACCGCAAAGCCCCCTTGTCGCCTCCG
>ENA-OPWR01003230-OPWR01003230.1-human-gut-metagenome-genome-assembly--contig:-NODE-3230-length-10280-cov-3.000293_pt1 | contig 10280 bp, 10 predicted proteins | sample MGYA00241507_ERZ502006 | MGnify/ENA primary metagenome ERZ502006 (study PRJEB25962, sample SAMEA2043041) | human gut metagenome | biome: human gut; feature: human-associated habitat; material: faeces... | reverse complement strand
ATAAGGCAAATACACATTTTTGATTTACTTGCAATGGAAGAATTCAATGGTTTAGATGAAACAACAATAATAAAAGCTTTAAAAGCTGTTGTTGATTCTAACGAAACTTTAATATTTGAGCAAGAATTTCCAAATATAGAAAAATATCTAAGAATTGAAATTAATAGTGTAAAATCTGATGGTGTATTTATTGGAGCATTAATTTTATTTAAAGATTTAACACAACATCATAAAGACTTAGAAGCTATTAAATCTAGTCAAAATATGTTGATAGAGAAAGAAAGACTAGCTTCTCTTGGCCAAATGATTGGTGGTATAGCACATAACTTAAAAACTCCTATTTTCTCTATATCAGGTGCTTCAGAAGGTTTAACAGATTTAATTAACGAGTATAAATCTTCTATAACAGATCCTACTGTTACAATTCAAGATCATTATGCTATTGCAAAAGATATGGAAGATTGGATTGAAAAAATCAAAAGTTACACAGCTTATATGTCAGATGTTATAACTGCTGTTCGTGGTCAAGCTGTTGCACTTACAAATGATGTAGATGAAACATTTACTATCGAAGAACTTGTAAAAAGAGTTGATATTTTAATGAAACATGAATTAAAATCAGCTTTAGTTAATTTAAATATCTCTGTTCAAACAGACAAAACATTCGAAATGCATGGAAATATTAATAGCTTAGTACAAGTTATCAACAATATTATTTCTAACGCAATACAAGCTTACAATGGAAAACCTGATCAAATTATTGATTTTACAGTATTTAAAGAAAAATACACAGACCGCAGCCGGACAGGAAAATGTACAGCCGGGCAGCCGGACGCGTGTGACTGCGGGCAGTCTGGATTCATTTACTTATATGACGGATGACGGCGGGGAATGTATCAATCAGGAAATTCTGTCTTACATGAAGTATGGTGTTTACAATATACCGCAGGAAAAGATTTTACAGCAGCAGGAGCTGGAAAAGCAGAAGAAGCAGTCGGAAGCCCTTAATGAAATAACACAGGAAATCGGAAAATGTGAGGAAGTATTTTGTGAACAAGAGGAAGCGGTGCTGGGGATAATAGAACGGACCGGACAAATTTCTGTGGATAACGCACTGCAGTATGTGTCGGATGTAAAAGAGGATATCGATCTATATGAGGAAGTATCAGACGAGGAAGAACCACAGGATGTACAGGATTTTTATAAAAGAAACCGGACCGCATTAAATAACGAACTGGAAGAAATACAGGAAAAAATACAGGCGGCACTGGAACAGACAGAAGTGTATGAAAACCAGCGGGAAAAGGTACAAAAGCAGGCAGAATTTTGTAAAAGTAAGGCAGAGCAAAAAAAAGAACAGTTCAGTGATGATTTATATAATGGGCTGATGCAGGACATAGATTCTTTTATCAGGAATGATGACAGGAACGGGCAGTGTGATATAGAAGCAGTTAAAAATGCACTCTATGCAGACAAAGAGGGGATAGAGACAGTCAGAGAGCAGATGCATGGCCTGCCAAAAGAACTTACACAGGAAAACAGTATGCAGGTAGAGGAGGTGCTTTACAATCTGGAAGAATGTCTGCCGGATTTGAATGGAGAAGAACTGGTTTCACAGTATTCAGCAATCAATGTGCCGCAGAATGCAGAAGGATTAAAAAGTGTGCGGAATGTATTCAAGCAGTTAAAGAGCACAATGGTGGAACGGATAACGGGTCAGCAGGTTTCGGATAAAGAAATCACTTATGAAAATCTTGCAGATACATTATATCAGCGCGGGGCGCAGAAAAAATCAGAAAGTATCTCCAATAAGGTTTTATACAACGAATATCTGTTTATGGAATTTGCATCGTATACAGACTATCTCAAAGAAGATAAAACACTTGAAACACAAACGCAGAAGCAGCTTGATTATATGCTTGAGTATATTTTATACGGAAAAACCTCTGATAAGGAAAACTTACAGCAGGGAATGACAGAACTGTCCCTGATGCGTGAAGGCGTGAATATGGCATATCTGCTTACCGATTCAGAAAAAAAGGCAGAAGCTTATGCAGTTGCTACGTCGCTGGTCGGATTTACAGGAAATATGGCGGCAGTAAAAGCGGCGCAGTATGTCATTTTAGGTGTATGGGCATATGGGGAGAGTATTGTGGAATTAAAACAGCTGTACCGGGGCGGCAACATTGAACCGGTGAAGACAAGACAAAACTGGAAGCTGTCCTTACAGGAACTGCTGTCTATGGATTTGAACCAGGAATACAGTGATGAGAAAGGGTTGTCATATGAAGAATATTTAAAAATGCTGTTTTTACTGCAAAATGAACAAAAAAAATATTACCGGACAATGTCAGCCATGGAAATCAGAATGATAGAACTGGGAAATACGGACTTTCGCCTGAAAAACTATATTTACGGTGCACAAAGCAGGGCGGCTTTTAAAATCGGAACAATACCGCACAGCTATGAAAAAACGTGCAGTTATCATTACGGTTAAAATATGGGAATTTAAAATCCGGATAAAACACACAGGCAGGAGGTGGTAGACATGCCCTTTTATTACCGTACATCAATTTAAGAAAAATAAAAAAGAAAAGGATAAACGGATAGTTCTGACTGTATTTGCGCCAAAACGGAGTAAAAGGGTGTTTTTACCGGCTTCTGCAACAGTGGAAGCGTCACTTGTTATTCCACTCTATATCTATGCGGTGCTGGCAGTTGCTTATGTTATTCAGATTATAGGAATTAAAAGCACAATGTATAAGGCAATGTATAACAGTACAAGACAGCTTGCAGCATATGCTTATGCAGTAGAAAGGACAGAGCGTTTTTCTGGTGCAGCAGCTAAAAAAGCAGTGACTTCGGCGCTTGCAAAGCAGTATTTATTAAGCAGTCTGCCCGGAGAGTATATAAGTCAGAACAGAATCAGCCGGGGACAGTCCGGCATACGGGTTTATGCAGGATTTTCAGAACAATTTAATAATGAAATCAGCATAAAAGTGTCATATCAGTTAAATAATCCGTTTGATGTGTTTGGCATTGGAACGGTAGACATTACCCAGCAGTGTTCAAGTGCAGCGTGGCTGGGGCAGACATCAGGAGAAGATTTTGCGGATACAGACGGCAGTAAAGAGCGGGTGTATATTACGGCGCAGGGAACCGTTTATCACAAGAGCCGTCAGTGTACATACCTGAATCCGTCCATACGGCAGATTACACAGGAACAGCTGGATACAGCGCGTAACAGTTCCGGGGCAAAGTATTATCTGTGTGAACGGTGTGGAAAAAGAAGCGGCAGCGGTATTTATATTACAGATTATGGAGAAAAGTACCATTATGATAAAAACTGCAGTGGCTTAAAAAGAAGCATTTTTTCCGTACCACTGTCAGAAGTGCAGGATAAAGGCGCCTGCTCAAAGTGTGCGGAATATAATTCCGGATAAAGGGGAAATCGGAAAGAAATACAGGATGAAGGAGGGAGAAGTGGTAAATGGCAGGTGTAATTATGGCAGTGCTCGGACTGCTGGCAGCAGAGGATTTAAAATATAAGGCAGTAACGGTGTGGAAGCTGGTGCTGTTTGGACTGGTGTGTACCATACAGGCAGTCCGGACCGGCATTTTAAGACAGTCGATAGAAGCAGATACATTTCTGGGTGTGTTGTTTGGTGTTATGGTACTGCTTATTTGTGTATGGACAAAACAGCTGGGAGCAGCGGACGGTATTATTATATTGTTTTTGGGGCTTGTGGGCGGAATTGTCCGTATACTGGGCATATTTCTTGCGGCTTTACTGCTGATGGGGCTTTGCGGGCTGATTCTGATGATGACTGGAAGAGTGGACAAAAAGACGTCAATGCCGGTCATTCCGTTTGTCTTTCTGGCAGTAGTCTGGAGGGGATTGTAATGCAAAGCAGCGTAGCGACAAAGAAGCAGTTTAAAAGGCCGGGGGCAAGGGTGCGGGCATCTTTTACACTTGAAAATGTATTTTTAATTCCGCTATTTACAATGATAATTGTCTTTCTAATGGGAGCAGGGCTGTATCTGCATGACAATATAATCATAAAAAATGCACTCATTCATGGAACGGTTATTTTAGAGAAAAATATTTTAAAAGAAGCAGGGGAAGAACAGACGGGAAAGCAGCAGCTTTGCGGACAGATGCAGTCCTATATTTTAGAAAAAGCAGTCATGCTTGAAAATGTCAATATATACTTTCATGTAACGGGAGAAGAAATTGAGGCGGAGTGCAGTGCGCGGTTTCAGTTGACATTTGTGCCGGGACTGGGAAAAAATATTTGTAGAAAGGAAAAGCTGAAAAGAAGTTATCCACCGGATGATATCCGCAGACTGCGGGCAGTAAAAAAGATGCTGGGGGATTCATAGGCGGGGAAATGAATATGGATAAAATCGGATATGAATATGAAAATAATACAAGTTATCTTACAATACAGGCGATGGAAAATCAAAAAACGGGGTATCAGATTAAAATGCTGTTGAATAACGATATTCCGGGGCTGTTAGATATCAGTATGAGAAGTATGAATAACCAGACTTATTATTATTATGATGTCACGTTCAAAAAGCCGCTTTCAAAGCTATATGAGTTTGGAAAGATGACATGGGAAGATGTTGTGTGTATTTGTAAAAGTATCGATACGCTTACAAAAGCGGTGGATATGTATCTTTTGGATATCAGCTGTGTTTTGATTCTGCCGGAGTATATGTATCTGAATGTATCGGATAAAGAGATACGGTATGTATACTGCCCGGATGCCAACAGGGAATTCCAGACGATGTTAAAAGGATTGTTTGAATTTATCCTGGAGCATTATCAGCATGGAACAGATTGTAAGAATCAGATGAGGGTTTATGAAATCTATCAGAAAATTACAGACGGTAATTATAAAATACACTGTCTGGAGCAGCTTACAAAAGAAAGCAGTCATTCACCGGAAAAAGAAAAGACAATTGAATTTCCGCATATACAGCAGGATGAACCGGTAGTAATTGAAGAGGTTGCACCGGAGCGTGTAGTGACAGAAGAAGAAAAGCAGCCGGTTCACAAGATATGGGGAATAGAAGTGGGTATAGGTATCTGTGCAGTACTGACGGTTTATGCGGCAGCAGTGCTGTTGTTTCCGGAAATGGCAGTTATTGATATGAGCGTATATTTTTGTGTCTTTTTAATTCTGGCAGGTTGTGCGGGAGGTGTTTTCCTGCAGAAAAAAAGAAAAAAATTAAAAGAAATGGGAGAACTTACGCAGCTTACACAGGAAAAGAAATATTCATTTGTTCCTGAGGAGGAAGAAGAGCCGAAAAATGATGAAAAAGGGCAGAAACCGTATGAACCTCCAAAAGAAGCAGCGGGAAGCAATACGATACTGCTTTCCGATTATCTGCAGAAAAAGAAAGATCTGAATCTTACACTGGTGCTTCAAAACGGACAGGAACTGGAAAGCTATTATGAAGAACGCCTTTTGCCGGATACATTTCCGTGTGCAATCGGAAATATGGCGGCATATTGCAGTATAGTGATTCAAAGTGAATTAATCAGCAGGCTTCATGCGTGTATTTACAGAGAAGACGGTGCTTTCTATCTGGAAGATATGAACTCTACAAACGGCACATTTTTAAACGGCAGACGGCTTTTGCCAAAGGAACGGCAGCTTTTATCTGACGGAGATATGGTAGGTTTTGCAAACCTCCTGTACAAGGTTGAAAAAAGCTAGTATTTATGCTATATTCTCCATAGTTGTGCTGCATTTAAAAGCAGTAACTTGATGTTGGCTATATTGTTTTTGGGCGAAAGCAGATAGCCCTGATGGCAGATGAAAAACGGGCGGAGTTTTTTCATGGATGCATTGTGACAGGTTCGCTCAGGAATGGAGAATTTGATGAAAGTTAATATTTATTATGGCGGCAGGGGTATGGTAGATGACCCTACAATTTTTGTAATGGGTAAAATCCAGGAAGTATTAGAAGAACTCAATGTAAATGTTACAAGATACAATCTCTACGAGATGAAAAATACAATTACGACATTGTCACAGACAGTCACGGAAGCAGATGCAGTCGTACTGGCAACAACAGTTGAATGGCTTGGAATGGGTGGATATATGCAGAGTTTTCTGGATTCCTGCTGGCTGTATGGGGATAAGGACCAGATTGGAAAGGTCTACATGTTCCCGGTTGTTATGGCAAAGACATATGGCGAACGTGAGGTTTCGCTTGCTCTTGCAAATTCGTGGGAAATTATCGGCGGACGGGTAGCACCGGCGCTGAATGCCTATGTAGATGATACGACGGAATTTGAATTTAATTCAGATTATGTGGGGATTATCGAAAATTATGCGGAAACAATCTACAGAACAGTTTCACAGAAAAGAAAAGGACTGCCGACAAGCAGCCAGGCAATTAAAAATAATGTTATTAAAGATACGATTAATTTTACACCACAGGAAAGTGAACAGCTGTCAAAGTATGCATCAGATGATGAATTTGTACAGACACAGAAAAAAGATATTGAATCACTTGCAAGCATATACAAAGAACTGCTGACCGATGAGAAAAACGGCGGGGATCATTATTATATTGATTCTTTTATGCAGCATGTTAATCCGCAGTGCTGTGTTAATAGTTCGTATATGCTGACAATTACAGATAAGAACAAGAATATTCTGATTGATGCGGCAGGCGGACGGGTCAATGTATCATTTGGTGAAAATCCGGCAGCAGATGTAATCTGCAGAATGGATAAAGATACTTTTGATAAATTGATTGACGGAAGAAGTTCATTCCACAAAGCCTTTATGACAGGTGAGATGACAGCAAGAGGTAATTTAAAAACACTTCGTATGTTAGATGAATTATTTACTTTTACCGCCTAGACCCAAACTTGTGTTTAAATGGTATTACGCATATCATCCATTGCAAGAATCGGAAAAGTGATGCCGGCAGTTGTAAAGCCGTTCCGGCTGTAAAGTTCAAATCCTGCGTGATGTGTGTGGCAGACCTGGGCTACAATGGACAGACCAAGACCGGCGTGATTTTCTTTTGTGCTGAAAAATGGAGTGCTAAGCTGTGCGGTCAGCGGTGCATCAGCATCAATCAGCGGATTGGTCTGCATTTCACTTGGATTAATTTCAGAAAGACTGCCCTTTCCGGTGACAGATACTGTCACCGTATGACCACAGGCATTGACATGGGAATGAATCTGTATACTGCCGCAGGAATTGTCTGCTTCGGCGGCATTGGAAAGCAGTTCCAAAAATGCGGACAACAGTCGTTTGGAATCGGCACAGATAAAGATATTGCGTGTATCCGTATCAAACTGAAAGGCATTTGCGCGGTTTGGGAATTGTTCATCAAAGACATCAGGTAGTGAATAAAGAAATTCCGTAAGATTTAATTTTGCAGGAACATATTTAAAACTATAACGGTACAGACCGGTGCGTTCCATATAAGAAATGATGTGGTTTACGGCATCGCCCAGTTCTGCCCAGAACGGAAAGTCTTTGGTTTCCGGGTGCTTTTTGGAAATCAGCTGATAGGAACTCCTGATAAACGAGAGCTGGTTATTGATTTCGTGAGAAGCAAAGGAAAGTTCACTGTGGCACTGTTCTGAGAGATGATTGATAAAATCAAAGGTTTCAGGCTGTGTTTTTTCTAATGTGTCCATGTAAAAAGAATCTTCTTTGTTCATATTATTACTTTTCTCCTTGTTTTGCAGGTGCTTTTGGAAAATAATTTCAGGTTTATCGGTGTTTGGTGTAAAAATACATTGCGATAAATACTGGTTTACGTTATCATAGTAAAGTATATACTTGTCGAAGAATCCTGTAAACAAAAGGATTTCGACAAAAAGTTACAAATTTTATGGAGGCAAGGACGATGAAAAAAGACGATTGCATATTTTGTAAGTTAAGCAATGGGGATATTCCAACCAATGCATTATATGAAGATGATGTAGTAAAAGTGATTTTTGATTTGAATCCAGCATCAAAAGGTCATGTACTGATTCTGCCGAAGAATCATTTTGATGACATTTACTCAATGGACGATGCAACAGCAGCACATGTATTTCAGGTAGCGGTAAAAGTCGCAAAGGCAATGAAAGAAACACTGGGCTGTGAAGGTTTAAATATTGTACAGAATAATGGTGAAATTGCAGGACAGACAGTATTTCATTTCCATATGCACATTATTCCAAGATACAAGGGCGATACCGTAAACATTGGCTGGACTCCGGGCAAAGCAGACGCTGATGAAATCAACGAATTAAAGGAAAAAATTGCAGTAGGTCTGTAAGGTCTTGCACAAAAAAGATTTTGATAGTAAAATAATAGATATGAAGTTGTCAACTGACAGGAAAGAGGTAGAGAATGATTGAATTAAGCAAAGGCGGCGCTTATCTTTTAAATGGTACAGAAATCATTGAAGATGGCAGCAATGCAGCAGCAGAACTCTCAGCAAAGCTGGGAAACGCAGCACCTTCTAAGGAAGAAGCAGCAAAGAATACAATTGCCTATGGTATTTTAAATGCACATAATACTTCCGGCAGCATGGACAAGTTAAAGATTAAGTTCGATAAAATGACATCCCATCTCTTTTAAATTCTGTACTAACATTCCTTTTGGCAGGGATATATAGACTTCATTTTCTTGATCTATGAGTTCTTTGATCAGGGCTTTTCTGAATTTGTATAATCCTACGTCTAGGTTTGCTAAAATTAATATCTTCTTATTCTTCATCGTTTACTCTTCTCACTGGTACTCCAACATAAGTTCCTGCTTCGTTGATATCTTCGATCACTGTACTTCCTGCTCCCATGATCACTTCGTCTGTGATATGCAGTCCTTGTATGATCTGGCTTCCTGTGCCGATCTCTGTCTCAGTCTTTAAATGGACATCTCCTGACAGTAAAACTCCCGGATACAGGGTATTATAATCTCCAATCTCATCATCATGCCCGACAATACTTCGGTTGCAGATCAGGTTAAAATTACCAATCTCTATATTCGTTGTCATAATAACGGATGTACAAATGATATTTCCTTGTCCTAGATGCACTCTTTGTGATGTGATCACGGATGGATCGATCAGATTAGGATACCATAAGTTTGGATTTGGCAGACATTTTAAAACGAGTTTTTCACGGACTTTTGCATTGCCTATAGCGAAGGCGACGGCAAGTTTTTGTTCTTTGTCGTATTCTTCGAGGTATTTCATTCCTCCAAGAATCGGATAGCCATCTATGATGCTGCCTTGCTGGATTCCATCGTCTATGTATCCAAGAATCTCATATGTTGGTTCTTCTTCGTTGATCCGTTCGATCAGCCACTGAGTATCTCTTCCCATACCACCGGCTCCAACGATCACGATTGGTTTTATCTTTGGTTCTTTACTCATATAACCCATCCTCATTCTTCTTCCAATAGCATTCCATTCCTAATGCTTTCGGTGCAATAAAATCTTTCTCGATATCATCTCCGACAAATGCCATGTTCCTGCATGGTATTTCTAATCGTTTTCTCATGATCAGAAATGGAAGATCATTTGGTTTCCTGAATTCCATGACATTTCCATGTCCTGCAAGTTCGTCTGTGATCAGTATCTCGTCTGCCATTTTATCTAACCCCAGGGCTTCTATCTTGGCTCGCTGTACTTTTGGTGTTCCATCGATCAAGATCCCGATACTTCGCTTTTGCGTGTGTAGTTCAAAGAATAATTCTTTGACTCCTTCATACAATGAAATCTCTGGTTTATGGTCCCTGATGGCTTCTCTGCATTTTAATAATAATTCATCCGAATACATTCCTGCATCTTTTAATACCGTTTCCAGTGGCGGCTGCCCTTTTTCCAGTGCTGCACATAACTTATTAAAGATATTGTTCACTTCTGGAAGCATTCGTTCTACCACTCGGAAACTGCTTCGTACATAATCTTTCTCTGAGTATAATGTGTCATCCAGATCGAAAAAAGATCACTGAACCAATTTCCTCGTCTAAATGATACAGATCTTTAAAATCATGAATCTCTACGATCGGTTCTTCTCTTGTATTTAAACATACGCTTTTTTCAAATCTTGTGAAAATGACATTGTCATCGGCTGCATCCTCTTTGTATTCCATTGGCTCACCTAACATCATGGAGAGTGCTGCATATGGTGCATCGGCTCCTGCCTTGATCGATACGGTGCTTGCCTGATGATACCATGGTTCCATTCGGATAAAATAATCTTTGTCTGTATGTTCTTCACGAAGCATAAATATCGTCATCCA
>ENA-OPWR01003228-OPWR01003228.1-human-gut-metagenome-genome-assembly--contig:-NODE-3228-length-10282-cov-1.872788_pt1 | contig 10282 bp, 10 predicted proteins | sample MGYA00241507_ERZ502006 | MGnify/ENA primary metagenome ERZ502006 (study PRJEB25962, sample SAMEA2043041) | human gut metagenome | biome: human gut; feature: human-associated habitat; material: faeces... | reverse complement strand
GATTTCAAAACGAACCTTTTTCAACATATTCATCTGTTCTTCTGATCTTCCATCCGTATTCGTCTGAAAAAAGAGTTCGGCTTCCTGATCTGTTGTGTTTGCAATCTGAACAGCATCCTTCAGTATATCTCCTGGCATGGCAGATTCCAGGTTTGTAAAAAAATCATCCGGTACAGCAATCAATTTGTGTGCTTTTCCATTAAATTCTACAGATAATTTTGTATTGCCTTTTTTACAGGTCAATGTACCATCCTGCTCATGCACACATTTCTGTATCACCTGATTTCCCCATGGTGACATTGCACTGAAATCCGGTTTGAAATTAGCAGCCTGAATCGCATCAGCCTGAATATCCACTGCAATTTTCTGTTTTGCATGTTCTTCCGTCCAGGTATCTGGGATTGAAATATTCTGAAACAGATCTGTGCTCTCCTGTTTTTTCAATACTTTCGTGTAATAATAATATTCTCCACGTTTTACCCATTCACCTGAGATTCCTCCAATGTTTTCATCTTTCAGGCGTTCCAATTTTCCGTTTTCCCCGGCATATGTGATTCTGGCCCTGATCCAGCAGGGAAGTGCATTGTTTTTAATTCTCGGTATTTTGGATATCGTCTGACCGGGAACCACCTCCGATGGCTGCGTATACTTTACCTCGCCCTTTCCCTTCCTGGCATATTCCGAAATAGATATACTGACATCTCCCACGGAAATATGATTCACTACATCAAGCCTGTCCGAAAAAGATGCGAATACCGCCGCTGCCGAAAGGATAGCCGTCAAAAGAAAACCTGTTATGATTTTTACTGATTTTCTCATATTTTCACCTGCCTTTTATAATTCACCAGTATAATACTCCCAGGCTTTCTGATAATTATCAAACGGTCTTGCTTCTACCGATTCCTGATATACCTGTATTTGGAATTCATTCAACAGTTTCCAGTATTTTTTTTCAACTCTGGCATGATCAATAAGAAATCCTGTGCAAAGCTGTGTTGTTGACTCGCCTTCCCTGAGGATCTTTTTATAATAATAAAATCCATCATCTCCGTAAATCCAATTTTCGCTATCTGTATTTTTCATAGTAACAGCTTTTCCAATATCGCTGTTTGAATATCCGACAGCCACACGTACATAACAGTCTGTACCGGTCTGGTTCTGCCCAGAAGGATTGTCTGACACCCATATTTTCTTGGCTATGTCAATATCCTTATCCGGAACGATCGTGGGTGGATTCGGAAAGTCCTCTCCAATTTCTGATGAAATATTTCCTGGTGTCACAATATTTACAGCCTTATCATATGCAGACTGATAAGCAGCGGTTCCCTGCACTCCGACAAGGACTCCCAGCAAAATCCCCATACCGGCAAATATTCTTTTTTTGCCTGTCATATGTTATCACCTGCTTTCCACATTATTATTCTGTAACTTGTCCCGGCTGGTTTTTGTTCTGATCTACATATTTCTGATATGCACTTCTTGCCTGTTCAACCACATTCTCAGCATCACCTCCGGTATAGGATGCCTGGATTGCATAAGCTCTTACCGGAATTTCCAACTGCTGACCATCCAGCTGTCCTTCAATGATATTCAGGAATTTCACCGTGTCAAATAGCGATTCTGTTGTTTCCTGCGGTTTCAGAATTTTATTATACGCAAAAACATATACCTGATTATTTCCAACCTTCTGTGAATTCAGTTTTGTCCAGCTGGCTTTTGACTGAAATGAAAAAAGTTCCTGTACCCTTTTTTCTAGCCGGCTTCCATTATCTGCCGCCGCAATCACATTTGCTGTCGGTATTGAAACTTCCAGATATGCATAAGCATCATTAATTCCGGTATTTTTAATCCTTGGATCTTTACTGATCACCTTTCCCGGCTCTATCTTTTTATGGTCATCAGGTTTCCAGTTATCTTCTGTCAGTTCCACATCTACCTTTCCTACTGTAAACTGATTGGAAACCTTATCATAGTCTGTCAGATATGCGGATACTCCACCAACTGAAGCCAGACATAAAACACCTGTCAGAAGTAAAATTTTTTTCATGTTATTTTTCATAGATTCTTTCTGCGCTTTTTCTGCTGCGCTCTCCTTTCCATTGCATAAGCAGGAAGAACATTTCCTGTATGATCATAACTGCCAGTATTCCAAATATCGTTCTCTGTCTGACAAATACTGCCACATAACCAAGACAGGGAAGTACAAAAATCACTTTGCCTATGATCTGATCTGCAGTCACAACCGTCGGATCTTCCTTATTGTTTGCATCACCTTTTGTTACATATCCTTTGCGTTCTTTTCGGATCACTCTGTGCGTCACTCTGTTTTCACCAACCTGATAAGTAACAATATCACCGATTTCCGGTCTTCGTTCCTTTGTATCCGTAAAAACGATTCCTCCTGTTCTCAGTACTGGCTCCATTGATCCTGACATGATCGAATCAACAGAAATGCCAATATGCGGAAGGAACAGCAACATCACACCCAATATCCCGATCAGTGTAAAAAAAATTCTTCCGGCTTTTTCTGCCGTTCTCATATTTCTCCTTTCCTGTGTTATTTTGTAAATTTAAAATGGATTGTTTGCAGATCTGCATGAATTGATAAAAAGATTGTCTTAAGATGCCTTTATCTTATGCTCTGTGGCATTAAATGTCAATAAAATTCGTTCGTCATATTCTGACAGAAAATTCAAGAATGCCCTCGGCATTCTTGCTGCGAGATGCACGTCATGCAATGCATGATATATTCCCCTGTGCATCTCTGCAATCCTGCAAAGCAATTTTAATATCAGACTCTAACAAATCAGTATAACGGAAATTCTTAGAGAGAGCAAGGGAATTACAATGATTTCGGTTGACTTATAACTGTGAATCCGTTATTCTTGAAGAAATGAGAAGTGTTATTAGGAGGTTTTTTCAATGGAAAAAATGGAAAATGTATATGTAATGGATCATCCGTTGATCAAGCACAAAATTTCAATGATCCGGAACAAACATACAGGAACAAATGAGTTTCGTAAACTGATCGAGGAAATCGCAGTGCTGATGGGATATGAGGCACTTCGCGATCTGCCGATCGAGGATGTGGAGATTGAGACACCGATTGAGACATGCATGAGCCCGATGATCTCCGGCAAAAAGCTTGCCATCGTACCGGTACTTCGTGCAGGGCTTGGTATGGTAAATGGTGTGACTACACTGGTTCCGTCTGCGAAGATCGGACACATCGGTCTGTACCGCGATCCGGAGACCCATGAGCCGCATGAATATTACTGCAAATTGCCGGATCCGATCGATCAGCGTCTTATCGTTGTCGTAGATCCGATGCTTGCAACCGGTGGATCCGCTGTTGCAGCAGTAGATTATATCAAAAAGCATGGCGGAAAAAATATCAAGTGTATGTTTGTCATCGCTGCACCGGAAGGTGTCAAGAGACTGCATGAGGCGCATCCGGATGTACAGATTTATATCGGACAGCTTGACCGTGAGTTAAACGATCATGCATACATCTGCCCGGGACTTGGTGATGCCGGAGACCGTATTTTCGGCACAAAATAAGAAAGGTGAAAAATCGAAAAATAGTGTGTGCATGGCATACAGTAGAGAGCGTAAGTATGCTTCGGCATAGTTGCGCTTTCTTTATAGATGAAAAAATTTAGAAATCGGAAAACAGAAATCGTATGAGGAGAGGGTTATCATGAAACTGCGAAAAAGAGGATATGTAGGAACCACATCCACAGTAATGTCACAGCGCGAAAAAGACAATGCTATTCTTGCGAGAGAAGCGGCGGCGGAAGGTTTTGTGTTATTAAAAAATGAAGCGCAGACATTGCCGTTGAAGCCGGGGACAAAGATTGGTCTGTATGGAGCGGGAGCGGTGCGTACCATCAAGGGTGGAACCGGATCCGGAGATGTGAACAACCGGTACAATGTCAATATTTATGATGGTCTGAAAAATGCCGGATATGAGATCACCAGTGTGGAATGGCTGGAGGGATATGACCGAGGGTATCTGGCAGCCCGGGAGAGCTGGAAGGCAGAAATTTTTCGAAAACTGACAGAGGAATGTAACGGAAACTTTTTTGAAGCATATTCCACGACTCCGTTTTCCATGCCGGCAGGAGCAGCAATAGATGAAGCAGCGGCAAAGGAAGATGGGGCGGAAATCGCTATGTATGTGCTCGCCCGGATCGCAGGAGAAAATGCAGACCGCCGGGATGAAGCAGGAGATTATTATATTACAGAGGAAGAACGGGCGCAGATCGCGGCATTATGTGAAGCCTATGAAAAAGTCATTCTGGTGGTAAATACCGGTGGACTGATTGACCTTGCATTTACGGATGAATTTCCGAATATCACAGCGGTCCTGCAGTTTGTGCAGGCCGGACAGAAGGGCGGTAATGCACTGGCAGACGTAATCTCCGGAAAAGTGACTCCTTCCGGAAAGCTGGTGGATTCCTGGGCTCTGGATTATATGGATTATCCGAATGCTGCATATTTTAGTCACAAGAGTGGAGATGTTTACCGGGAAGAATACCGGGAAGGCATCTATGTAGGCTACCGGTATTTTGATACGTTTGACGTTCCGGTGCGTTACAGTTTTGGATATGGTTTGTCTTATACAGAATTTGACATAAAAGTAACCGGTATTTCCAAGCAGATATCCGCACAGGGAAAACCAACACTGTCAGTCTCTGTGGATGTGATAAATACTGGTGCAGCGTATTCCGGAAAAGAAGTGGTTCAGGTGTATGTATCCTGCCCACAGGGAAAACTGCCAAAAGAATTCCGTCGTCTGGCAGCTTTTGGAAAAACAAAACTTTTGGCACCGGGGGAGACGCAGTCACTTACACTGAGCATGGAACTGTACCAGCTGGCCTCCTATTCCGAGGAACAGGCGGCATGGCTGCTGGAGACAGGTACTTACGGTATCTGGGTGGGAAATGCGTTATCTACCGCGGCCCTTTGTGGCACCTTTGTGCTGGATGAGACAAAAGTACTCGTGCAGTGTGAACATATCTGTCCATTAAAAGAATCATTGGAAGAACTTCAGCCGGATAAAGCAAAGCTGGAAGAAAAACAGACAGCATGGCTGCGGAAGGCAGAAGAACGGAAACTGCCGAAAGTACAGATTTCTGCGAAAGAGTTGCCGACAGAGACGGTAGTTTATGAAAAATTACAGGATCAGTATCCGGGCAGAGCAGGTGAAATCGTGGATCAGCTTTCCACAGAAGAATTGATTGCATTAGCAACCGGAGATCCAGCGAAAGATCAGGGAGCGAGTGCACTCGGCTCTGCGGGACAGACGGTTCCGGGGGCAGCGGCAGAGACAGTCACTGTGGCTGAAAAAGCTCCGTATTATGTGGCGAGCATCGTGCTGGCAGACGGCCCGGCGGGATTGCGTCTGCGTAGTGAGTATCAGGTCAGAGAAGACGGCAGTATCGATGGCGGAGATTTTCTGGATGGATTTGAAAACGGATATTTTGCGGAGCCGAAGGAATCGAAGGGAATCGTATATCATCAGTATTGCACTGCAATTCCGGTGGGAACACTGCTGGCGCAGAGCTGGAATCTGGAACTGATGCATACACTTGGCAGGATGATTGCCGGAGAAATGAATGAATTTGAAGTGACACTTTGGCTGGCACCAGGCATGAATATACACAGAAATCCACTGTGTGGCAGAAATTTTGAATATTATTCAGAAGACCCGCTGCTGGCAGGAAGTATGGCAGCAGCTATGACACAGGGCGTACAGTCAATACCTGGGTGTGGTACGACCATTAAGCATTTTGCATGCAATAATCAGGAAGATAACCGTATGGGTTCCGATTCGATCTTATCTGAGCGGACATTGCGCGAAATCTATCTGAAAGGATTTGAAACAGCGATCCGCAGTGCCCAGCCGATGGCGATGATGACGTCCTATAATCTGATTAACGGTGTGCATGCGGCAAACAATTACGATATCTGTACGAAAGCGGCACGCGATGAATGGGGATTTGCAGGTGCGATCATGACAGACTGGACGACAACGACAGATTCCACCGCCGGTGAGTGTACGGCAGCAGGCTGTATGAAAGCCGGAAACGATATGGTAATGCCGGGAGATATGCGGGATCATGCGAGTATCCGTCAGGCATTGAAGGATGGAACGCTGGATATCCGGGAACTGAAACGCTGTGTATATCATACGATAAAAATCATTTTGCAGTCCAATCAGTATGAAGATGTAAAATCATAAATCAGGTATTTTCCTCAGTTTGCGCTTTGATTTTCTCTTCATCCATGCTGTCCAGCTGAATGTCAGGAAGCAATTCAAAATAAAAGTCCTGATATTTTTCTGCTAGGGCAGCAATGCATTTTGTTTGCAGGATTTGGAATTTTGACAGTGAGATAATGTCTTTATCAAAGGTGATGTATACACTGATCCAGAGTCTTCGACCGGTACGGACAATGTCGTAATACAGGTTTTTATGCCCATAGCCGCCAATGATTGGTTCCACAGTGGCTTTGATATCATCAACGGTCTCTGCTTCCGGTGGCCACAGCATCAGATCACGGAGGCCGGTGATGACTGTTTTGATCGGTGTCGGCAGCATAAAGGCTGACAATATGATGGTGATGATCTGATCCAGGTACGGTGTCAGACGCTGAAACCATGCAAAGGGGACGATGATCGGGAGCAGAAAGGCCACCGCCATTCCCAGGGATACCACGCAGTCAATTTTCCAGGTCTGCAATTCAATATTCACCAGTGGTGAACTCATATGTTTGTTTTTGAAATAAAGGCAGATAGCCACGGTCAGACTCAGGAGACAGGCAAAAAGCTCAAAGGCGGAAATCGTGTGAAAGGATACTTTATGTCCGCCGTGCAGTAATAGATGAATATTGTTAAAAATCAATCCAAAGGTAACCGCTGCCATAATAGCACCTTTCACTACTACAAACCCGGTCTCTATCTGGGTATATCCAAAGGGATGCTGTTCGCTGGAAGGACGGTAGAGCAGCGGAATCAGAAAAATGGATGGAAGCATCATAAAAAATTCGACGCTGTCGTAAACTGCATCCAGAAGAACTGCCTGAGAACCGGAAAAAACAGCCATCCCGATTTCTACGATGGCAAAGACCAGGCTGCCATACAGTGACAGGCTCATTGCAGATTTTTCTCTTTTCAGTGTTTTCTTTCCTACATGCATATTAAAACCTCTTTTATCCTATCTGTGTATTTTGTAAAATTGCTAAAATATAAATGGACTTCCGTATTATGTGCACATTCGTCAAGCGGATATCTGTAATCTACTTATGCGGTGTATTTTTTCTGATCGTGTCACAGCAGTTGTGCAAACAGCCGCAAGATTAACTGTCCAAGGCGCAGATGTGCACCGAGTCCGGTTTTGTACTTTTCTGTCACGTCCCGACATTGTGAAAATGTATGTCTGAAATCATGCTTTATATCCATGACAGCCGGGCAATCCACCATAAAACAACCATTTTCAAAGTGATGATACAGACTGCGGTAATCCAGATTGATGGTACCGCAGGTAGCCATACGATCATCGGCAATGCTCATTTTTGCATGGCAGAATCCGGGAGTCCATTCAAAAATGTGCACACCGCTAGAAACCAGCTGATGATAAAAAGAGCGGGTAACACTGTATACCATTTTTTTGTCAGGAATTCCAGGTGTGATGATACGGACATCCACACCACGTTTGGCAGCCAGAGACAAAGCGTGTGACAGTTCATCTGTAATGATCAGATAGGGAGTAATAAACCAGCAGTAATGTTCTGCTTTATTTGCCATGCTGATATAGACTTCTTCCCCCACCTGTTCATCATCCAGCGGACTGTCGGCATAAGGCTGGACGTAACCGTGTTGTACTGCCTTATACGGTTCATCCGGCAGATACGGTTCAAAGGAACGGTCACTTGGCAGATTTTTTTTGATTGCATTCCACATTTCAAGAAATGTGATGGTGAGAGATCTGACCGCATCTCCTTCCAGGCGGATGCCGGTATCTTTCCATTCTCCATAGGGATGAGAAAAACCAAAGTATTCATTTGCCAGATTATAGCCGCCGGTAAATCCTATTTTTCCATCAATAACAGTAATCTTACGATGATCACGGTTGTTCAGAAATAAATTAACACCCGGAACAAAGGGATTAAATACCCGGCAGGCAATGCCAAGAGCTTCCAGTTGTTTTGCAAAATCATGATTGAGAAAACTGATGGAGCCCATGTCATCATAAAAAACGCGGACTTCGACACCTGCCTGTACACGTTCTGCCAGTACAGTCTGAATCTTCTGCCATGCGTCAGCATTTTCAATAGCATGATATTCCATAAAAATAAATTTTTCTGCTTTCGCCAAATCGGCAAGCTGTGCTTCCAGCCCCTGTACTGCTTCCGGATAATAAGTGACATCCGTATTCTGATAAACAGGGTAGGCTGCGTTGCGGTACAGATAATCGGAAATGCTTCCGGCAGGTGCACAGTGCTTTTTTAACTGCTGGGAAATCTCATGATTGGGCGGCAGGCATGGCAGCAAAATGGCATCTATTTCCTGATAACGCTTGCGCATATTGCGGGTTCCTTTGTTTGTCTGAAACATTAGATACAGACAAACACCGAGCACCGGCATGACAAGAATCAGTATGATCCAGGGCATTTTCAGGGATGATGTTTTATTTTTGCTGTAAATGTATAAAACAAGAATTAAAACAAGAATTTTGGTCAGTGCATTGATCCAGGGCATCTGTGTATTCAGATGATTCATAATAGAAAGAAAAAAAGCAATCTGAAGAAAAATTGCCAGCAGACAGAAGAAAAGTCGTTTGATACTGTTTTTTGTCTTACGGTTACCTTCTATTGTATGATGTTCTGTTTTTCTCATGTTGCACGCCTCCTGTCTGCATCCGGGTACAAAAATGTTCCTTCGTACCGTGTACGTCTGTACGAGCGGTATAGTATAGATTATGATACCATATTTTTTTTACACGGCAAGTAAAAATCTGCTACAATAGGAAAAAAAGGAAAGGAAACAGTTATGTATCGGATTTTTTGTGTGGAAGATGATGAGACCATCGGAAAAATGATAAAGCGGCATCTGGAAAAATGGGAGTATGACGTGCATGTGGCAAAAAATCTCAGTCAGGTTATGACGGAGTTTGCTGCTTTTGACCCGCAGCTGGTGCTGATGGATATTGAAATGCCGGTGATGAACGGCCTTGATGCGGCAGCCATCATCCACAAAGCCATGCCGGAAACCCATATTGTATTCCTGACTGCCTTCGACCGCTTCGATTACGCCGTAGGCGCCATGCGGGCCGGCGGAACGGATTATCTGGTCAAGCCGTTTGACAGCGCACAGATTACCGCCTGCCTGCGCAAGCTGAATCTGCTGCCGGAAAGCCGTCCGGCGGTATGCGGGGACAAGCCGGGAAATACGTTCTGCACCCAGTTTTCCGTGTGGCTGGAGCATCATTACATGCAGGATGTGTCGCTTGATCAGGCGGCAGAGGCGATGGGCATGAGTTCGTTCTACTTCTCACGCTTTTTTCGCACCTCGTATAACCAGACCTTCCTTGAATACTTGACCGCCTACCGTATCGACCGTGCGGTTGAGCTGCTGCAGCAGACTGATATTCCGGTACGGGAAATCGCTGTTCGGGTCGGCTATACGGATGCAAACTACTTCACGAAGGTGTTCAAGCGGCATTTGGGCGTAACGCCTACCGAGTATCGCAATCATAACGCAAACTGAATGAGCCGCGCGGCAGAATTTACGGAATTTATACGGAAAATTTACTATTTATTCCAAAACATTTATGCAAATGTCATAAAAAAGAATATGAAAATTTTCAGTACGCTGTGATTTTACCTGTCTACCGCAAGTATTTACGATGTTGCCGAAACTGGTCACCCTATATAATAGGAGATGGAAAGATGAATAAACGCTTTCGGTGTGTGATCGCCGGATGGCTGCTGCTCATGCTCTGTGCATGTACCGGCGGCACGGACGAGCCGCATATCCGCTATTACCGCCTTGCCGGCGGGCAGAGCGAAAACTACCTCGCCAATCAGGCGTGTCAGCGCTTCTGCGACATGGTGCGCAGGGAAACGGACGGCGCGATACAAATTCTGCCGAGCTTTGATAACGAGCTTGGTACCGATGCATCCGCACTTGAGCAGTGCGTGTACGGCGGCATTGATTTTGTACGCACGCCAATCTCGTCTGCCGCAGCGTATGCACCGCAGCTTGCGGCGCTGCAGC
>ENA-OPWR01003226-OPWR01003226.1-human-gut-metagenome-genome-assembly--contig:-NODE-3226-length-10282-cov-2.401877_pt1 | contig 10282 bp, 12 predicted proteins | sample MGYA00241507_ERZ502006 | MGnify/ENA primary metagenome ERZ502006 (study PRJEB25962, sample SAMEA2043041) | human gut metagenome | biome: human gut; feature: human-associated habitat; material: faeces... | reverse complement strand
TGTCAATATTTCTACTTACCTCCAATGCTGGCCCAAGCTTTTTGATAATCACTGTTATTATTCATAAAAATCTCCTTTCACTTTTAGGTTATGGAAAAAATGATTTTTGGCCTGTGTTAATATCTTGAATTTAATTAATTTGACCTTTAAATATGGAAATGATAAAATATTAAAGAAGCGAGGGATTGATATGAATAATGTTACAGACTACATTAATGAGTTTGAAGAAAAATTAATTGAAAGAGAAAAAAATTTAACCGCGGCTTTTAAAGATGTTAATGATTTAACTTCTTTATTAACAGAGTTAGATGAAATAATTGATGATTTACGAAATAAATATATTATAAGTCAAAAAGCTTTACGTAAAGACAGTTCCAACGAAGAATTAAAAAAACAGGTAGACGCTAATCTAAAAGAATTAGATACTTTTTTGAAAGAAAGAGCGTTATATGAATTTGAAATAGTGAGCACAATGCGTGACTATGAAACTAAATTATCCAAATTTAAGTTAGGTGAATCATTAAATTCTAAATTAGAAGAATTAAAAAAATTATATCACGACCGCAAAGATATTATTACGAAAATGAAATTAATATCAGAACCATTAGATGAGAATAGTTCCCGTTTTGATCCTTATGATGGCGTTACTTTTTCATTAGAAAATGCTGATAAATTCATAGATTATCAAAAAAGTTTACAAGCTATAGATGATCAAATTTTAGATTTACAAAATCTTTTAAATGATAAATTATTTGATCAAAAAGCTGAAGAAAATATTGAAATTAGCGAATTTAATACACCTATTTTAGATGGTGATTTAATGAATTTATTTCATCAAAAAGAAGAAATATTAAACGAACTTAAAGTTATCGAAAATTTACCAGGTCCAAAAGTGCGATTTAATTTTAATAAAAATGCCTTTGAAGTTCCTAAAAGTAGAAGAGTATCTTATATCAATTTATTAAAACAATTAAAAGTAGTTGAGGCAAATATTGAAAAAAGAACACATAATGAACTTATTGTAAAATTAGATGAAAATCTTCTTGCCAAAATGGAAGGGCCACAAAAACGTGCATATTTAAGTTCCCTTCTTTTACAAATTGAAAATATTCCTCATGGTATTGTAGTTGATTACATAGGGGGAAAATTAATTCCTATTGAATACAAAGAACTTTATTTAAAAATTAATAAAATGTTAAAGGCAGAAAAAAGATTATCCGAAAACTGGTCTTTTGCCTTAGATGTAAATGCTCTTTCAAAAATGACCGATGAAGAAAAAGTAAGTTATTATTCTGATATTTTAACTAAATTATCTGAAGTTCCAGTAACAGATCCTGTAAATGTTCTTTTAGATGATGAAACATATATTGTAAACAAAAAAGATGAAAGTTTACTAATGAAATGTTATCAAGGTTTATCTGAAGCAAAGCAAAATTTAAAACAAGAAACTTTAAAATTGGCCCAAGAACAAATAACAACTAATGATAATGTTGAGCCAGAAAATAATATAGATAATAGCGAAAAAGTACAAGTAACTATGGAAAATAAATTAGTGTCTGTTTTAAAGACTAATGTAAAACAATTAGCAGAGAAATGGGCTGTTGTTAAATCTGTCAAAAAAACCTTAGAAAATTATAAAGAAAATATTTTAACAAAGGTTTCAGATGTGTTAAAGCTTAATGAAGAAAGTTCTTTAGATACTGATTTAGATATCACTATTGATGAAGAATATGTTGCCTCTTTAACAGACGATGAAAAAATAATATATTATCATACTTTACTAGATGATATAAAGAATAGTAAAATCGAACATGAAAAAACTGTTCAAATGGATGAAAATACTTATAAAATTGATGAAAAGTATGAAAAATTATTCAATAATATTAAGAAACGTATTTCAAAAATTGAAAAGAAAAAGACTTTACCGGTTCTAGTTGAGAAAGTAAAAAAAGCTAATTATTTAGATAAAATTAAAAGACAGTTAAAGAAAAAAACAGTACAAATAGGCTTGGGCTTAGGAGCTATGTTCTGTGTTGGTTTTGGTCTTGGAAGAATGTCTGTGAAAACTAGTCCAACCCAAAATGTCGGTGTCACTTTTGATACTTTAGATAATAATTCTCAGAATGATTATGTTAATGATGTTGTCGTAAAAACGATAGATGAGGCTTTGGAAAATAATGAAAATTTAGAATCAGCAGCTACCTCTTCAAATGCTTTAAAAGATGATACTAGTATGTTGGATGATAATTTTCAAAAAGCAAACACTCCATTTGGTGAAACATTCACGTTAAAAGATAATGCCAAAATATTCAGTAATTATGATTCTTCTATAGAATATAATCCTATGTTTAAAAATGATATTTATACAACAACTGGTGTTCAATTACAACTTAAAGATGGAAGTATTGTCGAGATTAATTATAATGATCCTAATGCTAAAGAAATAGTCGAGGATTTAATTCAAAATGGGGCTGTGATTCTAGCTCGTTGTGCTGTGGCAAATGAAGGACTACAAGATTATTTCCAAAATGGTATTGATACAGGCGTGTTCTTAGAACAATCTATTGATTTATCAAATGCTACAAGTGAATTACAAGAAATTATTAATGATTCTTTATCACAAGGAAGAGGTTTATAGTATGAATTATAATTTATATGATATTTTAACAATAGAAAAAACAGATTATTTAATCGCGTCAACTGTATTTAAAAACAAACAACAATATTTTTTATTAGTTGAGACAGATGAAAATGAAAATTTGAAATTTAACAATATCAAAATAATGAAACAATCCATTTATAATAATTTAGAACCAGATATGCTTTATCCTATCACAGATGAAGAAGAATTTAAAGAAATCAAAAATGATTTATATGCATCTATGAGTGATGAATTAAAAGAAGCATAAAACGATTTTGGCAGTTAAGCCAGAATCTTTTTTTTAGAAAAAAATTAAAATAATAAAACCAATCACAAATTCTAATAAACGTCCTTTAAAAAAGGATAAATAAGAAATGTCTGTATCACTTAATATTCCTTTTACTTGTAAATGAATGGATAATCCGCCAAAGCTTATAAAAAAATAGGCTAGAATCTTTTTTATCTCAAAAGAAATAGAAGAACTAATTAAGCTCTTTAAACCAGAAGAAATTTCCAAAGTACCTGTAAGCAAAGGAAAATGCCAGGGATTTATAAAAGAATCTAAAAGACAAAAAAGACAAACACAACCTAAAATGAGAAGTAAAGTGCTCATGGCTTTATTGATACTTTTTGATAAATAACTTCCTAAAGATTCTTTGGAAAAATTAAATATCATGTTTTCTGTTTGTTCAACTTTAATAATTGAGAAAATAGCTATTAAAATATTAACAAAATAAGGTAAAAATAATAGAATAAAAGTTGTTTTTAAATCATTTGGAAATATCAAAGTTAGCATCGTATACAAAAATAATGGATTAGAAAAGAAAATAAATTTTAATAAATGTTCGGCTTCTTTTTTAGTAATTTTCTCCTCAAGATAAAGATTTTTTAAAGCATAAACATTCGTGGGAGTTCCTGAAAAAAGAGAAATCAAAAAAATAAATAAGCCATTTGCAGAGATATGAAGAAACTTCTGAAAAAAATAGCCAAGTTTTTTTTCAAATAGATAAGGTAAATCAAAATACAAAAATAAATCTGTTAAAATCATCATTGGAAATAACGAAGGAAAGAGTTTAGTAATAAAAAGTTGACAGCTGGTTAAGATGCCATTTTGGATAAGTAAATTATTTTTAAAAATAAAAAAAGTACATAAAGTGAGAAGTATTAATGGTAATTTGTTCTGTTTCATAGTACAATTTATGTTGATAACAAAAAAATATTTCTATTGCAGGTATATTTCATTTGTTTTTTTGTAAAATGACATAAGGAGGCTAATAAATGGGGCAAAAAATAAAGAACTTTTTTAAAGAAAATTGGAAATTTTTGGGAGTCTTACTTGCTATAATACTTATTTTTCGAATAGAACTCCCTTATAAAGTATATACACCAGGGGGAATGGTAGACTTATCAAAACGAGTAAGTGTAGAATCCGGATATACTCATGATGGAGTTTTAGGAATGAGTTATGTCAGCGTTATAAGAGGAAGTGCGCCTTTTCTTCTTTTATCCTATCTTATTTCTGATTGGGATATTGTTCCGGAAAGTGAGATAACTTATGCGAATGAAAGTTTTGAAGAAACTTTTGAAGCTGATAAAATACTAACCAAACAGTCTATAGATGGGGCTATTATATCTGCCTATCACGAAGCTAATAAAGAAATTTCTATTGAAAAAGAAATTGTCCATGTGACTCATATTGATGAAAATGCCCAAACAGAACTAAAACTTTTTGACATTATTTTAAGTGTTGAAGGGACATCTATAAAAAATACTATGGAGTTAAAACAAATCGTCAGTACTCACCATGAAGGTGACAAAATTAAAATGAAAATCCTAAGAGATAATGAAGAAAAGGAAGTCGAATCGACTATTTACAATTTAAATGACGAACCAAAAGTAGGTGTGGTATTATCAGTAACCTATGAATATGAAGAAAATCCTAAAGCTGTTATCAAAATGAAAGATAGTGAATCTGGACCTTCTGGAGGACTTATGATGGCCCTTGCCATTTATAATTCCTTAAGTGAAGAAGATATTACTAAAGGAAATATTGTCATGGGAACCGGTACAATTGATACTCTTGGCAACGTTGGTGAAATTGGCGGTGTTCGTTATAAATTAATTGGTGCGGTTAAGAAAAAAGCTAAAGTCTTTTTAGTTCCAGCTGAAAATTATGAAGAAGCTGTCGCGGTTAAAAATGAAAAGAATTATGATATTCAAATTATTGCAGTGAAAACTTTAAAAGAAGCTTTAGAAGCCTTAGAAAAACTATAAATCTAAGGCTTTTTTCATGGCATAAATGCCAATTTTTAATGTATGAAATAGATGAAACTTGCCCATAACCCTTATAAGGAGGGCAAAATGGCAAAATATAAAGTAGAACTAACTGGGGTTAACACTAACGATTTATTGGTTTTAAGTGAAGAAGAACAAAAAGAGTTATTTATAAGACTTAAAAATGGTGATGAATCCGTCAAAGAAAGGCTTATTGAAGGAAATTTAAAATTAGTCTTAAGTTCATTAAGAGGGTTTAGAAACTACAATGTAAATTTAGATGATTTATTTCAAGTTGGGGTTGTGGGACTTATCAAGGCCATAGATAATTTTGATTTATCTTATAATTTAAAACTGAGTACCTATGGAATTCCTTTAATTATCGGGGAAATCAAAAGGTACTTAAGAGACAATCAAAGCTCTTTAAGAGTTAGCCGAGGAATCAAAGAAAAAGCTTATCGTATTTTAAAATTTAAAGAAGAATATTTACAAAAAAATGGAGTTGAGCCAACTTATGAAATTATAAGTCAAGAACTACACATGACATTTTATGAAATATCGGTTGCTTTAGATGCTTTAAAAGAACCAGCAAGTATTTATGAACCTATTTATAGTGATGGCAATGATGACATTTATTTATTTGACCAATTACAAGATAAACAAGTAGATAATGAAAATAGAGATCAAAAACTTCTTTTAAAAAAAGCCTTGCAAAAGCTAAAAGAAAGGGAAAAGAAAATTCTTTTAGAGCGTTACTTAGTAGGTAAAACACAAGTCGAAATTGCAGAATCTTTAAATATCAGTCAAGCCCAAGTTTCAAGAATCGAAAAACAAGCGATTCGAACACTAAGAATAATGATGAAATAAAAGTAAAATGTGTTAAAATGATACTAAGGTGGTGTATAAAAATGAAGAAAGGGTTTACACTTGTGGAATTACTAGCTGTGATGGCTTTACTGGCTATTATAGCTGTAATAGCTGTTCCGAGTGCTATGAAGGTATCTTATAATGTCAAAAAAGATATGTATTGTGAAAAAGTTGATATGATTTTACAAAATGCCAAAAGTTATGGGGATGACCATCAAAGAGAGTTAAGAAAGACAAAAGATGGTAGTTGTTATATTACCAAAACCGTAGGATTTTTAGTAGAACAAGGTCTAATAAAAAAGGAAACAGATAATGAGGGAAGTTATGTTTTAAATCCGGTTAATAATGATCCTATGGACAATAAAAAAATTCATTTTTATTTAAAAAATAATCGAGCTTATGCCTTTTATGAAGAAGATGATGAAGAATTAAAAAATGCGTGTGATTCTATAAGAGAATGTGCTAGTGGCGAAAATGAAACAACTAACAATTGCGTGAAAAGACCTACAAAAGAATGCACATAGGTTTACAAACAGTAAAAAAATTGTTAGAATAAAGGCGTTTGTAAAAAGAGGTGAAGTAAGTGAAAACAGTATGTTTAATAGGAAGACCAAACACAGGAAAATCATCCTTATTTAATTGTTTTTTAAGAGAAGAACGTTCTATCATTATGGATGAACCAGGGGTTACTAGAGATAGAATTTATGGTATTGTAAAACATAATGATAAATCATTTTATTTGATTGATACGGGTGGTCTTGAACTTGGCAAAGAAAATTTTAAAGAAGATATTTTAGCTCAAGCAGAGTATGCTATTGATGAAGCTGATTTAGTTTTATTTGTGGTTGATGGTAAAACCGAACTTAACCAAAATGATTTTATGATTAGAGATTTACTTCGAAAATCAAAAAAAGAAGTTTTTGTTGTTGCTAATAAACTAGATAATAAGCAAAGACAAGAAGAAATCTATCGTTTTTATGAACTTGGTTTTGAAAATATTTTTGGCGTGTCTGCCGCTCATAAAATAGGTTTAAGAGAATTATTAGACGCCGTGACAAATGATTTAAAAGAAGATACCGTTATCCATGATGACAGTTGCAAATTTTGTTTAATAGGAAGACCAAATGTTGGTAAAAGTAGCTTAGTAAATGCTTTATTAAATGAAGAAAGAGCCATTGTAAGTGATGTGGCAGGTACCACAAGAGATGCGACAGATACAAGGTTTAATTATCATGGTAAAAGTTATACGATGATTGATACGGCTGGTATTAGAAAAAGAGGACGTATTTATGAAAATATTGAAAAATACAGTCTTTTAAGAAGCTTAAAAGCTATTGAACGAAGCGATGTGTGTGTTCTTGTTTTAAATGCCGAAGAAAAAATCATTGAACATGACAAACATATTGCTGGTATGGCTTTAGAACAAGGTAAAGCTCTTGTTATTGCTGTTAATAAATGGGATACTGTAAGTGATAGTAATACAGCCATAAAAGAATGGAAAGAACTTTTGAAATATGAATTTCAATTTGCCCCATTTGCCAAAGTTGTCTTTTTATCCGCTAAAACTAAAAAAAGAGTAGGTACTTTAATGCCTGAAATCATTGCTGCTTATGAAAATTATCATAAAACAATTAAAACATCTTTATTAAATGATGTTATTCATGAAGCAACTAGTTTACATGAAGCACCATCTTATAAAGGAAGACGTTTAAAAATATATTTTGTAAATCAAGAAGCTACCGAACCTCCTAAATTTACTTTTTATGTAAATGACAAAGGATTAGTTCATTTTAGTTATGAACGTTATTTAGAAAATAAACTTCGGGAAAACTTTGATTTAACCGGAACCCCAATTATTCTGAAATTTAAAAACAGAAGTGAGGAATAATAAATGGCAGAAGTTCATAAAAAGTTAGAAGAATTACGTCTCAAAAATGGTTATACTTATTTAGATATGGCTAATAAATTAGGTGTTTGTAAATCATATTATTGGCAAATAGAACATAATAATCGTCGTCTTTATTATGATATGGCCAAACAAATTGCCAATATTTTTCATTTAAAACCAGATGATATTTTTTTAGAGGAAAGTAAAAAGGGACTATAACATAAGATACTTGTAGGAGGTATTTTATGGAGTTTAAGGATAGTTTCTTTAAAAAGGTTGAAAAAAAGACAAAGGTAGATAAAGATACCATTTTGTCTTTAGCCGAAAAATTACAAAAAGGAAATATGAAAGATGAAAATACTTTACGAGATGTCATTCATACATTAAGTAAAATGACAGGTAAAGAGGTTTCCAAAGAAAGGGAAGATAAAATTATCAAAACAATCGTGGAAGATAAAGTCCCCAAAGGTGTTGATAAGATGTTTTAAAAATAGTAGAGAACTTTATCTCTACTATTTTCTTCCTAATAATTCGTCTAAACTACAAGAAAATTGCTTAGCAAACTCTAAAGCATACATAGTTGTAATAAGGCATTTACCCGTTTCATATTTATGAATATTAGATTGCGTCGTTTGTAAACATTCTGCTACGTCTGTTTGTGTAAGATGTTTTTTCTTACGAATTGCTTTTAAATTTTCTGAAACGGTGGCAATATCTATTTCATCATTGATTTTAGAACGCATTTTCTTATCGTTATCAGAAAGTCCTGTAACATAATCTAAACTTACCTTATAATTATTAGCAATTTTATTTAATTGTCTTAATGGCATAATATCTTTGCCGGTTTCCCATCCAGCATAAGTAGCTCTTTGGACATGTAAAATATCGGCAATATTTTGCTGTGTAAAACCTTCATAAGTTCTTAATTCTTTTAATCTTGAAAAATTCATTTCCCATCACCTACATTTAATTTAAGCATTGGAAAATTAAATATTCGGTTTTTGGTGGGTATATATGATAAAGTGTGGTATAATTTTTTAAAGGAGTGCGAAAAAATGGCAAAAGTTTATCAAAAACTAAAAAGCAAAAGAATACGACAGCGTATGTCATGTGTTGATATTGCCAAAATAGTAGGAATTAGTCCTGCTTATTATTCTCAAATAGAAAATAAGAGCCGTCGACTTTATTATTTTATGGCTGTTAAAATAGCCAAAGTTTTTAATATGACGCCAGATGAACTTTTTTATGATGATTAATGGGCGTCTTTTATATTTTAAAATTTCTTTTTGGCATATTTTATAATAGGTGAGGGGTTTGAAAAGAATAAATATAAATGCCTATCAAAAGAGTATGGGAGAGCTTATCGATTTATCTGGCGTTGTGGACTACAATATTTCTCATCATCCTGACGCGATAAATATTCCGTATCAAAGATTAATGCTTTATTATGATCATTACTTGGATAAGAATAAATCTTACTATTTAACTTGCCATAAAGGGATTCATAGTGCAAAGGCTGTAACTTTATTAGAGTATTTAGGATACGATGTTACCCAGGCAGTCACATAATAATAAGCTAATACTAAAAAAAACTAGGATTTGTTAAAAAATTCTAGTTTTTTATAAATAGAAAAAATGTTCGTTTTTTGATATAATGTATCCATAAAGAAAGTTGGGATAATATGGATATCATTCTTTTAGTTTTAATGGTTATTTTAATAGTATTGATTTTATTTTTAATCTTTAAAGTTTCTCAAAATAAACATAATGATACCGTTATTACGGAAAGACTTGCCAAGTTTGAAACAAATATGGTCAAAGAAATTGGCGACTTTAAGTATGACTTTTCTAATAGCTTAAAAGAAGACTTTAACCTTTTAAATGACCGAGTAGAAAGAAGATTATTTGATATTAACGAAAAAGTAAATGAAAGAATTGACGAAAATTTTGAAAAAACAAATAAAACTTTTTCTAATGTTTTAGAACGTCTTTCTAAGATAGATGAAGCCCAAAAAAAGATTGATTCCTTATCGAGTGAAATTGTGTCTTTACAAAGTGTTCTAACAGATAAAAAAACAAGAGGTATTTTTGGTGAAGTAAATTTAAATTATATTTTAGCTAATGTTTTTGGCGAAAATAATAAGCAAGTTTATGAACTGCAAAAGCATTTATCCAATGGCTTTATCGCTGATGCCGTAATTTATGCTCCTAAGCCTCTTGGTATGATGTGTATTGACTCTAAATTTCCTTTAGAAAACTACGAGAGAATGATTGATAAGAGTTTATCAAAAGAAGAACGAGAATATCGAACCAAACTGTTTAAAACTGATGTAAAAAAACATATTGAAGCAATTCATAGCAAGTACATCATCGCGGGTGAAACGGCTAGTCAAGCAATTTTATTTTTACCCGCGGAAGCTATTTTTGCTGAGTTAAATGCTTATCATCCGGATTTATTAAAAGAAGCTTATCAAAAAAGAGTGTGGATAACTTCACCTACCACTCTTATGAGTACATTAACGACAATTGCTATGATTATTAAAAATATGGAACGAGATAAATACGCTAAAATTATTCAAATGGAATTAAATAAATTAGCCTCTGCGATTTTA
>ENA-OPWR01003219-OPWR01003219.1-human-gut-metagenome-genome-assembly--contig:-NODE-3219-length-10308-cov-2.622549_pt1 | contig 10308 bp, 9 predicted proteins | sample MGYA00241507_ERZ502006 | MGnify/ENA primary metagenome ERZ502006 (study PRJEB25962, sample SAMEA2043041) | human gut metagenome | biome: human gut; feature: human-associated habitat; material: faeces... | reverse complement strand
GAAGAACAGTAACCAGCGAGGAAGAGGAGATTAAAATGAGAAGAGCTGCAGTAGCGTCGGTAGCCTTGTTGGCTACGGTAACCCTGCTGACAGGATGCCAGAAAGAAGAAGCAGAGAAGCTTGTTGCACCGCTTGTAGCAGATGCCCAGGAAACCCCGGAAGCCAAGAAAGCAGAAGAGAAAAAGAGTCCACTCATCCCGGAGATCGACGATAACCTTTCTATTGAAGAAAGTGCCAGAATAGCTGTTGTCAGCAAATGCAAAAAAGGCGAATTCTGGGATAAAGTGAAAGAAGGAATGGAAGCTGCTGTCAAAGATGTGAATGAGGCATACGGCTTCAAGAAAGACAAGCAGATCACAATGACTTTCGAAGGACCGGATAACGAGGAAGATGTAGAAAGTCAGATCAATACTCTTGATGCGGTAATTGCCGAGAATCCATCTGTAGTATGCCTTTCTGCCGGAGACATGGATTCCTGCCAGGCACAGCTGGAAGCTGCCAAAGAAAACGGCATTCCTGTGATCGCATTTGATTCTAATGTCAGCGATACGAAACTGGTCAGAGCTTTTCGGGGAACAGACAATACACAGATTGGTAAGTACGCTGCATATAAGCTTGGAAGCGCCATTGGAAAAATGGGAAATGTAGCAATTTTTTCCGCACAGGAGAAGACCCAGAGTTCACAGGAGCGTGTAAAGGGATTTCTGGATAATATCGCAAATTATACAGACATTAAAGTTGTAGAAACTGTATATTCTGATCAGGTTGATGATATGAAAGAAGCGATGAAAGAAGTTCTGGATAAATATCCTGCACTGGATGGAGTTTTCTGCACCAATGCCAATGTTTCCGAGATGTTTCTGGAAGTAAATAAAGACAACGGTGAGAATAAAGTTGCCATGGTAGGTGTGGATGCCACCAGCAAACAGCAGGAAGCGATCAAAAACGGAGAAGAACTTGGAGTTCTTTCCCAGAATCCATATGCAATGGGATATCAGACCATGTGGGCAGCCATTCAGTCCACCGCACCGAAGAAAGAAACAAAAATTGAGAAAAAAGTTTTACTTGACCCTGCATGGATCGACGCAGAAAACCTTGGAAGCGAAGATTACGCAAATTATATATATAACTGACAGGCAGCAAATGTAAAGAGAATCAAAAGCCAGAAGATCAAAAGCCATTTACCAGATGAAAACGTAAAAAGTGATTTCATCTGGCAGATGGCTTTTTTGTGCTGTGTGGAACATTTTTTGTGAATAAAAACAAAAAATATGAACAGAATAAACAAATAAAAAGTTTGCGAAAAAATGGTAAAAATATAACGAATTTGACGATTTTTTGACGCAAAAAGAATATATTTTTCGTTAAATTGCATAATAAACATTGTTTTAGATAAAAAGTTGTGGTACAATTTGGATATGCAGAGAGGCGGTGATCAGATGATCCAGGAAACGATCAAGGCAGTGAAAGAGGCGGAGGCAAAAGCACAGCAGAAAATAAAAGACGCATCCGTCCGTGCACAGAACATCATCAGCGAAGCTGAGAAAGAGGCGGAGGAGATTATCAGAAAAGCGGAAATAACCGCAGGTGAACAGGCGGCATCTGATATGAAAGCAGCCGAAGAACGTGCACACAGTACAGAGAACACTGTCGTTGGACAGGCAGAGGAGGAGCTTGCAGCTTTGAAAAAGAAAGCGGAGTCGAAGCATGAGCAGGCCATCCAGGCAGTAATGGACAGTTTGTTCTGAGAGGGGGAATGCGAAAATGGCAGTATTGCAGATGCAGCGAATCAGTATCTGCGCTATGAAGAAGAACCGTAAGGCCATATTGGAAGAACTGCAGTCACTTGGAGTATTGGAGATCGATGCGGCGGAACTGGACCCGGAACTTAAGACCATGGATACCATGAATGCCAGACTGATCTTCGAAAAGAACGCATCCCTGTGCGATCAGGCAATCGAGATTCTGGATGAATTTTCGAAGGAGAAGGAATCCATGCTGGCATCCCTGGCAGGAAAGCCTCTGATCGGAAGGAAGCAGGAGGAAGAAGCCATCCGGGATCAGGAAGAGATCCTGAAATCAGCCAGAGAAATCCTGGGATATCGGAAGAAACTCACAGAGAACAGCGCAGCGGTAGTTAAGATCGAACAGCAGGAAGCAGCGCTTGCTCCATGGCTGAATCTGGACATCCCCATGAATTCACAGGGAACAGCCAAAGCCGCAGTACTTGTGGGAAGTATCGACGGGAATGTAACTCTGGACCAGGTATACAGCCAGCTGGCAGTGGATGCGCCACAGCTTGAAGCTTTTGACATCCAGGAAATCTCAAATGATGCCGGGAAGCTGAGCCTGGTGGTTGTCTGTCTGAAGACACAGGCACAGGAGATGGAGGAAGCACTCCGTATGCAGGGATTTGCAAGGCCGGCACAGCTGGTATCAGAGGTTCCGGCACAGGAACTGGAGAACCTTAAGAATGAAGTGGTGCGCATCCAGGAAGAATCCGAACAGATCCGGGAGCAGATCCGTAATCTTCATGACAGGAAGAACTCCCTTCAGCTTGTATCCGATTACTTCCGGATCCGTGCACAGAAATATGAAGTTTTAGGTCAGCTCCGCCAGTCAGAGAGCACTTTTTTTGTGACAGGATATCTTCCGAAGAAACAGGTTCCCGCAATGGAGAAACGGCTTACGGAGAAGTACGATATTGTTTTTGAAGCAGAAGATGCTGATGGAGAAAATGTTCCGGTTGCCCTTCAGAACAGCAGATTCGGAGCGGCAGGAGAAGGAGTTCTTGCAGCGTTTGGTCTTCCCGGAAAGGGAGAGATCGATCCGTCCACCATTATGACAGCCTGTTATGTATTCCTTTTCGGACTGATGTTATCAGATGCGGCCTACGGGCTGATCGTGTTTGCGGTCTGTCTGGGAGTGCTTCTGAAATTCCCCAGAATGGAAAGCGGAATGCAGAAATCCATCCGGCTGTTCATGTACTGTGGACTGTCCACTTTGTTCTGGGGCGTAATGTTTGGCGGATATTTCGGAGATTTCATCGATGTATTCTCAAGAGTATATCTGCATAAACCGGTCACTGTGAAGCCGGTATGGTTTGCACCGTTGAATGAGCCTATGAGACTCCTGGTGTTCTCCATGCTGTTTGGCCTGATCCATATGTTCCTTGGAATGGGACTTAAGGGCTACATGCTGATCCGTGACAAAAAATATCTCGACTTTTTCTGCGATGTAGTACTCTGGTTCATGCTCCTTATGGGACTGATCCTCATCTTTATCCCGAGCAGCATGTTCCGTTCTATTTCTCAGATGGACTTGAACCTTCCGTCCGCAGTGATACAGGTGGGCAAATGGATGGCCATCATCGGAGCAGTGGGAATTCTCTTCATGTCAGGAAGAGATAAGAAGAATCCGTTCCTCCGGCTGGCGCTTGGAGCTTACGACCTTTATAACATCACAGGATGGGTCAGTGATATCCTTTCCTATTCCAGACTTCTGGCCCTGGGACTTGCCACCGGTGTTATTGCGTCGGTAATGAACCAGATGGGCAGTATGCTGGGAGACAGTATTTTTGGATGGATCGTATTTATTCTTGTATTTGTGATTGGTCATACGTTTAACCTTCTGATCAATCTTCTGGGTGCATACGTGCACACCTGCCGATTACAGTACGTAGAGTTCTTCGGCAAATTCTTTGAGGGCGGAGGAAAAGAGTTCCACCCCTTCCGCGAAAATACAAAATATGTAGATATTAAGGAGGATTAATATTATGAGTGGTATCGTTTGGGCATTATTGGGAGCAGCAATTTCCGTAGCTCTTGCAGGTATTGGTTCCGCTATCGGCGTTGGTACAGCCGGCCGTGCAGCAGCAGGCGTTGTAACGGAAGATCCGGACAAATTTGCCAAGGTTCTGCTTCTTCAGCTTCTTCCCGGTACGCAGGGTATTTACGGACTGCTGGTAGCATTCCTTGCACTTTCCAAGGTTGGTATCCTGGGCGGCGGTGTTGCTGATATTTCCCTGGAAACCGGTCTTATGATCTTTGTGGCTTGTCTTCCGATCGCTATCGCAGGTCTTCTTTCCGCGATCCATCAGGGAAAAACTTCCGTAGCTTCCATCGGCATCGTAGCCAAGAAGCCGGAGCAGTTCGGTAAAGCCATGCTTTTCCCGGCAATGGTTGAGACATATGCGATTCTGGCTCTTCTGATCTCCATTCTTGCAGTCAGCGGAATTCAGGTTTGATTCATCAGGAGGGGCAGAGCATGACAGGATTAGAGAAGATGGTAAGCCAGATTCTTGAAGAGGCCGATGCTTCTGCAGCCGTTACGATCAGTGATGCGGAGAAAAAAGCCGCAGAGATCCTCAGGGAAGCCGGAGAAAAGGCAGATAAGATCCGGCAGCAGAGAGAAGAACAGTCCAGGGCAAAGGTGAAAAGCTATGAAGAGCGGACAGCTTCCGCCGCAGATATGAAGAAACGTACCGCAGTTCTTGCAGCCAAGCAGGAGCTGATCGGAAATGTGATCGCAGATGCCTGTGACCGTGTGAAGAATCTGGATGAAGAAAAATATTTTGGGATCCTTAAGAATATGGCTGAGAAATATCTTCTTCCAAGAGAAGGAGAGATCTGTTTTTCAAAAAAGGATCTGGAACGTATGCCGGCGAATTTCCGTGAGGAGATTAAAGGCCTGGCACAGAAAAAAGGCGGCACACTGGAGATTTCCGGTGAAGCCAGAAATATAGACGGAGGTTTTATCCTGGTATACGGCGGCATTGAGGAAAACTGTTCCATTGATGCCATGTTTGCAGAGAAACGGGATGAACTTCTGGATCAGGTAAGAAAGATTTTGTTTGCGTAAAACACCATCGCAAAAAGGAGGGCGTGAAATATGTTTGGTGAAGATTATGCCTATGCGGTGGCGCGGATACGTGTTCTGGAGACCGGACTTCTGAATCAGGCGGCGATCGAACAGCTTCTGGCATGTCAGGATGAGCAGCAGTGCCTTCAGATCCTTACAGAGAAGGGCTGGGGAAACGGTGATCCTGCAGCCGGTGCGGACGCCATTCTTTCCAGGGAGCGAGAAAAGATCTGGGAGATCATGGATTCGCTGGTAGCGGACCGATCTGTTTTTTCTGTTCTTTCTTATCAGGATCTTTTCCATAATCTGAAAGCGGCTGTGAAGGCAAGCATCCTGCAAGGGGCAGCGCCGAATATTTTTTTCAGCGACTGTTCCATTGACGGAGAGGATATGGTGAAATTCCTGAAGGATAAAGAATACGACCGTTTTCCGGAAGATATGCGGGAAGCGGCAAGAGAAGCCTATGAGACCTTTTTGCACACAAGAGACGGACAGCTTGCGGATATTATCGTAGACAGGGCAGCACTGGATGCCATAAAAAAAGCCGGAGAACGATCAAAAGAAGAGATCGTCCGGCAGTATGCGGAATCCACGGTAGCGGTAGCAGATATCCGGATCGCAGTCCGTGCCTGCAAAACAGGAAAAAGTTCGGACTTTATGAAAAAAGCCATGGCAGAATGTGACACACTGGATAAGGAAAGACTGATCCACGCGGCAGTAAGCGGAATGGATCAGATCATGGGTTATCTGGCAGAAACGAAATATGGGGACGGAGCTCTGGCACTGGCGGAATCAGCTTCCGCTTTTGAGAGATGGTGTGATAACCAGATCATGGAGACCATCCGCCCTCAGCTGTATAATTCATTTTCACTGGGACCGCTGGTAGCCTATGTGCTCGCCCGTGAGAATGAGATCAAGACGGTGCGGATCATTCTCACCGGAAAGCGCAGCGGCCTTCCGGAAGAGTTTATCCGGGAAAGGGCAAGGGAAATGTATGTATAAGATCGCGGTTTTGGGTGATTATAACAGCATTTACGGGTTTGCGGCGCTTGGACTTGATACCTTTCCGGTGGAGGATCCCACAGAGGGAAAAGAGAAGCTAAACCGTCTGGCAGCCGGTGAATATGCGGTTATTTATATTACGGAACAGCTGGCAGCCCAGCTTTCCGCTGAGATCAGTAAATACAGTGAAGCGCTGATGCCGGCAATCATTCAGATACCAGGAATTGCCGGAAATACAGGCGCAGGAATTGAAAATGTAAAGAAATCTGTGGAGACGGCAGTTGGCTCCGATATTCTTTTCAGCAATGAGTGACAAGAAAGCAGGTGATTGGTTCAGATGAGCAGAGGAACCATTAAGAAGGTAGCAGGACCGCTGGTAATTGCCAAAGGTATGCGAGATGCGAATATGTATGACGTGGTTCGTGTAAGCAGCCAGCGTCTGATCGGTGAGATTATTGAGATGCATGAAGATGAGGCTTCCATACAGGTATATGAGGAGACTTCAGGACTTCGCCCGGGAGAACCGGTAGAGTCTATGGAAGTTCCCCTTTCCGTGGAACTGGGACCTGGCCTTATCACAAGTATTTACGATGGAATCCAACGTCCGCTGGATGACATTATGAAAGTAGCAGGCAGCAACAACCTGAAACGAGGTGTTGAGGTACCTGCACTGAAGCGGGATAAAAAATGGAATTTCGTCCCGGTTGCAAAAGTGGGAGATGAGCTGGAAGGCGGCGATGTTCTCGGAACCGTTCAGGAGACCATCGTTGTTACACAGAAGATCATGGTACCACCCAATATGAAAGGTACTCTGAAAGAGATCAGATCCGGTGAGTTTACCGTAGATGAGACCGTTGCAGTTCTTTCCACGGCAGACGGAGATAAAGAACTGACACTGATGCAGCACTGGCCGGTACGACGTGGCCGTCCATACAAGAAAAAACTTCCGCCGGCAAAACCTCTGGTAACAGGCCAGCGTGTTATTGATACCATGTTCCCGCTGGCCAAGGGCGGCGCCGCTGCCATCCCCGGCGGTTTCGGTACCGGCAAGACCATGACCCAGCACCAGATCGCAAAGTGGTGCGATGCCGACATCATCATCTACGTCGGCTGCGGCGAACGTGGCAACGAGATGACCCAGGCCTTGCAGGAGTTCAGCGAACTGGTGGACCCCCGCACCGGCAAGAGCCTGATGGACCGTACCGTGCTGATCGCCAACACGTCCAACATGCCTGTTGCTGCCCGTGAGGCTTCTATCTACACCGGTATCACGCTGGCCGAGTACTACCGCGACATGGGCTACCACACCGCCATGATGGCTGACTCCACCTCCCGTTGGGCCGAGGCTCTGCGTGAGATCAGCGGCCGTCTGGAGGAGATGCCCGCCGATGAAGGCTACCCCGCCTACCTGCCCAGCCGTCTGGCAGAGTTCTACGAGCGTGCCGGTTATGTCAAGACGCTGAACGGTGCCGAAGGTTCCGTCTCCGTCATCGGTGCTGTCAGCCCCCAGGGCAACGATTTCTCCGAGCCTGTCACCCAGAACACCAAGCGTTTCACCCGCTGCTTCTGGGCACTGGATAAGTCCCTGGCTTACGCCCGCCACTATCCGGCCATCAACTGGAACGATTCTTACAGTGAATACCTGGGCGACCTGGGCGGCTGGTACTACGATAACGTCGGCCATGACTTTATGTCCTGCCGTGAGCGCGTCGCCAACCTGCTGCTGCAGGAAAATAACCTGATGCAGATCGTCAAGCTGATCGGCTCGGACGTGCTGCCCGACGACCAGAAATTGACCATCGAGATCGCTCGTGTTATCCGCGTCGGCTTCCTGCAGCAGAACGCTTTCCACGCCGTGGACACCTACGTGCCGCTGGAAAAGCAGCTGAAGATGATGGAGACCATCCTGTACCTGTACGATAAGTGTGCAGCGCTGGTCGCCAAGCAGGTGCCGGTCAGCCGTCTGCTGGCCACCGGCCTGTTTGATGAGCTGGTCAAGATGAAGTACGAGGTGCCCAACGACGACTTCTCGAAGCTGGACGCCATGCAGAAAGACATCGATGCCAAACTGGCCGCTGTGGCCCAGGGCTGATGAGGAGGGAATAACATGATTTTAGAGCATATCGGACTTTCCCAAATCAACGGCAGTCTGGTCGTGCTGGACGGCGTAAAAGGCGTGCAGTATGACGAAATGGCCGAGCTGCATCTGGATGACGGCTCCACCCGCGTGGGCCGTGTGGTTGAGGTCGAAGGCGACCGCTGCATCATCCAGGTGTTCGAGGGCACCCGCAGCTTAAGCCTGGTCAACAACCGCACGGTGCTGACCGGCCATCCCATGATGATGGACCTCAGCCCCGAGCTGCCCGGCCGTGTGCTGGACGGCCTGGGCCGCCCCATCGACGGTCTGGGCGACATTTACCCCACCGCCCGCCGCGATGTCAACGGCGCACCCATCAACCCCGTCAGCCGTGTGTACCCCCGTAACTACATCCACACCGGCATTTCTTCCATCGACTGCCTGGCCACGCTGATCCGCGGCCAGAAGCTGCCCATCTTCTCCGGCTCCGGCATGAAGCACAACGAGCTGGCCGTCCAGATCGTCCGTCAGGCCAGCGTGGCCGATGGCTCGGACTTCGCCATCGTCTTTGCCGCTATGGGCGTCAAAAACGACGTTGCCGCCTACTTCCGGGAGTCTTTCGAGAGCTGCGGCGCGATGGAGCGCGTGGTCATGCTGCTGAACCTGGCCAACGACCCCATCATCGAGCGTATCATCACCCCGCGCGCCGCCCTGACGGTGGCCGAGTACCTGGCCTTTGACCTGAACAAGAACGTGCTGGTCATCTTGACCGATATGACCAGCTATTGCGAGGCTCTGCGCGAGTTCTCCTCCTCCAAGGGCGAGATCCCAGGCCGTAAGGGCTTCCCCGGCTACCTGTATTCTGACCTGGCCAGCCTGTACGAGCGCGCCGGTATCATCAAGGGCAGCAAGGGTTCTGTCACCCAGATTCCCATCCTGACCATGCCCGGCGACGACATCACCCACCCCATCCCCGACCTGACCGGTTACATTACCGAGGGCCAGATCGTGCTGGACCGTGGTATGGACGCCACCGGCCTGTATCCGCCGGTCTCCGTGCTGCCCAGCCTGTCCCGTCTGATGAAGGACGGCATCGGCGCCGGTTACACCCGCGAGGATCACGTCACCCTGTCCAACCAGCTGTTTGCCTGCTACGCTAAGGTGCAGGATGCTAAGGCTTTGGCCAGCGTTATCGGCGAGGAAGAACTTTCCGAGTCCGACAAGCAGCTGATGGCCTTTGGCCGTGCCTTTGAGCAGGAGTTCATCGGCCAGGGCAACACCGACCGCACCATGGAGCAAACGCTGGACCTGGGCTGGGAGCTGTTGGCTGCACTGCCCCGCGCCGCGCTGGACCGCTGCGATGATGCTACGCTGGACAAGTACTACGAGCCTGCCAAGGCCCGCATTGCCAAGCACGCAAAGCAATAAAAGGAGTTTACCATGGCACAGCAGGTTTTCCCCACAAAATCAAACCTGATGGCTACCAAGCGCAGCCTGGCGCTGGCGGAGCAGGGCTATGACCTGATGGACCGCAAGCGCAACATCCTTGTGCGCGAAATGATGCAGCTTATCGACCGCGCCGCAGGCATCCAGGATCGCATCTCGGCTGCCTACGCCGAGGCGTATGACGCCCTGCAGAAAGCCAACATCATGCTGGGCTCGGTGGGGGAGTACGCCGGCGGCGTGCCCGTAGAGCACGGCCTGCGGCTGAGCACCCGCAGCGTCATGGGCGTGGAACTGCCCACCCTCTCGCTGCAGACGACCTCGCCTTTGGGCATTTATTATGATCTGGAGTCCACCAACGGCACGCTGGATGTGGCCTACCTCAAATTCAACGAGGTCAAGACCCTGACGGTGGAGCTGACCGAAGTGGAGACCAGCGTCATCCGCCTGGCCGAGGCCATCCAAAAGACCCAGAAGCGTGCTAACGCCCTGGGCAACGTCCAGATCCCCCAGATGCAAAAGACCATCAAGTCCATCGACGAGGTGCTGGGCGAACGCGAACGCGAAGAATTCAGCCGCCTGAAAGTCATCAAGGCCCAAAAAGAAAAACAGGCTGAAGAAGCCTGATTTTCCCTGATTTTGCAGATAAAAAGACCGCCCGATTTTGCGCCGGGCGGTTCTTTTTTTGCTGTTTTTTAAAAACCGCCAAAATCTGGCAAAAACCTCTTTCCAAAGGCATAAAAACTTGCTATAATCAGGAATGTTCGCCCCAATGCGGGGGTGTTGTGTAAGGAAAAATTGAGGAAATCGGAACCATGAAAAATGCAAAAACCCTGACCGAGGGGCCGCTGGCGAAGCAGATCCTCCTCGTCAGCCTGCCGCTGGCCCTGTCCAACCTGCTGCAGGTGCTGTTCAACATGTCAGAC
>ENA-OPWR01003217-OPWR01003217.1-human-gut-metagenome-genome-assembly--contig:-NODE-3217-length-10314-cov-1.648991_pt1 | contig 10314 bp, 10 predicted proteins | sample MGYA00241507_ERZ502006 | MGnify/ENA primary metagenome ERZ502006 (study PRJEB25962, sample SAMEA2043041) | human gut metagenome | biome: human gut; feature: human-associated habitat; material: faeces... | reverse complement strand
TGGGAACACCTATATTTGCTGTTCCAGTACTTGAATATTTAATAAAAAATACTAATCTTGTTTTAGTGATAACTAAAAAAGATACTTATGAAGGAAGAAAAAGAGTACTTACTTATTCTCCAGTTAAAAAATGTGCTTTGGAAAACAACATTGATGTAATAACTCCAGATAAAATCAAGGATGCATTCGAAGAAATTAGTGAAATTAATCCAGATATTATCATAACTTGTGCTTATGGAAAAATAGTACCTGAATGTATTTTAAGTATTCCAAAACTTGGATGCATTAATGTTCATGCTTCTCTTTTACCAAAATATAGGGGTGCATCTCCAATACAAAGTGCTATTTTAAATGGTGAAACTAAAACAGGCGTAACTATTATGTATATGGACAAAGGTATGGACACTGGAAATATAATTTCAATGGAAAGTGTTAATATAGATATTGATGATAACCTTGAAACATTATCAAATAAATTATCTATTTTGGGAGCTAACCTTCTTGAAAAAACATTACCATTAATTGTGAAAAGAGAGAATGAAAGTATCCCTCAAAATGATGAAGAAGCCACTTATGTAGGACTTATAACTAGGGAAGATGAAAAAATAGATTTTAATAAAGATGGAAAAGATATTATAAATCAAATAAGAGCTTTTGCTCCATCACCTTATGCAAACTTTATTTTAAATAGTAAGGAAATAAAGGTATGTAAAGCTTCATTTATTAAAAAAAATAGTGAAGTAGGTAAAGTATATGCAAGTAAAAATAATTTAGAAATTGGTTGCAAAGATGGAGTAGTAAGTCTTGAGATAGTAAAACCAATGGGTAAAAATGAAATGAATATTAAAGCATTTTTAAATGGTATTGATAAGGAAAATTTATATGTTAATAATTAAAATGTTAAAAAAGAAAGATCCAGATAATAATTTTGTTAAACTATGGGAAAATAAAAGATATCATGCATTAGTATGTTTGGGATTATGGTTTATATTTTTTATATTTGTCTTTTTAATTGTAGTAATTCCTTACAATAATGCTTTAAAAAATTTACCTAAAAATAATGAAACAGAAAATATTACTACATTTGCTAGTATGAAAGAAAAACTACTTAATGGTGAATATAATTATAAATATACTGTAAATACTTCATTAGGTAAAACTGTTTATACGGGAACTAAAACAAAAGAAAATATTATTGGTTATAGAGAAAATAGTGAAGGACTTATTAAATATGAAATTAATAATGAAGGTATATTTCAAATAAATATGGATGAAAAAATTCCTTTAGAAAATTTATATTTAGGTTTAAATGAAAATTATTTAGATATTCAAAAAATATATGATTTAGCCTCTACATTAACGGAAAATATAAATGAAGAAGAAAATGAAATAATTTATGAAAATGATAATATAGGAATAAAATTTAAAATAGATGAACAAAATATTTTATCTATCAATATAAAAGATAATAATGATGATTATTTACTTGAATTTGATAATATAAAATAGAAAGGAAAGATTATGAAAAAGTTTATGTTAATATTTGTAAATGTTCTTACAATGGTAAGAATAATGGGTGTTTTTATGATGATTCCTGTATACTTTAATTATGGAGGATTATATGCTGCTATTCTTTCAATATGCTGTTATCTTACAGACTGTATTGATGGTTTTCTAGCAAGAAAATTTCATGTTGCTACATTTTTTGGTAGTATGTTTGATGGTGTAGCGGATAAACTTTTTTCTTGCAGTAATTTAATAATTCTATTTAAAGTAACTAAATACTCAATTGCTTCGATTATTTTTGAACTTGCTGTTGTTTTAATTCAATTTATAAAGTTTCAAAAAAATATCAATGTTAAAACATCAAAAATTGGTAAGATTAAAACAATTGTTATGAGTATTACAGTTATATTAATATATCTTGTAACAGATATTAATAGTTTAACTTTTTTAAGTAATGATTTTATAAATTATATTAATAAAATAAACTCAAATATTTTATATTTAACTTTATTTACACCATTATATATATTTCAAATATTAACTTTATATTCTTATTTAAAATTTTTAAGAACATATGATACTACTTCAAAAGAGAATATTCCTGTAGTTGATATTAATTTAAAACCTAAAACAAGTATTAAAAATAGATGGGATAACTTTGTAACTATTTGGCTAGATAATGATTTTTACGAAAAATATAAAGATTCTCAAGGCCTAAAAGGTATTAGAAAAGAAATTAAACATAACGATAGAATTTAGTTATGTTTTTTTATGCATTACTTTACATTTTTAAATATGTAAAGTAAATGTAAAAAATGTTATAAAATGTCAATAATGTGTAAAAATTTAACTTTTTATAGAAATTTAACAACAAAAGGAGGAAATCAGAAATGTTCTGGTAATAAGTATAGTGAAAGGAGAAAAAAGATATGACATAGTAAAATTTTAAAAGTGTCAAAAAAGTGTAAAGTAAAAATTTCAGCAATAAAGGAGGAATTAAAAATGCAAGAAATTAATCAAAAAATTACATTTTCTACAACAGGAGATGTAGACTATGAAAAAGTAAGAACTGGACAAATACCTAAAGAAATTTTAAGTGAGGTATTTGATAATATCTTAGAGCATTATGATGTGCCAAGGGAGAATTGCCATGAAATTGGTATTAGAATTAACGAGATAGAACCACCAGAATTTATGGATTATGACGATGATGAAAGATTCTTTGAACTTTTAATCAAACTAATATTTACTAAAAAAGAGGAGGAAGAATATGATGATAATTAGACTTTTAATGAAGCTTATTAGAAAATATAATTTTATAAGATTTATTTAAACAATAAGTTAATTGCAAAATAAAATAATAAGTGCTATACTAGGCATATGAAAAAGAAGTTTGAATGTTTAATATTAAGTTTTATTAGTGCTTTTACATTATTTTTTAATTTTAAAAAATTGTATTTAGGAAAAAACCCATTTAGTATTTTAAATATAGTTTTGCTAGTTTTATTTACTTTTATATTCTATATTTTTTATGCTAAAAATGATTATAAAAATATTAGTAAAGAAGATAAAATACTTTTACCAATGTTTTCTATCTTTGTTTTAGTCGGTCAAAGTTATAGAGATGTTGGCTCTCTTAGTATCTTATTTAGAAAGTATATGTTCTTTTTTACAATAATAAGATTTATTGGATTTTATAATATTTTAAATCTATTTATGATTTATATAAAAAAGACTATTTCAATTTTTGAAAATAAATTTAATTTAAAAGATAATAAATTTATAAAAATATTTAATAAACATCCATTTTTAGTAAGTCTTTTTGTACTTATATTCTGTTATAGCATTTATTATATAGCATATTATCCTGCAGTATTATCGCCAGATCCTAGTAATCAAATAAAACAGGCATTTAATTTAAGAACAAAATATGTAGATTATTCAATTCAAATTGATCCAAAAGTTAATTTAACTAATCATCATCCAGTACTCCATACATTGATGTTAGGTTATTCAGTTAAACTTGGAAGACTTCTTGTTAATGATAACTTTGGCTTATTTATTTATACTTTTTTTCAAGGATTGTTTTTAGTTTTAACACTTTCTTATTCAATTTCTTATTTAAAGAAAAAAGGTGTAAGTAATAAATATTTACTTTTAATGTTATTATTATACATTATAATGCCTTGTTTTCCATTTTATGCAATTAATACAAATAAAGATGTTTATTATTCAATTCTTATGATTTGGCTAACAATATTTTTAATTGAATTTATTGAAAAATTCAAAAATAAAAAAATTGAATTTAAATGGCTATTATTATCATTTGTATTAATGATGTTTATTTGTTTATTTAGAAATAATGGTATTTTCTTAGTATTATTATTACTTCCATTTATGTGTAATTATAGTAAAATTAATAAAAAAAGAATAATTTGTTTAGTATTTGCTATATTTATAAGTTATATTTCTTATTCTAAAATACTTTTACCTGCACTTCATATAACTGGGACAACGGTTAGGGAAGTATTATCAATTCCTTTTCAACAAACTGCTAGATATATAAAATACCACGAAGAAGATTTAACCGAAGAGGATAAAAAAAATATTTCAGGACTTCTTAACTATGATATTATTAAAACTAAATATAAACCAAAATTATCTGATCCAGTTAAAGCAACTTTTAACAAATATGCTACAAAAGAGGATTTTGTTAATTATGCTAAAACTTGGCTAAAAGGATTTTATACTCATCCATTTACCTATATAGATGCAACACTTAATAATATTTATGGCTACTTTGATATTGGTGATTTAAATTGGTATTTATACACCAAATTTGATAAAAGAATTACTGAAAATAATTTAGTGGATTATCATTTTAATAGTTTTAAACATTTACGTTCTTTCTTATCTGGATATGGAAATGCTTATAGATGTTTACCAGTTATTGGCTTATTTGTAAATATTGGCTTTAATGTTTGGATAGTTATAGCTATGACTGTTTATTTAATAAAACAAAATAAAAAGAAATATTTAATAGTTATAAGCCCAATGCTTGTCGCAGTATTTTTTTGCATACTTAGTCCTGCGAATAACTATTTTAGATATGCACTTCCATTTATATTCCCAATGCCCCTTGTTATAATGTATTTATTAAATTTAAAAAAGATAGAAAAAGTTAAATAAATTTCTATCTTTTTAATTTACTAAATATTAAATCACCTAATTGATCCATTATTGTTAAAATAAATGTAATTAAGATAATCATAAAATTAAACTCTTTAAATAGTATGAAATATAAAATACAGGGAATTATTGTTCCAAAAAGACTTCCTCCGATACATCCTTCCCAAGTCTTTTTAGGGGAAATATTTGGACACATTTTATTTTTGCCAAAAAATTTTCCCGAAAAAAGAGCAAATGAATCGGTAATAACTGGAATTGAAACTAAATATAAAAATAATTTTAAATCTAAATTTCTAACTAATATTAAACTATTAAAACCAAGTCCAATAAAAAGAAGCAACCCAATTAAATGAAAAGCATCTTTTATTGAATAATTATCATAAAATAATGTTGGTATAATAAGTCCAAAACATAATACAGATAAATAAATATATGATACACCACTGTAATAAAGTGAATATGTTGTGTTAGCAAATACAATCAAAAGTAACCCTAAAAGTCCCAAAAACATAGGTACAGTTGGTAACTTTTCATGTGTTTTTTTTAAACTAATTATTTCTTTATACGACCATAATGCTATAAGGCCTATGGCAATTTTATATGGGTAACCTCCTAAATAAATAAATGGAATTGCGATAGCTATTGCAACTACCGCACTAATAATTCTTGTCTTCATTTTACAGCCTTTCATCAAACTTATCCATCTCATCTACTTGTGATTCAACAAGAGCAATAAATCTTTTTTTATAACTTATAACTTTTCTTTGCAATTCTTCAGCTTCCCTTTCAATATTTTGTGCTTTAATTAATGAATTATTCACAATCTTCGAAGCATTATTTCTAGCATCCTCCACGATTAATTTACTTTGTGCATAAGCAGCTTTTTGAGCATTAGCACTAGTTTCTTGAGCAAGCAAAAGAGTGTCGTTAAGTGTTTTTTCTAGGCTTTTATATTTCTCATTTTCTTTTCTTAAACTTTCAGCCTCTAAAGTAACATTTTTAAGTTTTTCATAGATACTTTCATATTCACTTGCTACTTCCTTAACAAAACTAGCGACATCACTTTTATTGTAACCATAGATATTTGTTCTAAACTTAACCATGGACTATGCCTTTCTATAAATCTATTTCTTCATAATCTTCTTTTTCTTTTTTCTCTGAATCATCAGTTATTTTACCTTGTACATTTACATTTTTAGGTGTACATAAATAAATACCAACACCAATTTTTTGCATTGAACCACCAATTGCATAAATACATCCACTTAAAAAGTCAATAATTCTTTTTGCTTGTGGTGCAGTAACCCTTTTTAAATTAACTACAACAGAATTACGATTTTTAAGATGATCAGCAATTTGTTGAGATTCAGAATATGCACGTGGTTCTAAAAGAATCATTTTATTTCCAGTTTTATCTGCCTCTTTTACAGCATCTTCTTTACTTATACTATAAAATTCATCTTCACTAACACTTTGCATTTCATCATCATTATCTTCAAATAATTTTTTAAATTTAAAAGCCATATTTAGCCCTCCTAGTATCTCTTTAATTATACTAAAAAAAAATCTACTTTGCAATAATGCTAAAATAGATTTTTAAATTTTATCTTGACTTTTCTTTTTCTAATCCAACTATTTTTTCATAAGAGTATCTTTCTTCCTCAACAAGATATGAAGGAATTACTTCAATATTTAACCTTTTTGATATTCTTTTACAAAAAAATGTATTAATAATTATATCTTCGGTTAAAGCATCATAATGATTTACATTTTCTTCAGAAGAAATAATTTTAATTGAACTAGATACAGCTTCAGTACAAACTGATAAATTTTCTTTAGGAATACTTACCATACTTGGACCTAATATAACTTTATCTTCCTCATACATAACTGGAATAATTCTACCAGTTACCCAATCCATAAAATATTTTTGATTTCCATTATATATTTTAGTTTTCTTACCAAACTCATTAAAGTCATCAAGTATCATTTCAAAAGGTTTATCCATAGTAGTTTTTATAAACACTATCTCACCACTTCTTAATGTTACTCTTTTAAAATATTCTATTCCTAAAGTATTTAATTTATAATTGTAAATTTTCTTTTTAAACATTCAAACTCCCTATAAAATATATTAATATGATTTACCCCATATTACATTATGTTTAGCATCCTTACCACAACAAATACATTTTCCAGTAATAAGTTTATCCTCAAAAGGAATACATCTACTTCCTGCACCCCCAGTAAGTTCTTTTATTTTGTCTTCACATTCTTCTTCTCCACACCAATCTGCTTTTATAAAACCTTCTTTAGTGCTAGCAATTTCAATCATTTCATCCATTGTTTTTGCTTCATAAATATGACTATTTACAAACTGTGTTGCTTTTTCTAGCATTCCTTTTTGAATTACCTCAAGCTTAGATGTTACTTCATCACATATATTTTCTAGTTTTACAATTTCTTTTTCGTGAGTAAATCTAACTGCTAAAGTAACTTCACCATTTTCTAAATCTCTTGGTCCAACTTCTATACGAAGCGGAATTCCTTGAACTTCACTTTCATTAAATTTAAATCCAGGTGTTTTATCACTATCATCAAGTTTTACTCTAATTCCTTTTGCTTTTAAATCTTCATAAATTTCATTAGATATTTCCATAACACCTTCTTTATGAGAGGCAATAGGAACTATAATAACTTGAACTGGAGCAATTTTTGGAGGAAGAACTAAACCATTATCATCACCATGAACCATAATTAAAGCTCCAATTAGTCTAGTAGATATTCCCCAAGAAGTTTCATAAACAGTTTCAAGTTTATTTTCTTTATTTAAAAATTTTATATTGAAAGCCTCGGCAAATCCTTGTCCAAAATAATGTGTTGTTCCTGATTGTAAAGCTTTACCATCATGCATCATTGCTTCCATTGTATAAGTATTTTCGGCACCAGCAAATTTTTCAGACGGAGTCTTTTGACCAGTAACCATTGGAATTGCTAGATAATTTTTACAAAATGTTGTATAAACATCTAGCATTTGTAAAGTTCTTTCCATAGCTTCTTTACTAGTAGAGTGAATTGTATGACCCTCTTGCCATAAAAATTCACGACTACGAAGATATGGTCTAGTTGTTTTTTCCCATCTAAGTACAGAACACCATTGATTATAAATTTTAGGTAAATCTCTATATGATTTAACTTCTTTTTGCCAGTAATTACAGAAAAGAGTTTCACTTGTAGGTCTTATACACATTCTTTCCTCAAGTTCTTCATTTCCACCCATAGTTACCCAAGCAACTTCAGGAGCAAATCCTGCTATATGATCTTTTTCTTTTTGAAGTAAACTTTCTGGAATAAGCATTGGAAGATATACATTTTGAACGCCAGTTTCCTTAAACATTTTATCAATATTATTTTGAATATTTTCCCAAATAGCCTGACCATTAGGTAAATAAATCATACAACCTTTTACATCAGTATAATCACATAATCTTGCTATCTTTACTACATCAGTATACCACTGTGCATAATCTACATCTCTTGGTGTAATTTTTTCTGTCATTTTATTATTCATAAATATTTTCCTTTCTAAAATTTTATTTTTTCATTAATATATGAAGCAACTTCATTAACATTTAAAGTAATTTGCTCCATTGTATCACGATTTCTTAAAGTAACTGTATTATTATTAATTGTTTCATCATCAATTGTTATTGCAAAAGGTGTTCCAATAGCATCAGATCTTCTATAACGTTTACCAATATTACCTGTTTCATCATAACTACAGTTAAATTCTTTAATTAACTTTCTATATATTTCTCTAGCTTTTTCACTATGAAATTTCTTTACAAGTGGAAGTACAGCTACTTTATATGGAGCTAAATATGGGTGAAGTTTAAGTACTTCACGAGTTGTACCATCCTCTAAAACTTCTTCATTATAAGCATCACAAAGTACTGTTAAAAATAATCTTTCAACACCAAGTGATGGTTCTATAACATATGGAATATATTTTTCATTAGTCTCAGGATCTAAATATTTTAAATTCTCACAAGAGAATTTTTCATGTTGTTTTAAATCGTAATCAGTCCTTGAGGCAATTCCCCAAAGTTCACCGAAACCAAATGGGAAGTTATATTCAATATCTGTTGTAGCATTTGAATAAAAACATAGTTCTTCTTTGGCATGATCTCTTAAACGAATATTTTCTGATTTTATACCAATTTCCTTTAAAAAGTTTACACATTTTTCTTTATAAAATTTAAACCATTCAAGTTCAGTACCTGGTTTACAGAAAAATTCAAGTTCCATTTGTTCAAACTCTCTTACTCTAAATATAAAGTTTCCTGGAGTTATTTCATTTCTAAAACTCTTACCTACTTGACCAATTCCAAAAGGTACTTTAAGACGCATACTTCTTTGAACATTTAAAAAGTTAACAAATATTCCTTGGGCAGTTTCTCCTCTTAAATAAACTTTACTTTTTGTATCTTCTGTCACACCTTGATGGGTTTCAAACAAAAGATTGAATTGTCTAATTGGAGTAAAATCACAAGCTCCACAATTAGGGCAAATAATATGTTTATCTTTAATATAATTTTCTAATTTTTCAGCATCCCAACCATCACCTGTTTCCGCACCATCAGTAAACTCTTCAATAAGTTTATCGGCTCTATGACGAGTTTTACATCTTTTACAGTCAATTAATGGATCAGCAAAAGAAGCCACATGACCACTTGCTACCCAAACTTCTGGATTCATTAAAATAGCTGAATCAAGTCCATAGTTGTAAGGATTTTCTTGAATAAATTTTTTCCACCACATCTTACGAACATTATTTTTAAGTTCTACACCTAAAGAACCATAATCCCAAGTGTTAGATAGTCCTCCATAAATTTCACTTCCTTGGAAAATATAACCATATTGTTTACAATAATTCACTAACATTTCCATTGTTACATTCATTTTTCTCATCCTCTCTTTTTTAAAAGAAAAACTCCTTCAAATAATGTAAGGACGAGTTAAAACCCGCGGTCCCACCTTACTTATTCAAAGAAGAATCCCTTTAATTTATATAGCTTCGGTTTTCCACACCTTCATCGCTTGTATAAATTAATTATATAATAGCAGCCATTAAAAGTTCAAGTATTTTTAACCAATCATATACGAATTTTCAAGTGTTCCTTCACCTTTTATAATTTTTGTAGAGGGTAAAAGATATACCGAAGGCCGTACGACATAGTTGTAGCGAGCATTATTGTTATTGCTGTCGCTGTTGACAGCGCCACGGCCGGTGACACCGAACACGCTGCCAGAACTAGACGAAGACGGGGCGAGTGTCCATTGTGTTATGCCTGTGTATAACCAATCATTATTTTTACAGTCACTATAAGAACTGTCATCCCAGTTATATAATTTTCTATTTAAACAACTTGTTCGATTACTTGTACTTCCGCCACTCGTGGCATAACCGTAATCACTCGGATACATTAAGCCTACCTTACCTTGCCATTCTGTTGGTCTTCCCGGGTATACAGTCGTTCCTCTTTCATAAGTATAAAATTGAATAGTGTTTGTACTATCATAATTACCTGTTCCTCCTAATTTCCATGTTATGGTATC
>ENA-OPWR01003214-OPWR01003214.1-human-gut-metagenome-genome-assembly--contig:-NODE-3214-length-10320-cov-1.875986_pt1 | contig 10320 bp, 13 predicted proteins | sample MGYA00241507_ERZ502006 | MGnify/ENA primary metagenome ERZ502006 (study PRJEB25962, sample SAMEA2043041) | human gut metagenome | biome: human gut; feature: human-associated habitat; material: faeces... | reverse complement strand
TAGGAATTGCTATTGCTAAAGTAATAACTTATATGATGGGGTAGATATGAAAATTAATATAGGAGTTAGTAATAGACATGTTCATTTAACTAAAGAGGACTATGATCTTCTTTTTGGAGATGAATATAAAATAATAAAAAACTTATCACAACCTAGTGATTTTGTTACAGATAAAGTTGTGACTTTAAAAACAAGCAAATATGAAATAAAAAATGTTAAGGTATTAGGCCCATTTAGAGATTATACACAAGTTGAAATATCAAGAAGTGATTCAATTAAATTTGGTATTAATCCTCCGGTTAGAGAAAGTGGTGATTTATTTGACGCTGAAACAATTACTATAGTATCTGATAAATGTGAAATAACTAAAAAATGTGCAATTATATCTCAAAGACATATTCATATTTCTTTGGAAGAAGCCCAAAATCTTAATTTAGAAAACGGACAAATTGTAAATGTTAAACTTGGTAAAGAGAAAAAAGGTATAATAGAGTGCTTTATTAAAATAAAAGAAAATGCTGTTACAGAACTACACATTGATACTGATGATGCCTGCGCATTTATAATTAATCAAAATGATGAAGGAGACTTATTAATTTAAGTCTTTTTTATTAAAATAAAAATCGACTTTATATAAAAGCCGATTCTTACATCTTGAATAAAAAAATCGTAAACCCATAAATACGATTTGATTATTTTTAATAATTACTTAGATAATTATTAAAAAGAGGTTGTTGTCCTTCGACAACTATTAAATTATATTATAATTTTCTTACTTTGTAAATAGATTTTTTGAAGTTTTTTTTATTTTCTTCATATTTTTTTATAGACATATCAAATAAATAATGATAAAATAAGTTTGACATTTGAAGTGGGCCTGCAATCCCACTTTTATTAATAAGAGGGTGATATATTTGGATTTTAGTAAATTAACTGAAAAAATTAATATTGCAATTAAGGATATGGATATATTTGTAGATAGTATATCTTTTAAAAAGAAAGGAAAATATTCTTTTTTAGAGGTAATCCTAGATAAGGTTGGAGGAATTGATATTGATGAGATAGTTACTGCTACTCATATAATTAATCCAATAGTGGATAAATACTGTGATATTGATGATAGCTATATTTTAGATATATCTAGTAAGGAAAGAGGTAATTAAAGATGAATGCAAATGAATTAATTAAGGCTGTTAAATTAGTAGCAAAAGAAAAAAATATTAGTGAGGATGTTATTTTTGAGGGATTAACACTTGCACTTACAACTGCATATAAAAAGAATTTTAATTCTAAAACTAACGTAATTGTAAGAATTGATAGAGAAAGTGGCGATATAAAAGTATATTCTTATTTAGTAGTAGTACCAGAAATTGATTATGGAGTTGAAACTGAAGATGAAGAAGGTAATATCGTAACAACACCACCAGAGATAAATATTGATGCTCAAATTCTTTTAGAGGATGCTGTTAAAATAGATCCTAATGCTAAAGTTGGAGATACTATTGAAAAAGAAGTAACTCCAAAAGATTTTGGAAGAGTTGCTGCAGGAACTGCTAAACAAGTGTTAACACAAAAAATTAGAGAAGCTGAAAAAGAAAGTGTAATAAATGAGTTTAGTGATAAAGAAGGCGAAGTAATGATTGGTATGGTTGCTATGGAAGACCAAAAAAATTATTACATTGATCTTGGTAGAACTCGTGGTATGCTTCCTAAAAGTGAAATTATACCTGATGAAAAAATTGTTATGGGTTCAAATATAAAAGTATATTTAACTAAAGTTACTTTAGGAGCTAAAGGACCAGTTATTATGCTTTCTAGAAAACATTATGGTTTTGTCAAAAGATTATTTGAACAAGAAATTCCGGAAATTATTAATGGAACAATTGATATATATCAAGTAGTAAGAGAACCTGGTATAAGATGTAAAGTTGCTCTTATATCTAATAATCCAAAAGTTGATGCAATTGGTTCTTGTATTGGAGAAAAAGGTAGTAGAATAGCAGGTATTTTAAAAGAGCTTGGTAATGAAAAAATTGATTTAGTATTATATGATGAAGATCCAGCTGTATTTATTAAAAATGCTATTGTTCCTGCAAAAGGTGCTATTGTTAATATTTTAGATGAAAAAGAAAGAAAAGCTTTAGTAGTGGTACCTGATGATGAATTTAGTAAAGCTATTGGTAAAAAAGGAAGTAATATTAGACTTGCTTCAAGACTTACTAAATACTATTTAGAAATTAAAACAATGAAAGAAATTACTGAGGAAGGTAATAGATAATGAAAAAAGTTCCTGTAAGAACTTGTGTTGTATCACATGAAAAATGTGAAAAAAAAGATTTATTAAGAGTAGTAAGAACTCCCTTAGGAGAGGTAGTATATGATAGTACTGGTAAACTTAATGGAAAGGGTGCATACTTAAAAAAATCTATAGAAGTAATAAATAAAGCAAAAAAGACTAAAATATTAGAGAAAGCTTTAGGGGTAAGCATTAGTGATGAGGTATATGATAATTTAGAAAGGATTATTAATGAGACCAACTAAAGAAGAATATTATATGGCTATTTCCCAACTTGCTTCCTTAAGAAGTACTTGTTTATCAAGAAAAGTTGGGGCAGTCATTGTTAAAGATGATAATCCAATTAGTTTTGGACCAGCAAGAGGTGTTGAGCATTGTGAAGATTTAGGTGGATGCAGAAGAAGAGCAATGGCAGATTATGCATCTGGTAAATATTTAGAACTATGTCCTGCTTCTCATGCTGAACAAAATGCAATTGCTTTTGCTGCAAGACACGGAATATCTACAGTAGGAGCAACAATTTATGTAAATACTTTTCCTTGTAAGGATTGTATGAATTCTATTATTAATAGTGGAATAACTAAGGTTGTATATAATAGTGAATATGATGCAAATCTTTCTAAATCAATTGCAAGTAATGCAAATATTGAAATTATTAAATATGAAGGTAGAGATTTAGAAACACTATTATATGATTTTGGATATATAGAAAAGGGAAAAAGTAGATAAAAATTAAATTAAGAAAGGATGGTTTTTATGAATATTAAAGATTATGCAAAAGATGTAAATTTATCAGTAGCAGAGGTTTTAAGAAAATGTGATGAACTTGGAATTAAAGCAGATGGTAATAGCATTTTATCTGATGATGATATTATTATGATTGATAATACAATTAATTTAATAAGTACTGATAAAGAAACAACATATGAAGAAGAAGACCAAATTGATGATGTAGTTGAAAAAGTATTACAAAGTGAAAATATTGTAAAAAAAGATATGGTTGCTAATAGCAAACAAAAACTTAAAAAGAAAGATAGTAGTAATGCTGATTTCAAAAATTTAAAAAAGCAAATGTATAAAAGTAAAAGCAAACTAATGAGTAATGTAAAAGAGGATAATATTGTTTTATATGAAGAAGGAATGAGTGTTAAAGCCTTTGCGGATGCACTTGGAGTTTCTCTAAATGATATTATTAAAAAACTTATGAGCTTAGGATTAATGCTATCTATGAATGAAGTTATTGATTTTGAAAATGCTGAAATCGTAGCTTTAGATTACAATAAAACTTTAAAGAAAAAAGAAAGTCAAGATATTGCTGATTTTGATCATTATGAAGTTATTGATGATGAAAAAGATTTAAAAGAAAGACCAGCAATTGTTACAATAATGGGACATGTTGACCATGGTAAAACAACTCTTTTAGATTATATTAGGTCTACGAGAGTAGCAGAAGGTGAAGCTGGAGGTATTACTCAAGCAATTGGCGCATATCAAACTGAAAAAGATGGTCACAAAATTACATTTATTGATACTCCAGGTCATGCTGCTTTTACTCAAATGCGTGCAAGGGGAGCAAGTGTAACTGATATAGTTGTTATTATCGTTGCTGCAGATGATGGCGTTATGCCTCAAACAAAAGAAGCAATTGATCATGCAAAAAGTGCTGGTGTACCAATTATTGTTGCAGTAAATAAAATTGATAAACCAAATATTAATATTGAAAGAGTATATACTGAAATGAGCGAAAATGGTATTACTCCAGAAAGTTGGGGAGGAGAATATCCATTTATTAATCTTTCTGCGAAGACTGGTGAAGGCGTTGATACCCTTCTTGAAACAATTCTTGCAATTGCCGAAGTTAAAGAACTTAAAGCCAATCCAAATAGATATGCTTTAGGGGCAGTTATCGAGGAAAAACTTGATAAAAATGTTGGAGGACTATCATCATTCCTTATTCTTAATGGAACCCTTAGACTTGGTGATCCAGTAGTTGTAGGAACAACTTATGGTAAGGTTCGTACAATGAAAAATGATAAAGGCGAGTCTATTGTTGAGGCAGGTCCATCTACTCCAGTTGAAATAACCGGGCTTAATGATACACCTAAAGCAGGTGATAAATTTATGGCTTTTGAAACTATTGAGGAAGCTAAAGAAGTTGCTGAAAAAAGAAAAAATATTGAAAAAGAAAAGAGTAATGTTAAAAAGACTTTATCACTTGATGAATTATTTGAAAGTGTTAATGCAGGTCAAAAAGAAGTTGCTGTTGTCTTAAAAGCCGATGTAAGAGGTTCTGAGGAAGCCGTTAAAAGTGCCTTAGAAAATATTAAAGTTAAAGATGTAAGAGTAAAAGTTATTCGCAGTGGTATAGGACCAATATCTGAAAGTGATATAGTTCTTGCAAGTGCCTCAAAGGCTATTGTAATAGGATTTAATGTAGTATCATCTTCGGATGCTAAAGCAATGGCAAAAGAATATGGTATTGAAATTAGATGTTATACAATTATTTATAAACTTGTTGAGGATGTTGAAGCAGCATTAAATGGTATGCTTGATCCTGAATATGAAGAAAAAATAATTGGTAGTGCCGTTGTAAGACAAATATTTAAATTTTCTAAAGTTGGTAATATTGCAGGTGTTTATGTAACTGATGGAATAGTTAAAAATAATGCAAATGTAAGAGTTATTCGTGATGGAAAAATTCTTATTGATACAAAAATTTCCTCAATTCAAAGAGGTAAAGATCAAGCTAAAGAAGTTAAAAAAGGTTTTGAATGTGGTATTACACTTGAAAAATATGATGACTTCAAAGAGGGAGATACTTTTGAAGTTTATGTAATGGAGCAGGTAAAACATGCCTAGTTTAAATGTAAAAAGAATCGAAAGTGATATTGAAAAATATATTCCAATGATTATTCAAAGGGAATGTCATGATGAACTACTTAAAAGTATTACAATAACTGGATGCTCACTTGCAAAAGATTTTAGTTATTGTAAAGTATATTTTACATCACTTTCTTCACTTTCAAAAAAAGAAATAGAAAAAGAAGTTAATGAAGCAAGTCCTTTTATAAGAGGAAAACTTGCCTCATTAATTGATGCAAGAAATATACCATTTTTAAAATTTACGTATGATGAGTCAATTGAATATGGTAATAAAATTGATGATATAATTAAAAAAATACATCAAAATGATTAATAATATGGGGTTTTGGTATGAAATTATATGTTGGTAATGTAGATAAAAGATTTAAAAGTGTACTTTTAAGTAATGCTTATGAGTATGCAAAATGTTTTAATGGAAAAAATAGATTAGAATTAATTAGCAAAAAAAGTTTATTAGATAAGAATAATTTAATAATACAAAAATATGATCCTAACTATCTTTTTTCGTGTCTAGTGAAAGAAAATCTTGATAGGGAAGATGAAAAAATAATTTCTATAGCAAATGAATATAATCTAATTGCATATTTACTTTTCCATAGAGAATGTGGAATAGTAATTGATAATATCGTTATTGCAGATTACTTAGAATATATGAATTTATTTAAAAGTAGTTTTTATAATTATTTGATTAGTGAAGTAGAAAATTATTCAGAATCAGTAACTCCCTCCACAGTATATATAAATCCTTATTTTAATGATGAATTATTAATTGATATTTTGTCTAAAAGAGGTTATATTTTAGATGAAGAAGGTTTAAAAAAGTTTATCTATGTACCAAAAGAAAAAAGAAAGAAAGGTATTATTTATATAGAGGATTATGAACGCAGTAATTTTAATAAACAAAGATAAAGGCAAAACAAGTAGAGATGTAGTAAATAGTTTAACTAAGGTATTTAATACCAAGAGAATTGGTCATACTGGAACTTTAGATCCGATAGCTCAAGGTGTACTTGTTATATGTATAAATAAATATACAAAACTTGTAAATAGTTTAATGAGTTTAGATAAAGAATATATTGGGACAATTACTTTAGGGATTAAAACTGATACATTTGATATAACTGGTAAAGTTTTAGATAAAAAAAATGTAAATGTTTCTAAAGATGATATTGAAAAAGTATTTTCTTCATTAATAGGAAAATATAAACAAGTAGTACCAATTTATAGTGCTAAAAAAGTAAATGGTAAGAAATTATATGAATATGCTAGAAATGGTGAAGAGGTAAATCTTCCTATAAATGAAGTTGATATATATAATTTAGAGTTAATATCTTATGAAGATAATAAAATAGTATTTAAATGTAATTGTTCTAAAGGAACCTATATAAGAAGTTTAATTCAAACTATTTGTGAGAAATTAAATGTTATTGGAACAATGTCTGATTTAATAAGAACCAAACAAGGTAATTTTGATATTTCAAATACATATACTATAAAAGATATTGAAAATGGTAATTATAAAGTTTTATCTGTAAAAGATTTATTTGATTATAAAATTTATAATTTAAATGAGGATGAATATAATAAAGTAAAAAATGGTTCTCATATAAAAATAGATAGCAATGAAGATAAATTACTTTTATATTATAATAATGAGGAAGTTGCAATATATAAGAAAAAAGATGAATTTTATGTTTGTGATATAATGCTTATTTAACTGGTTTTATTCCAGTTTTTTTAATAAATATTTTTTAGACATAAAATTTTATTGGGAAACTTATTGCAATTTAGAATTTTAAATGGTAAAATTAAATAGAATAAAGAGGTGTTTACAGTGAAAGATTTTATTATAAATTTATATGCTAATAAGTACTTTCTTATTTATTTAGGAGTGGTTATAATTGTACTTCTTATAGCATTTTTTATTGTTTTTTTCTTAGGAAAGAAAGATCAAAAGAAAATCGAAGAAACTCAAAAACTTAATTTAGAAAAATTAAAAGATACTCGAGCTGCCGCAATACAAGCTCTTAAAAAAGAAGAAGAAATAGAAAATCAATTAGATTTTTATAGATTGCAAATAGATGAACAAGATAAAAAAGAAATTCAAGCTATTAAAAGTATAGAATATTTATTTAAAGATGCTAGACCTTTAAATATGATGATTTGGTCGAATTATTACTTAAAAAAAGCTAATGCCTTATGTAGTAATATTTTATCTAAAGATATTGTATGTGGAATATATAAAATTACTAATATAAACAATAAAATGTGTTATATAGGTCAAGCAAGAAATATTAAAGAAAGACTTAGAGAACATATGAAACACGGTCTTGGAATTGATTGCCCTTCTGGAAATAAATTATACGAATTAATGAAAAAAGATGGATTAGAATCATTTACTTTTGAAGTTTTAGAAGAATGTGATTTTAATATATTAAATGAAAAAGAAAAATTTTATATTGATTTGTATGATAGTTGTAATAATGGATTGAATAATAATAAAGGTATTGGAGTAAATAAATATATTTGATATAAAAATAAAAATTTGTTATAATTATAATAGAAAATAAAATAAAAAGGAGAATGTGATTATGACAAAGAAAGAAATTTTTATACAAGAAATAGGAGAATATATTAATAACCATAATGTAAATTTAAGTTCAGAAACTATTGAATATTTTAAAGAATTATCAGAAGAAAAACCTAAAGAAAAATTTACTGAAAATGGAATAAAAATTTTAAAATTTTTACAAGATAATAATGAAAACCAAATTTTTAAAGCAAAAGAAATAGGTGAAGCTTTATTTATGTCAGGACGCTCAGTTTCTGGCTCAATGAGGAAACTAATTTCTGATGGTTATGTAGAAAAAATTGGACAAAATCCTGTTACATATAAAATAACTTCTCTAGGAATGGAAGTAAAAATTGACAAACAGAAAAAATAATGATATAATATAAATATAATAAATAAAATGAGAGGAGAAAAATAATTTTATGAAATTTAAAGAAAATAGAGAAAAAATAGAAGGAAGAGTTTATCAATTTGATTTATCAATAAAAACAGTTCAAAATGAAAGTTCAAAAAATTATGGAACAGAATTTATTTCTGGAAATTTAGAAGTTGCTGTAGATGAAGATATTTTAAATGTTATTCCAGTTCATTTTACTTATGTTGTAGAACAAACTAAAAATGGAAAAAAGAATGCTACATATACAGCATTAAAGAAAATCATTGAAGAAGGAAAAACTATTATAGCTGATGGAAAAGATGAAGCTACAAAAGTTAGAATAGATACAGCTTTAGGATTAAATGAATTCTATACACAAGATGACCAATTAGTTTCTGTAAAAACTAATGAAGGTGGTTTTGTTACAATTATAAATGAATTAGGACCAGTAGAAGAAAGAAATACATTTGCCACAGATATAATTATAACAAATGTTTCAAGAGTAGAAGCTGATGAAGAAAAAAATATAAAAGAAGATTATGCAATTGTAAAAGGGGCAATATTTGATTTTAGAGGAGCTTTATTACCAGTTGATTTTGTAGTTAGAAATCCTCAAGGTTTAAATTATTTTGAAGATTTAGGAGCTTCAGGTTCAAATCCAATTTACACAAAAGTTTGGGGAAAAATTAATTGTGAAACAATTACAAGAGTAGTGGAAGAGGAAAGCGCATTTGGTGAAGCTGCAGTAAGAACTTATGAAAGAAAAACAAAAGAATGGGTAATTACTGGTTCTTCAAGAGTTCCTTATGAATTTGGAGATGAAGAAGTTTTAACTTCAGAAGAGTTAACAAAATTAATGCAAGATAGAGAGTTAATGTTAGCTGATTTAAAGAAAAGAAATGATGAATATAAAGCTCAAAAAGCTTCACAAACAGCAGCACCAAAAACACAAAATGTTGCTAAACAAGGAACTTTTAACTTTTAGATAAAATGAAGGTGCGGCCGCCGCATCTTCTATATTTTTTAAAAAGGAGAGAAAAAATGGTTGATTTATGGAATATAAAGCCCCATCAAGTTAGTAGGAATTTAAATGGATATATAGTTTTTTTCTATGGAGAACCAAAGAGTGGAAAAACAACTACTGCATCAAAATTTCCAAAATCATTACTTTTAGCTTTTGAAAAAGGATATAATACATTAGCTGGAGTTATGGCGAACCCTATTAATAGTTGGGCAGAATTTAGAAAAGTTTTAAGACAATTAAAAGATGAACGCTCTAAAGAGATGTTTTCTACTATCATTATAGATACCACAGACATTGCATATGATTATTGTACTAAATATATTTGTGATAATGCAAGACGTCCAGATGGAGGATATGGAGTTGATAAAGTATCTGATATTCCTTATGGTCAAGGATATGGAATGATAGAGAAAGAGTTTGATGAATGTTTAAGAAGTATAGTTCAAATGGACTATGGTTTAGTATTAATAAGTCACTCAACAGATAAAACTTTTACTGATGAAAATGGAGTTGAATATAATAAGATAGTTCCTACATTAGATAAAAGAGCTACTAAAGTTGTATCTCGTATGGCTGATATTATAGGATACTCAAGAGAAGTTACAGATGAAGAAGAAAAAAGTTCAGTTAAGCTATTTATGAGAGGAACTCCAAGATATATGGCAGGGAGTAGATTTAAATATACTCCTGATTATATAGATTTTAACTATACAAATTTAGTTAATGCTATTGCAGAGGCTATTGATACTCAAATGAAAGAAGATGGAGAAAAATACTTTACAGATAATAAAAATCATTTATATGATGACACATCAAAAGAATTAGATTTTGATGAATTAATGGAAGAATTTAATACAATAGTAAATGGAATTATAGATAGTGCAGATGAAGATACTTTTAAAGAATTTTGGCAACCAAGAATAGTTCAAATTACTGATAAATATTTAGGTAGAGGTCAAAAAGTTAGTCAATGTTCAAGAGAACAAACAGAAGCTTTATCTTTAATAGTCGATGATTTAAAAGACTTAGTACAAAAAAATAAATAAAATGTTTATAAAAAGAGGAGAATAATCTCCTCTTTGATTTTATATAAATTTTATGATATAATATAAATATAAAAAGACATCCGGAGGTGTTGGCAATGTACAGATATGCAATGGAAAATCTGC
>ENA-OPWR01003205-OPWR01003205.1-human-gut-metagenome-genome-assembly--contig:-NODE-3205-length-10350-cov-3.939194_pt1 | contig 10350 bp, 10 predicted proteins | sample MGYA00241507_ERZ502006 | MGnify/ENA primary metagenome ERZ502006 (study PRJEB25962, sample SAMEA2043041) | human gut metagenome | biome: human gut; feature: human-associated habitat; material: faeces... | reverse complement strand
GATGCAGTGGAAGGTATTTATATTGTGGAATATCTATGGATGAAGACGGTATAAAATTATATGCTTATGACATAAAAAAGAAACGAAAAAAATATATGACATCAGGAGTCGCAAGGGCTTTGGTGGATGGAAATCATGTAGTTACAAGCACAAATTCGGGAGATGCAGGTAATTATCCGATTAATTTCTTTAAGTTAAATGGAACAGGAAAAAAGAAAGTATGTGATGGCAGTTTATTTAAATTTGAAAATAACAAAATATATTATTTTATAGTTCGTGAAAGTGACTGGAAATATAAAGTATATACCTGCAAATATAACGGAAAACAAAAGAAAGCCATGACGGGATGGGTAAAAAAGATACCTAAAAAATATGGATGGTATTAAATTTGAAAGAAGAACTATAAATGTGAAACTTAAGAAAAGCAGAAAAGATGTAAGGAGGAATTGTGATAATGAAAAAAAGTATTAGGATATTAGCAATTGTAATAGCTGTTATATTGTTTTTTTACGGGTTAGCAAACAATATAAATGTATTTGATGCTTCAGTGAGTTCGGATACAAAAAAGCATTGTCAGGTTATTTAACAACTGACACGGGAGAGAAAATAAAACCTAAATTTACTATTAGATATAAATAAAGATGAAAAGAAAGAAGATAAGCAAATAAGAAAGCTATAGCTTCTTATAAAAAGCTGTTAAGTAAAGAAAAATATAAGTGGAACAAAGATGATAAGTGGAACCCAAAAGTGAACAAAACAGAAAATTATAAATTTGCGTGTATTGATTTAAACGGGGATGGAATAAAAGAGCTGATTCCAGAGCTAAAGCGAATCGGAAATAATTTGAATCAGATCGCACATGCGTTGAATGGAAAAGGATATTATTCGTATAACCTGATAACCGAGAATCAAAAGGAGTTGGGGCAGCTATGGCAGTCATTAAGGCAGTTTCTTCAAAAGTGAGCATAGGACAGGCGCTGGACTATGTGATGAAGCAGGAAAAGACAGAGAGTAAGTTAATTACGGGTTTAGGCTGTGAAGCGGAGACCGTAAAGGAAGAGATGCAGGCAACTAAGGAATTATGGGGAAAATTGGACGGCAGGACATACAAGCATTTTGTTCATAGCTATCATGAAGACGAGCAGATCACACCGGAGCAAGCTCACAGGAATGCAATCGAGCTTGCGAAGGCTACCAAATCATGGGACGGCTACGAAGTCCTTATAGCGACTCATACAGATCGGGGACACATTCACAGTCATATTATTGTCAACAGTGTGAGCTACGAGAACGGACACAAGCTGCAATGGAGTAAAGCTGATTTGCAAGATCTGAAAGATCGGTGTAATGAGCAGAGCCGGCAACAGGGACTTCACGTGCCAGAGAAAGGGAAAACTTTTTATGGGGAAGAGAGAGAGGATACTGTAGCATGGAACAAAGAAACCTACAGGCGCTTAAAGCAGGCTGAAAAAGGTGAAGTTAAAAGTTATGTGCAGGAGATTGCATTGGCAATCATGGATTGCAAAGAAACTGCCACAAGTCGAGAAACTTTCATGGAGCAAATGCAGGCAAAGGGGTATGGGGTGGACTGGCAAGACAAGCACAAGTACATCACATTTGTTGACCTGGCAAGACAGCAGCAGGGAGAACGACAATGTAAAGTCCGTAATAATAAGCTGGAAAGTTACTATGCAGTGGACTTTGGAAAGGAGACTCTGGAGAATGGGTTTGAAAGCAATGCACGAAGAGAAAAAGACCGAGCAGATGCAGAAGAATATGCAAGACGTCAGCTTGATCGAACAGCAGTCGCAGAAAATAACGGAGCTGATGAACGAGAAAGAGCAAGACAGCAGCTTAATCAGGCAGCTGCGCAATCAGCTACAGACGCTTTCATCGAACAACTCGACGCTCAAGAGCGAGTTGCAGAAGAAAAGCGAAATGATAGTATCGCTGAACGAGAAGCTAACGAAACAAAACGGCAACGACACGGTTTTGCAGGAAAACAGGCAGCTAAAGGAAGAAAACAAACGATTAGAGAAAGAAGCAGACGAAGCGAAGAGTATGATCGAAGCAATGAAATGGACTTCTGATCATGCGGAGGATGAGATAAAACGTCAAGTAAGAGAACAGGTAAAGAAAGCTGAAGAACAGGCAAGTGCCAATTTGCAGCAGCAGGAAAACGTGCTGAAGGCGAATTTTAAGCGTAAACAGATAAAGCTTGATAAAAGTTATGCTGAAAAGGAAAAAACGCTAGAAATGGCATATAGAGGCTCAAAAAGGCTAATGTGGATTTTGAAGGCAGTCGTAGCGGTAGCAGTATTTTTGATTGTTTTAGCAGTATGTACCAACAGCCAAAATAAAGCAATCAAAAAGGCAGCTCAATTACAAGAATGTATTGATGAAGTGAATACCGCAAACTGGTATTTATGCGGAAAAGATATGATTGTATATACACGAGTAGAGGAATTTTATATACCCATGGATCGAATGACGTTGCGGAGCGGAAGAGCTGTGCAAGTGTCCCAGATCGGAGAAAAATGGGTGGAAATCAAGTCTCAAGGGAAAATAGGATATATTCTTCGTTCTGACTTTGATGAATTTTTCTCTGAGATCAGCCTTAATATTGGCTGATCTCAGAAGGAATCATTTGTCTTTGTAATGCGTTCCGCACTGGAGAATTTCTAAATCGTTTCCATCTATCTGGAATACAATTCTGTTTTTTTCATCTATCCGAACACTCCAATATCCAGCAAGATTTTCTCCAAGCGGTTCAGGTTTGCCAGTACATTGATATCCGTTTCGGTCAATATCGGTTAAAAGTCGGTTGATTTTTTTCAAGGTCTTTTTATCTTGTGACTGCCAATACAGATATTCTTCCCATGCCTCATCATGCCACAGTTTTCTCATCATTGCACCTCTATAAGCTCATGCTCTTTTAAGGTGCTTTTTCCTGCTCGTACATTAGCTACACGTCTTTCAAGTTCATCAATATTCTCCTGACTGTAAAAAGGATCAGCAGACAACTCAAAAGGAATACGATTTTCTCGTGCAACCTTCTTCAAAAAGATATTGATTGCAGTAGACATGCTCAATCCAATATCGGTGAGTGTTCTTTCTGCATTGCGCTTTACATCATCATCTACGCGTAAACTGATTTGTGCCATAATTGTCACTCCTTTCTTTTTTTATTATTATATAGCAAATGTAATTTAAATACAAGCAATATCATATACATTTACTAGACTTGCTTTGCATCAAAAATATTTTGATACAAAATAATTGACAGTTAATCGTCAGTGTGCTATTATTGAACCAAAATAATATTGATTCAAAGGAGGCTAGCAGCATGAAAAAGAAAACAGAATCAGAGCCAATGACAGCGGAAGAACAAAAAATTAGAGGATTGATTGGAAGACCAACCAAAAAAGAGCTTGAACGCATGTATCTTGATATCTGGGAAGAAAATAAAAGTTTGAAACAGCAGCTTGACGGCAAACTGGAAGAATCAAAAGAATACCAAAGCATGGTCAAAAGGCTACGAGATGAAGCACAATTAAAACAAATAGCTGTCAATCAACTGAATCGGTTAAAGGAAAAATATGATAAGCTGAAAACAAGTACCGATGAGAATTCACAGAAGCTTACAGAAGCGACTTTAGAGCATGATGAAAAAGATACAGCCGATAAAGTGGAGATTCTATCATTGCGAGAACAGCTTGAAGCAAAAGACAAGGAGATCGACCGCTTGAAACAAGCATTAAACAATAATCAAACCGAACTAGATGCCTCTGTAATCGCACAGAAAGCGCTTAAATCCGATCTGGAAGCAACACAGAGGGAATTACAGGTTATCAAGCAGGAAACTGTCAAAAGCCAGAAAAATCCGTTTGGTGCAGGACGCAAGCGAGAACATACAGAGCAGCTTGAAAAAATTATGGAACTACATGCACAAGGGTTGAGTCACAGAGCTATTTCCGAGATTGTGAAAGTCCCTTCTGCTACGGTTGGGCGATACATCAAACAAGTGAATCACAATAATATTGATGCATAGTTCTTGATTTGCAAAAGGAATGCGAAAATGAATCGCAAATCAGTTGATTTTTTTTTACCGAAAAGGTAAAATATACAGTATTGTTAATTTATCTCCCCTATGTTTTTTTGCCTCCTACTGAAATTAACATAGTGAGGGGTAAGGGTGAGTTTGATTGTAAAATAAGTAAAAAGGATTGATGTATGTCTTTTGCTGAGAACGTAATATGCGTTGTATGAAAATTGTCTTGTATAATAAGTAGAGAGGGGGAGAATATGTATGAATAAACAAATGGGTAATAAACGAAAACAAGCAGCAGAATGGATTTACCAGTATCGGTTTGCACTCGCATTTATTTTGTTAATTTTATTGGTTTCGTTTAAGATGAACGGCTCATCGATGGGATGTTGGAGAGTCTTTTTAGGTGATGCTCCAACTGGAGTGCTTTTAGGAGGACCACGCGCGGTTCGAAGTGATGAGTGGGGAACATTAACGCCGCTTTGTTTTCGACAGCAATACAATACGCTTGGTGCGTATAATCGCTATAGCCAGACAATAGGGCTAGTTCGCACGGACAATATGCTTGTATATGGACAACCAGCATGGGATATCTTAACCTTATTCCGGCCTTTTTATTGGGGGTATCTTTTCTTTGGAAGTGAGAGAGGGCTTTCCTGGTTTTGGTGTGCGCGTCTGCTTGTATTGTTTTTATCGTGGTTTGAGCTTGGAATGCTGATCAGTGATGGGCAAAAGAAATTGTCGGTGATGCTTGGTATCTGTGTGAGCTGGGCACCATTTATACAGTGGTGGTTTGCAATTAATGGTCTTGTTGAAATGTTAATTTATGGTGCCTTTTTTGTTCTTGGAACGAACTATCTGGTATCGCATGCATTTAATCCAAGAAAGATTGCAGTGGCAGTCGGGATGGCGGTATGTGCAGTCGGATATGTCCTAACCTTTTATCCGACATGGATGGTGCCAGTGGCATGGGGCTTTGTGCCGCTGTTTTTGTGGGTACTTATTTGGAAAACAAAAAAAGAAGTTTTGTGCCGCGAGGACATTGTTCCATGGATTCTTATTGTTTTGATTACAGCAGCGGGGCTTATAACGCTTGCTGTTACCTCATGGGATGTGATTCAGGCAGAACTGAATTCGGTTTATCCGGGAGCAGCCCCGCCGTCATCAGGAGGAAATGGCCTTTGGTGGATGATGAAATATCCGATCTCACTGTTAGGACGAATCAATAATAATGATCCTTTGATTGTAGAAAATTCATCCGTCATTTGCTTTGCACCAGCAGGATTTTTGTTGGCGTTGTGGGTGCTTTTTAAGGAAAAGAAAAAGGATCCATTGTTGATTCTTTTAGTGGGACTGGATGTATTTTTTGCCTGGTATTATTGCGTGGGTGCGCCAATGTGGCTTTCTAAGATTACGCTTCTTAGTTTTACAAACTCAAATCGGGGACCGCAGGTACTCGGTTTCTTTCAACTGACGCTTTTCATTCGGGCACTTTCATTAAAGGAGAAATCACCAAATAGAATAGTGGCAGCCTTGGTAGCACTTGTTTCGGCTGCTGTTCCGGCTTTTCTGGCGTGGGGATTTACGAAATATGATACAACTGGATATATAAAGGAATATTTCGACGTAGCATGGAAAATTGTAGGTGTCTGGATGCTTCTGGTGGTCCTGTTTTATCTGTTGTTTTGCTCCCATAGAAAAAAATACACAGCGGCAGTGATTGGTTGTTGTGTAGTTGTAATGGCATCTTCCGGTTGGATTAATCCGATTGCACAGGGAACAGGTGCTGTCACAAAGAGTGAGACAATGCAGACGATACGTGACATTGTAAAGTCGGATCCTTCTGCAATTTGGCTGACCGTTGATCTGGGGTATCCAGGAACCAATATTCCAGCCATGGCAGGTGCAGATTGTTTTAATACGACGCAGACGTATCCGCAGAAGGAACGATGGACAATGCTAGATGAGTCGGGTGAATACGAAGATTTCTATAATCGTTACTGTCATATCGGAGCGACACTTGGAAGTGAGACTTCATTTGAACTGCTCAACACGGATTATGTAAATGTAACGCTTTCACCAGAGAAATTCAAAGAGTTGAAGATTAAATATGTTGTGAGCCGTAATTCGATTGATGAGAAAATTGTAAGTGGTACGGTGTTTGGTGAGAATCAGAGCAGCTTGCCGAATGGAGGCATTGAATTCAAAAAATGCTATAGTGGCGCTGAATTGTCGATCTATGAATGTATCTATTAAATTGACAGTTGACTTATGCAACGAGCAGAATTTGAAGAATAGTTGAAATTCAAGAGAGTCTGGCTCTGAAAGCAACAACACAAAAAGAGGAGAAGAGTATGAGGGAAAATGTGATAAATAAAAACAGCACAGATGAAGGCAGGATAAAGAAGAATCGAATGGATGAGGTTGCAGTATTGATTCCGTGCTATAATGAGAGTAAAACCATTGAAAAAGTAGTAACGGATTTTAGGCGTGAGCTGCCCGATGCGGTAATTTATGTGTATGATAATAATTCGACGGATAACACAGTTGAAATCGCAAAGCAGGCAGGTGCAGTTGTTCGTCATGAATACCAACAGGGAAAAGGAAATGTTGTAAGACGAATGTTTCAGGAAATTGATGCACATTGCTACATACTGGTAGATGGAGATGATACATACCCGGCAGAGTCTGCTGGTGAAATGGTGCGTCTAGTAATGGAACATAATGCGGATATGGTAGTTGGAGACCGCTTATCATCAACCTATTTTGAGGAAAATAAGCGACCGTTTCATAATCTTGGAAACCGCCTCGTAAGAGGGATGGTATCGAAGTTTTTTCACGGAAGCATACGCGATATTATGACTGGATATCGAGCATTTAGCTATCGTTTTGTAAAGACATTTCCGATTCTTTCCTGTCGCTTTGAGATTGAGACCGAGATGAGCATTCATGCAATTGATAAGCGTATGCAGGTGGAAAATGTGATTATTCCATATCGTGATCGACCGGAAGGTAGCGTGTCAAAGTTAAATACGTTCTCCGATGGTTGGAGCGTGATTAAGACATTAATCCGTTTATTCCGTATTTATAATCCGTTTGCTTTTTTTGGTACAATCAGTGCAGTATTGCTTCTTGTTGCGTTTACATTATTTATACCAGTGCTTGTCACTTATTTTGAAACGGGTTTGGTGCCGCGTTATCCGACCTTGATTGTGAGCGGATTTTTGGCAGTTGCTGCGATACAGCTTACAGGAGTCGGAATTTCTTTGCAAAATATGCTCCATAAAAATCGGCAGGACTTTGAGCTTGAGCTGTATCATGCAGAAGTTCAAAAACGACAGGAAGAACGTTGACAAAATTTTGGAAGCCATGGTGACAGGGGGCATATCAGTTTGGAGAGGGGCATGGAACTGGCTGTGCGATATATCAAAACGTGAATCTAAATAATATTGATGCACAGCTCATAAAAATTTAACACTCCCCCTGCCTTTAGGCAGATGGAGTGTTAAATTTTTACGAGCTGCGCATCGTTCTGCTTTTAAAACTTTTTATTTTTACCAAGTAAAGATACACTATCCTTGATTTTTGTGGGGCGGAGAATAAACCGCCCCACAATTACTCTCTATTATTCTTAACCACCTGTTTCTTCTATTGGAATTTTCTCTAACATAAGTTTAAACTGTCCAGTTCCATTTAAATATTCATACACTTCAACACGATTAATCTCATACAATTTTTTTTCTCCGTCTGACGTTTCCATTCTGTTTTCAAAATACCAGAGTTTGTAGTTCGATGATTCTGCAAATTGACCTTCTCCGTAAACTCCACTATTTTGAATTTCAATTGCGACATTTGTTTCGTTCAAATTATAAGTTCCTTCTATACACCACAATCCATCCTTTGAGAAAAGAAGCGTTACCTGCATGTCGCTTCCATAAATCACATAAGAATCTTGCAATGTCAATGCACTTATATTCATTCCATTAAATTCTGGTGGCTGCATACCCCAACTTAAACCAGAAATTGGAAGCATCATTTTTTCAATATTTTCACCAATTTTTACATACGAAAGTTCTTCCTGATCTCCATACTGATATCCAGTATATTCACTATAACAATCTGATGTTATTTCATGTGTAGATTCTGATAAATGCAGTACATGCATAGTTTCAAAAATCATATTTCTTGACTCAGTTTCCGAATTAAATTTATAAGTTAAGGTGTTTCTTTCTGATCCAGAAATTATTACTTCATCATTTTCTTTTTCTATACTAGTTATTTCAAATTGGACATCGGCATTTTCTACTTGAAATCCGCAGCTCTCCATCCATTGTTTAAGAGCTTCAATTCGATTTAACTGCTCTTCCTTAATCCAACCGGACTCCACGGTATTTCCGTAAAAATTCTCTTTTCTATTCTGAAAATACTGATTTAAAGCAGTTTCATCTTCGAAATTCAAGCTATAGCTTATTTTTTCTTCTTCAGCAAATACACTGCCATAAACCAATAATACAGACAAAGCTAAAATTATTGTAATTAAAGATCTTTTAATTTTTTTATTCATAGATACTCCTTTCCGCGATAACTACTCAATCGCAAAATTATCATCAATAAACTACTTTAAATTTTCCCGTTAAAACCATAAAGTATAAAGATATTCTGTGGTCAAGCTAATAGGCATATGATATGCTGCATTCGAATGAGCATTTACTAGAACACAAGTGTTGTTTTGAGCACCTACAATTAACATATTATGATTAGTAGAATATGATTTAGTTGCACCACTTGATGTTGTATAAGTTCCCGCAATCCAGAAAATAGGATTGCCACTTCCAGCCTGTTCAAGACTAGTTATTCTGGTAAGATGTCTTCCTTGGCTAACCCAATAATTCATAAAATCAGAAGTACACATCCATGCTAATGTTGACTTTGAATATGATCCATCAAATTGACTTGACGATGTTGAATTATACTGTGTCTGCCAAGTGCTTGTCATACTCATGCCACCACTTAATAAGCACTGCGATATAAAATTGCAACAATCACTTGTTCCGTAATTATAAAACCTTGGATTAAATCCATTCCACCAACTTTCCGAATAATTTATTGCAGCTGACGGTGTATATGAATACTGTACTGCTGCTATTTCCATTTTCTGGCTCTGTGCAATTAATTCATCAACATTAATAGAAGTCTTAGGTTCTTCTCCAATTTGTACACGCGCTATTTCATTTTCACTTCCATGTGTATATCCAGTATATTCAGAGTAACAATCTGACATAATTGCATGACTTTCTTCTGAAACATGAATGACATGAACCGTTTCAAATAACATTGATCTCGAACTATTTTCATAATTAAACCTATAATCAATCTGATTCCATTCTGAACCTGTAATAATTGTTTCATTCGCATTCTTTATGACTTCACTTACCACAAACTCAATATTTACATTTTCTATGCAGAATTCACAGTCTTTTTTCCATTGTTCTAATGCTAAAATTCGTTGCTGTTGTTCTTCCTTAATCCAACCAGACTCCACGGTATTTCCGTAAAAATTCTCTGCTCTATTTTGAAAATAATTACTTAAGGTCATCTCATCTGCAATATCCAACTGCTCCACAAATCCACTAATAGTTACTTCCTCCGCTACAATTGAATTTGTACAAGCCAATATCATACACAATACAACTATCGCTGACATTATTTTTTCTCGAACTTTTCTCATCATATAAACTCCTCTCTGTGGTAATAAGACTTACCACAAATGTGATCTTCAATAGTCATCATTGTAGTAAAAATGTAATATAAATTTTCAAACCATTGGAATTTACCGTCCTTTCTTTAAGAAATTAATGCATAATACAAACCAGATTCTGAAGTATACAAATTAATAAAACGATATTCTAATAACATTTTTTAATGATCAGTCGAAAAACAGACTATTATTCAGATTAATACCATATTTACTGACTATAGCATACTATACTTTTTAAATTTTGTCAATATTTTTGCGAGACGGTTCAGCTCTGACGAGTGAATGAATCAATATTATTTTGGATTCGCAAAATTATTGACAAAGAAATTATTAGCTTGTAAAATAGAATGCGAAAATGAACTGCAAAAAAGTTGATTTTTTTTAAACCGAAAAGGTACAATTACAGTAGTGTTAATTTAACGCCCCCTATGTATTTTAGCCCCCTACTGAAATTAACATAGTGAGAGGCATGGATTGGCTTTGAGAGAGGTTGATTTTTTTTAAACCGAAAAGGTACAATTACAGTAGTGTTAATTTAACGCCC
>ENA-OPWR01003201-OPWR01003201.1-human-gut-metagenome-genome-assembly--contig:-NODE-3201-length-10363-cov-2.479433_pt1 | contig 10363 bp, 8 predicted proteins | sample MGYA00241507_ERZ502006 | MGnify/ENA primary metagenome ERZ502006 (study PRJEB25962, sample SAMEA2043041) | human gut metagenome | biome: human gut; feature: human-associated habitat; material: faeces... | reverse complement strand
GCAAAAAAGTATGTTACAGCGAAATGTAAGAGAAAGAGAGGAGAATTTGTATGAGTATTCATAAAGATAATGCCACTGGAAAGTGGCGAGTAGTCTATCGTTATACCGATTGGACAGGAGAAACGCATCAGTCATCCAAAAGAGGATTTCCTACAAAACGAGAAGCACAGATGTGGGAACGAGAGCTATTGCTGAAGAAAGAAGCCAAACTGGATATGACTTTCGAAAGCTTTTATGAGATTTATGTGGAGGATATGCAAAATCGAATCCGTGATAATACCTGGGGAACAAAAACAAATATCGCAAGAACCAAAATTCTTCCCTATTTCGGAAAGCGTAAGATAGGAGAAATTGAGCCGAGAGACATTATTGCATGGCAGAATGAACTGCTTGCGATCCGGCAGCCAAACGGAAAGCCGTATTCATCCTCTTATCTGCAGAAAATTCACAGTCAGTTAAGTGCTATTTTTAATCATGCAGTCAATTTTTACCATCTTCCATCCAATCCGGCACAGAAAGCTGGAAATATGGGAAAAGAGGAACACCGGGAAATGCTGTTCTGGACAAAAGAAGAATATCTGAAATTTGCAGATGTCATGATGGACAAGCCTGTTTCCTATTATGCGTTTGAAATACTTTATTGGTGTGGGCTTCGCATGGGCGAGTTATTAGCACTTACACCGGTAGATTTCAATTTTGAAACGCATACACTACGGATTAACAAGTCCTATCAGAGACTGCACCGGGAAGATGTGATTACACCGCCAAAGACATTAAAAAGTAATCGAACCATTAAGATGCCGCAGTTTTTGTGTGATGAGATGCAGGATTATCTGAAAATGCTGTATGAGCCGAAAGAGGACGAACGGATTTTCACAATTTCCAAATCTTATCTGCATCATGAAATGAACAGAGGAGCAAAAGTGTCTGGGGTAAAGCGAATTCGTGTGCATGATTTGAGACATTCCCATGTATCGTTATTGATCAATATGGGATTTACGGTATTGGCAATCGCAGACCGAATGGGACATGAGAGCATTGATATCACTTACCGATATGCACATCTGTTTCCAAGTGAGCAGACACAGATGGCAGAACAGCTGGATATTGAAAGGATGGAAAAATCAAATGGAGAAAAATCTGGACAGTAAAGGAAGATGGAGAAACAAAATCGTAGCATTCCGGGTATCACCGGAAGAAGCAGAGCAGATTGATGCATGTGTCCGATTGTCAGGACTTAGCAAGCAGGACTATATCACAAAACGATTAACTGATCGGGAAATTGTGGTACAGGGAAATCCAAGAGTGTATAAAGCATTGCGAAATCAGATGGCAGAGATTTATGAAGAACTGAAACGTCTGGAAAAATGCAGTGAGGAAAACGAAGAGTTGCTGAGTACCCTGAGATTGGTCGCAGAGACATTGTATGGATTGAAAGGGGAAAATGAATGACAGCAAAAGAAAAAATGACTGCTCCGATTGCATCTGTTGGCGCAGATGTGGAACAGCCATCAAGTAATAAATTAACCAACCAAAGTATAGCAGATTTGCCCGGTAAGGGCAATCTGCAAGCCACAAATAATGCGGAAAATACAGCAAAATCAGCAAATAAAAAGAATCCAGATGATCTGGAAACAGTTTCCATGATGGAATTATATGATACTGCATATCCACCAAAACTGCCGATTATAGATGGACTTCTGTATAACGGAACTTACCTGTTTGTCGGTTCACCGAAAATTGGAAAATCATTCTTTATGGCACAGATCGGGTATCACATCAGTAAAGGACTTCCATTGTGGGGCTTTTCAGTCAGACAGGGAACGGTTCTGTATCTGGCATTGGAAGATGATTATGCAAGGTTGCAAAAGCGGTTATCACAGATGTTTGGAATGGAAGGCAGTGAGAATTTTTATTTCGCTACAAAATCCAAATCGCTCAATGACGGACTGGAAAGACAGCTTGTAACATTTGTGACGGAGCATAAAGATGCAAGACTGATTATCATTGATACTCTTCAGAAAGTGCGTGAGGTTGGTGGAGATAAATTCAGTTATGCCAGTGACTATGAGATTGTAACGAAGCTGAAAGCATTCAGTGATAAATATGGTATCTGTTTTCTGGTTGTGCATCATACAAGGAAAATGGAATCTTCAGATAGTTTCGATATGATTTCCGGTACGAATGGTCTGCTGGGAGCTGCGGATGGAGCGTTTGTTATGCAGAAAGAAAAGCGTACAGATAATAAAGCAGTTCTGGAAGTGGCAGGGCGTGACCAGCAGGATCAGAAACTGTGGTTGAATTTTAATCGGGAGAGATGTGTCTGGGAACTTACCAAGACAGAAACAGAACTTTGGAAAGAACCAGAAGATCCAGTGTTGGAAAAAATCAAAGAACTTGTAACAGAAACTACGCCAGAGTGGGCAGGAACAGCAACAGAGCTTGTGGAAGTATTGCAGGTGGAAATGCAGCCGAACGCATTATCACGAAAATTAAATGTCAGTCTGGAACGACTGATTCTGGAATATGGAATCCAGTATAAAACAGAGCGGGGACACGATGGAAGAAAAATCAGATTGACCTTTGTTGGAAAACAAGCGTGACGATATGTGACGGTTGTGACGGTATTTTATATAGCGTGTCGGTAGTGAAAATATCGTCACTATCGTCACGACCGTCACGGAAAGGAGAAACATGGAAAGAAAATCACAGGTGCAGATACCAAAAGATTTATTACTGGCATTGTTCCAGTATCATCTTGCCGGAAATGAAGAATATCTGCCAGAGATAGAAAAAGCATTGATGAAAAAATTAGACAGTATGGTAAAGCGTCAGTTATATACAACATTCAAAACAGCACCAACCGAGGAAGAACGGGAAAAGGCAAGACAAGAGTATTTGGATAAGTGTGGAATGCATGAGAACTTTCGTTGGTAAAGATTCTGCTTGATGACCTTATGACAGGAGCGTGCCACGCACCTGTAAATAGCAGACAAAGAGAAGGTTTGTAAGGTGTAGCCGGTAGTTGATTGGCGAAGAAAAAACTTTTCAAAAGGGAGCCCTGATTCAGTAATGTCATTAACTTAAGAAAATTTCGATTATTGTAATAAGTGTTCAGATTAGCTTTCTTGAAAAATCACAAGATTTACGCATAACAAATAAACAAACCAAAAGTCTGCTTTTTGCCAGCTATATTCATTTGAATAATTTTTTTATCCTATACGGTATGCGAAACTAACCCATCGTTTCTTTATTACTCGACGCTGATATTGTCGGTGTGGTCTTTGGGGCGATAGTTCTTTCTTAATCAGACCTTCAACATCTATCGTTACAAATGTCTGGCGCAGATAATGCCTGCATATTTGAATTGCCATTGTGTAGTTTAATTGGTATGTGTACTTACGGTTTCTTTCTTCCAGTATGATATTTGCTGAAATAATTTCACAAAAATTATACAGGATCAGTTTTGCGTAAATTTCCTGACAGATATATTCCACATTTTTAGAGTGAAGATTTGTCAGGCCAATCGTATATTTCAGCTCACGGAAAGAAGTTTCGATTCCCCATCGCATATGATAAAGTTCCTTGATCTTTTCAGGTGGGAATTCTTCTTTATCCAGGTTGCTGGCTATACATTCATAAACTCCATTTTCCAGCTGAAACTGTGTGAGTCTGAGATGAAGTGTATAAAACAAATTCTCAGAATCAAGAAAGTCAAATGGCGATGAATTTGAGAGATATTTATAACCTTTCGTTTTATAAAACTTTTGTTTACGGGTCATAATCAGTTCGATTTCTTCGTCAAATTCACAGGATACCGGCAAGGAAAGGCTTCCAGAAATACTGCCTTTTTTCGAGGTATCTTTAATCCGGATTAGATAAAAGAGACCACGTTCCTGAATATTTGCAAAAATGTTATAAGTTTCGTATCCACGATCTGCCATAATGATAGTCTTCTGATTTGCAGTCAGCTTTTTAATCATTTCAATCATGGCAGAGGATTCATTTTCTTCATAAGGCTCCTGAATCAGAGCATCGACATATCGCCTGCTTTGGAGGTCATACAAGGCATTAAGATGCAGTTGATTAAAACCAAAAGTTCCTTCTTTACCAACAAAATACGTGTGTGGATTTAGTGGATCACGAAATATATTCAAGTCAGAACCATCACAGGCAAGTAACTGGTAGCCTTGGTATTTTTTGTTACATAATATCTGCTCATGAAATTTATGAAATAAATATTCCATGGTATCTGGTTTCAATTTGTTCCTTTGTTTTATGAAACCAGAACGGGTTATTTGATTCAGATCATAATTAAAATATTTGTGTAATTCCGAGTTAAGTGAACCACCTTCCATAGTAAGTAGAAAGTTTATTGTCGAGGTAAAGTTCATCTTTCGATTTCTGGTAAAATCATGCCCAGGATTTTTGACGTAATCTTCTATCTGACTGGACATGCTGGAAATGGCAGCGTTGAGTTTGTTGCGGACATAATCAGCGTAAAAGTTCATTAGCAATTCCTCCTAAAATGTATTCATTCAAGGAGGCTTCGCCACATTTTTTCTGACATTTGTCAAGACTTTTTTCTGTTTTATTTTATAAATTTTCTTAAGTTAATGACATTACCTGATTCAGGGCTCCCTTTTAGGGCGCCGTTATTTACGTTCCATAAACCATTTATAATTTTCTTCATAAGTCAGATGACAGATTTTTCCGCCCACCTGACAGGTATAACGATATCCGGTTCCACCAGCTTTTCGACTGGCACAACGTTCCGGTTTTGAAACCTTATCAATCGCATACTTACGTCCATCTTCCCAGACAAACGCTGTAGGGATCAATTCTCCTTCCCGGCTAAATACCGCCAGGACATCTACATACACTTTAGCTGTCATTGCAAAACACCTGCTCTCTCCTATCCATGAAAATATGCTTGTGGATGAACCGTGTGTTCCTTAGCATTCAGCTGTGCCAGTATCTTATCCTGATACATAAATGCTCTCTGAATACTCTGATAACCGAATCTTCCACGGATCTCATCTACCACCTGGTCCATCTTTTTGATTTTTTCTCTTTTTGTTTCATCCATAAATAAATCAAGCTGATAAGGCATCTCTTCTGATACCAGATCACATCCTCGAACACCAAGACTACGAATCGGATGTTCCCAATTATAATTTTTCTGAAATAACTCAAATGCAGTTCTGGCAATTTCTTCTGTAAGATTACTTGCCCTGTCCAGCTTGCACTGTCTCGTGAAATGATACAGTCCATTATCCCGAATCGAGATTTCTACTGTCCTGCATTGAAATCCATTTTCACGAAGCCTGGTTCCTACACTTTCTGAAAGAGCCATCAAAATAATCTTCACATCCAATTCACTAACAAGATCTCTTGGTGTTGTTGTGCTATTCCCGATAGACTTGATGGGTGCTTTATATCCTTCTACTGAAACTGGAGTCTCATCCCATCCATTTGCAAAGGTATGAAGTACCAATCCCATCTTTCCAAGATATGTTTCTAATATAGAAGGTTCTGCTCCTGCCAGATCTCCAATCGTACAAATACCAAGTTTCTTCATCGTCCGTTCAGTGCTTCGTCCAACCATGAGTAAATCTCCTACTGGAAGTTTCCATGCAATATCCTTGTAATTGTCTTTGGAAAACTCTGTGATGGCATCTGGCTTTTTATAATCAGAACCGAGCTTTGCAAAAATCTTATTGAAAGAAACTCCGACAGAAACCGAAACGCCTAACTCAAATTTAACTCGCTTGCGTATTTCATTTGCAATATCTTCTCCCGAACCGAAAAGCATAGTACTTCCCGAAACATCAAGCCAACATTCATCAAGCCCGTAAGGTTCAACTTTATCTGTGTATTCGGAATATATTTCACGGATCAGCTTTGAATGCTTCATATACAGATCATAATGCGGAGGAACAAAAACAATATCGGGACACTTTTTCTTTGCCATCCACATAGGATCGCCTGTCTGAACACCATAAGCTTTGGCTTCGTAATTTTTTGCAAGAACAATACCGTGCCGAGCCTTCGGATCGCCGAGAACAGCAAGCGGTTTTCCTCTGTATTCAGGGTGATACAAACATTCTACCGAAGCATAGAAATTATTTAAATCTGAATGCAGAATAACTCTTTCTTTCATATAAATCCCTCAAATTTAAAACATATGTTCCAACCTATTATACCACTTATTTTATGTGAAGTATACAGGTAATGTGAGGTAATAGTTAATTGTGTTGACATAAATTAGTATTTATGGTAATATATTGATACAGAGTGTAATAAATGGAAATAAGTTTATTCACGATGATATATACCGGAAGGAAGAAATGAAAATCAGAAGCAGTAAGGACAGAATAATATCTATAGCAATAGCCACAGCAATAATATCAACATGTACAATACCGAATGTAATAGCCGAATCACGCAATGATATAAATGAACCTGAACAGACTATATCAAATTCACAGGAAGAAGTATACATAACAGGTGAAATAGCGGAATTGAGAAGTAAATACAGTAAAACCTACGAGCAGTCTGACGGCAGCAGAATAGCTGTTATGTCGGCTGCTCCGATTTGTTTTTATGATAAGGAAAATGAAACCTGGGAAGAATACGATAACCGTCTGACATATAACGAAGAAACAGAAACATTTGAAAGTGAAGAAACAGGCTCTGATATGCAGGTATCACTGCCGAAAAATATTGATGAACAAAACAATATTGAGGTTGAAGCAGACGGTTATACAGTTTCAATTACTCCGATGGAGATGAAATCTTTGTCTTCAAAAAAGACAAATGAAAAAAAGAAAATAAAGAGTGTAAGTGAAAAAAGTCTAAAAAAATACAGCTTGGAGGATTATGTATCTGATTCCGTTTTAGACGGTAAGGTAGAGTATACACAGGATGAAGCCTCAAAGGTAGAGTACATATTCTCAGGAAGCGGATTAAAGGAAAATATAATTATATCGGAAGCGCCGATAAATAAACAGACATATTCATTCAGAATAAAAGCAGAAGGGTTAACGGCAAAGCTGAAAAAGGACGATACAATAAAGCTGATTGATAAGGACAAAAAAGCGGTCTTTGTTATTCCCGCACCGTATATGTATGACAGCAATTTTTCTTTTTCGGATAAAATAAAAACCACATTAAAAAAAGAAGGAACAGAATATATTCTCACATATATGCCGGACCATAAGTGGCTTACTGATGAGGAAAGAGCATATCCGGTAACGATCGATCCGACTGTTGATACCAGATCATATAAAGATAAAATAGTTGATACATCGGTTATGAGCGCCTTATCTATGAATATATCAAAAAATTCAAGGCTTTTTGCAGGTGCATATGACAGAAATACAACTGATTTATATATAAAGTTCACAAAACTGCCTCATATAGATAAACAATGGATAGTATCAAATGCGGTACTTTATCTGAAAACAGCGTCAGAACAGGGGAACAAGATAAATGCATATAAAGTAAATTCTGATTGGGATACAAGTTCAGTAATAGGGAATCGTCCGTCAGTTGACAGTAAAATACTTGATGTTTTTAATGTCCCGAATTCAAAAGATAAATGGGTATATTGGGATATAACCAATGCGGTTAATAGCTGGTATAACGGAGAAGAAAATTACGGAATAAAGCTTTCGTCAACTTATGTGACTAACAGTGAATCTGTATTTTATTCGTCAGAGGAAGCAGATTCAGAAAAAATTCCGTTTTTAGCAATAAAATATAATATGGTTTCAGCGGCACAGAGAGGAGAAAATAAAACAGTAGATATAAGCAGAGCGGGGAAAGCGGAAATAGACGATTTTTCGGGAAACCTTGTACTGTCAAGAGAAGATATCGGTTTTAACGGAAAAGTAATGCCCGTAAATATATCGATGATATACAACCTTAATAACGGAAGTAATCCTACATTTGGATTTGGTTTTAAAACCAATTATAATCAGACAATAAATGCGGTTTATAATTCCGGAAAGCTTCAGTACTATGAGTATGTGTGCGGTGACGGAAGCAAGGTATATTTTGATTATGATGAGAAAACAGGAGAATATACAGACAGAAGCGACAGAGGATATACGCTCAAGAATAACGGTACAAAGGCCAGCGATTATTCAAGTATTGTCATTACAGATTCAAGCGAGTATGAATATTATTTTGATAAATACGGCAGACTTATAAAAATAAGTATTAATAAGTGGACAGAAGAATCGGCAATAGAAATTGCATATGTCGGGGATTATACAAAATATTATGAGATAGATTATATAAAAGACGGCGTGGGAAGAAAGTATGATTTTAACTATACAGACGGAAAACTGACGGATATTTCATACTATGGAAATACAAATAACGTGCTGAAAAAAGTTACATACCAGTATGACAGCGGTTCTAAATTAACAAAGGTCACATATCCTGATGGAGAATCTGTAAAATACTATTATGGCAATCAATGCTTGGTATCTGCATATAACACAGATGATTATCATGTAACTTTTAATTATACAAATTATACTTCTTCATCTAAAGCCAATAGAGTAACCGGGATAAAAGAGTACGGAAGTCAAGGAACGAAGGGCGGAGATATATCAGTTATATATACTCCGTTTCAGACAGAGTATATAAATAACAACACAGGTGATACGGAAACATTAGTGTTCAGCAATGACGGAGATTTGATCTCTACATATAACTCAGACGGCTATGTAACTGTAAACGAGTATGCCAAGAGTTCGGAAGCTCATGGAGTAAGCAGTCTTGTCAATACATATGAGCATAAGAAAAGTGAAACAAACCTTATTGCAAACGGAGAGTTTGAAAGCGACGTATCGGGCTGGCAAACAGTTAACGGTGTAAATCATCCGTGGGACAGTCAGGGACATCCCGGAAACAGCGGCTCAGTTAAATTAGTGGGACATCCAAACGGGACTTCGGTTATATTACAGAGAATTGAGGTGTCTGGAACCAAGGGAGATACATATGACATCGGAGGCTGGGCAAAAGCAAATGCGTCATCACGTCAGCCGTTTGAAATATGGGTCACATTCCTTGGTCAGAGTTCATCGGGTGATGTTCAGAAGATAAACTTTAATCCATATTGCACAGACTGGCAGTATGCAATGAAAAATGTCCAGGCAGAAAGCGATTATACACAAATACAAATAGCCATAAACTATTCAGGTCAGATAAACGAAGCATATTTTGACGGAATAGTTGTGTATAAGGGAGAGAAAGCTGAAGAAACTACGGAGGATTCAAGCGAAGAAACAACAACTCCTCAGGAAACTACAAAACCCGAACCGACAACGGTAATAGGTTCGGACGGAAGCGTTACCACCACAGAGGAAAATGACGGAGTAAAGACGGTAAGCGTTGTAGATAAGTACGGAAACGACTTGTCGAACGAAACAATAATAGGCGGTGTTTCGCTTTCTAATAGTAGTGATTATACTGAGAATGGAAATTATCTTAAATCTATAAAAAATTCACTTAGTGCAAAAATAACATATGGTTACAGTGAATATTTTGGTGATCTTCAGTATGTTAAAGACGCTAATGGAAATGTTGTAAATTATACTTATGATTTAAATGGAAATACAACAAAAGTATCACAGAATGTTTCAGGACTTAGTAATGGACTAGCTATAGAAAATTCTTATTCGTATGACAATGGTAATCGATTAAGTGAAACTATACAAAATGAAATTAATTATAAATTTAATTATACAGAGTTTGGCTTAATAAAGTCTATTAAAGAAAATGATAAAAAATTAATAAGTTATAAATATAATGATAATGGTTATATTTCTTGTGAGGATTATGGAAATGATCAAATCGTGGATTATAGTTATAATAATGATAAAAAGAAAGTAACAGTCAAACAGAATGATAAAACACTTTATGCCTATAATTATGATGAATTTGGTAATCTGATTTCAATAAAAGATAATATATCTGACAGGGTTACAAACTATACAACAGATAAAGACGGAAACATCATAACTGAAGAAACAGGCGATGTATATCATAAGTTTTACAGCACCGAAGATGAAAATATAGAGGTTATAGGGAACGAAACAAAGAAAACTAAAACAGAATCTAAAGATAATCAAACTAAAACCTCTTGGACTGTTAATGATGAAATATATTCAACCTATATCACAGAGACCGACAACTTCGGAAGAACAACAAGTGAAAAAATATATAGGATTTCTCATGATTCTGATGGCAAAGAGGTTGCAAGTTCAAAGAATACGGTTTACAATAAAGAGTACAGTTACACATCGCCTGAATCTGGACCATAGTCAATAAGCTGGACACAAAAAGG
>ENA-OPWR01003199-OPWR01003199.1-human-gut-metagenome-genome-assembly--contig:-NODE-3199-length-10371-cov-1.826580_pt1 | contig 10371 bp, 9 predicted proteins | sample MGYA00241507_ERZ502006 | MGnify/ENA primary metagenome ERZ502006 (study PRJEB25962, sample SAMEA2043041) | human gut metagenome | biome: human gut; feature: human-associated habitat; material: faeces... | reverse complement strand
GACCGTGATCAGTGTCAGGATCATCGCCGCAGACTCAAAGTAAAACTCATGCATGTAAGCTACGACTTTTGCTTCATCCATCAACCGCTGCGCCTCCGCCATCGCAAATAACGCATACACACTATAGCCAAAAGCTGCACTGGCACCGAGCGCAACTAACGTGTCCATATTTGGCGAACGCCGCCACAAACTTTTGTATCCACTGACAAAAAATCGCTGGTTAATGACCATAATCGCAATCGTCAATAACATCTGAGCAAGTCCCATCGCTACATGGTTCACACCAAGGACACCCGGCAGGGGCCATCCCCACATCATATGTCCCATGGATAAATACATCAAAAATACAAGTAAAATTAAAGAAGCAATCAATCGTTTCCTTAACTTTTTTGTCTCTGTATCCTTTAATGTATCTTCTGTCTCCGTTTCTCCGTTCTTTTTCTGTTCCATCACGTGGGCACCATATCCGGCATCAACAACTGCCTGAATAATAACGGAATCCGGCACATCCCCCTCTACACCCATGGAATTTGTCAAAAGATTTACACTGCATGAACTTACGCCCTCAACACGGCTTACCGCTTTTTCCACACGGGCACTGCATGCTGCACATGCCATGCCTGTCACTGCATACTGCTTCATGTATATTCCGCCTTTCCTGTTTTTTTATATTCTTCTTATCGAAGTACTCTACTTCCTACCGCATCAGTTTTTGCAGAGTCGCAATCAATTCATCTACGGTTTCTTCTTTTCCTGCCCGGATATCATCCGTTACACAGGTCTTAATGTGGTTTGCTAACAAAACTCGGTTAAAACTATTCAATGCTGCATTGACCGCTGCCACCTGGACTAAAATATCCGTACAGTAAACACCGCGCTCAACCATTCCTCTAATTCCGCGGATTTGTCCTTCCATACGGTTTAAACGATGGATTAAGTCTTTATACTCTTTATCTGAGCGTTCTTTGTGCCGTTCTTCACAGCACGGACACGTTTTCTTTTCTTCCATGCAATCACTCCTATCGATAATTTTCGATTCGATTATATACCCCCACTGGGTATATTACAAGTGAAATTTTTCTCATTAAGCAAAAAAAAAGTTTAATTTGCAAGAGACTATAACACAAAGTGTTACCCGTCTCAAAACAAATTAAACTTCTTTATATTTTGAACTATCTCAGTGCGATAGCTCTTTCATCATGCACTTACAAAAATGCTCTATAATCTCTTCAGATATTCCCCGGTTCTTGTATCAATCTGGATTTTATCACCCTGATTTACGAAAATCGGAACTGCAACCTGTGCACCCGTCTCAACGGTAGCCGGTTTTGTAACGTTTGTTGCTGTATCACCTTTTACACCAGGCTCTGTCTCAGTTACTTCCAACTCAGCAAACATCGGCGGCTCGATTGCGAAAATGTTGCCTTTGTAAGATACCATCTTAACATTATCATTCTCTTTTACGAATTTCAGTGCATCACCGATGGTCTCGTTGTTCAGTGCAATCTGATCATAAGTCTCTGTATTCATGAAGTAGAACAGATCTCCATCATTGTAAAGATACTGCATCTCCACGCGGTCAATTCTTGCAGTCGGGAATTTTTCAGTCGGACGGAATGTTTTCTCAACTACGCCGCCGTTGATGATGTTTTTCAGCGTTGTTCTTACGAACGCAGCACCTTTACCCGGTTTTACATGCTGAAATTCAAGAATCTGAACGACCTGACCATCGATCTCGAGGGTAACGCCGTTTCTAAAATCTCCTGCTGAAATCATTCTGATTTTTCCTCCTTAACATAGTACGATGCGCCAAATGCGCACCATAGGCTTATCTTATAATATAATATTTTTCCCGATTTTTCAACTGTTTTTTTTCGTAATCCTGCCGCGGGCCAGATCACGCTCATAAAAGAACAGTACAATGTGCTCCAGATACCGTTTCAGAACGATCTGAATTTCCTCTTTCGGATTGATCGGCTCGGTCAGAATATTGTAAAGTCCGGTCCGTTTTGCACCGTACACATCGGTGAAAAGCTGATCCCCGACAAAGACCGCCTGCTCCTCTTTGATCCCCATTCTCCGGCATGCCTCCTGGTAGTTTTTCACCGAAGGCTTGTGCGCATTTTCGATATAGATAGAACCGACCGCATCGGCAAACGGAGCCACACGCGGTTTCTGATTGTTGGAAAGCAGACAGGTGGAAAAACCAGTCTCCCGAAGAGACGCAAAGAACGCAGCCGCCTCCTTCGTCGCCGGCGCACCGTGCGGAACAAGCGTATTATCGATATCAAAAATCACGCCCCGGTATCCTTTCCGGTACAGATTCGCGTAATCGATCGTATAGGCACTTTTTTCTCTCCGGTCCGGGTAAAACATCCGCATCAGTATAGTTCCCCGGTTCTTCTGGTTTTTTCCACTCATCTTCTTTCTCCAATCCTCTTTTCGTTTATACAGTAACTTTATTCTTCTTTCAGAAACTCCTGCAGAGCCTCAAAATTTGCTTTCATCTGGTCATAGCCGTGCTGGTAAAATTCCCGCAGCTTCTCCTCGTCCTTTTCGAGACGCGATACCGCCGGTATCTCCGGGCGGATCACAAAGACGGAGCCTTCTTCTTCCCATTTTTCGATGCATTCGAGCACCTGGTTATAATGTTTCGCGCGGTTTACAAGCGCACGCACGAGATTCGGGTATTTGCGGAATGCCGCCACATACAGCTCCCAGCCTCTCGTTCCCTCTTTTTTGCGGTAACCGAAATTCCGTGTCAGAATAATGACATTTTTTCGGTGTCCCGTCTTTAAGGAACGGATAATCGGGATCGAATCGGCAACACCGCCGTCGACGTACTCGTTTCCGTCGATCTCCACCATCGGGCAGGCGATCGGCATGCTCGATGAGGCACGGCCAATTGCAAGCAGACGTTCTTTATTTTCGCGGTCATCCAGATATTCCGCGCGTCCCGTCTCACAGTTTGTCACAACCAGCTCACACGTCTGCGGCGATGCAAAATACGTATCAAAATCAAATGGAAAAATCTCATACGGATACCGTTCGAACACCATATCCATGTCGAGCAGTGCTTTTTTCTCAACGATTGTCTTGATATTCTTATTGACGTAGCGGTTTTTCTCATCCGTGACAATCATACAGTCCCTCGTTCTGCCAATCTGGCGCGATACATAGTCCAGCGCATTGCAGGCTCCGGCGGAAACGCCGATCACATGAGGGATATAATACTCCTGCTCCATCAGAAAGTCCAGCGCTCCTGCTGTAAAGACGCCGCGATTGGCCCCTCCTTCCAGTATGACTGCTCCGGATTTTGTTATGCTGTAATTTTTTGTCTCATTCATTCTCCTGCACTCTCCTATTTTTCACAATGACACATTACTTCCTGCACAGAGCAATGCCGGAGCAGATCGGAAAATCCCGACACGCTCCGGCCCTTCTGCCTGTTTTATCTGTTTTCCAGCGGAACATAGTCCACTTCATCTTTGACACTCTTGTACGCCGGGCGGATGATCTTGTCGGTGTTGATCAGTTCCTCCATCCGGTGTGCACTCCAGCCGACGATACGCGCGCAGGCGAACATCGGGGTGTAGAGCTCCAGCGGAAGATCCAGCATGCTGTAAACGAAGCCGCTGTAGAAGTCGACGTTTGCGGATACACCTTTGTAAATATGGCGCTCCTCGCCGATGATCTTCGGAGCCAGTTCCTCGACCATAGCGTACAGCCGGTAATCTTTCTCTCTGTGTTTTTCTTTTGCCAGCTGCTCAACGAAGCTCTTAAAGATGCGCGCACGCGGGTCGGAAATGGAGTAAACCGCATGGCCCATACCGTAAATCAGACCTTTCTGGTCGAACGCCTCTTTGTGCAGCAGCTTTCTTAAGTAATTCGATACTTCTTCCTCATCCGTCCAGTCTTTGACGTGTGACTTCATATCGTCGAACATCCGCACAACCTTGATGTTTGCACCGCCGTGCTTCGGTCCCTTTAAGGAGCCGAGCGCCGCTGCAATTGCGGAGTACGTATCGGTTCCGGAAGAAGAAACAACATGTGTTGTAAAGGTCGAGTTGTTACCGCCGCCGTGCTCCATGTGGAGAACGAGGGCAAGATCGAGGATCTTCGCCTCCAGCGGAGTGTACTTCTGATCCGGTCGGAGCATCAGAAGAATATTTTCTGCAGTCGAAAGCTTCTTCGACGGGTTGTGGATATATAAACTTTTTCCCTTGATATAATGGTTGTACGCCTGATAGCCATAGACGGACAGCATCGGGAAAACAGAAATCAGGTTAATGCACTGGCGAAGCACATTCGGAAGGGAGGTATCATCTGCGTGGTTGTCGTACGCGTACAGGGTCAGAACGCTTCGGGACAGAGTGTTCATCATGTCCTTGGTCGGCGCTTTCATAACAACGTCACGCACAAAGTTCTTCGGCAGGGACTGCTGCTGTTTTAAGATTGTCTTAAAATGATTGAGCTGCTCTTCATTCGGCAGATTTCCAAATAAGAGCAGATACGCAACTTCTTCGAATCCCATACGGTTTTCACTTAAAAAGCCCTGGGTCAGTTTTTCCACGTTGATGCCGCGGTAGTACAGACGTCCGTCACACGGCGTTTTGACGCCGTCAATGATATCCGAAGACACAACGTTTGAAATCTGTGTCAGTCCCGCAAGGACGCCAACGCCGTTGATATCGCGCAGTCCGCGTTTTACATCGTATTGCCCATACAGCGAAACATCCATTTTGGAGTTATCCAGACAGATGTTTGTCAGTTCCTCTATTTCCGGTGTTACTTTCATGCTAAAAGCCATATGCATTCCCCTTTCTCTTCTCTCTTTTTACTTACTTTCACTCATTATAGCATTAAACCAGGGGATTCGTATACTGAAATTTTTATAAACATTCGGAAAATTTTCGTAAGATTTTGTCTCACAAAAGGTATCAGGCTTCTGTTTTACATGCATCGAAGGCTTGATCCAGTGCGTCCAGGAAGTCTCCCATCACGTAATACAGCGTCTCAAACCGCAGATAATCGAGGACGTTTTCATCCCACATAAACTTCAGCACCGGCGAGAATTCCTCATCGGACTCCCAGAACTGGAAGACGAGCGGCAGAAACGGAAAGACATGAAAAACAAAAGCAGCGTCTCCCGGGGAATATGGTTTTCCGCTAAGGGAAACGCATGCTTTTTTCAGCTGTTCCACATGCCCGTCATACCGTGCGGCGCGGCTGTCGTGAACGCCGGACGCAATCGTGCGGCCTTTGATCGTTCCCTTTAAGGAATTGGTGCGCGCATACGTGCCGGCGAGCACAATCTCCTTCTTTCCGCAGCAGAGCAGGTCGAAAATCGTCAGTGTCTCATTGAAACTGCCCTGGTGCACATGAAGAAAATGGTCTTTTGAGCCCTCTACAACGCCGGTATGGCGGTTCACTCTCCACTCCTCAAAAAGGTACGGCACATAGAAATAATCGTCATCAAACGCAAAGCCATACTTCCCTTCGATCTCCTTCTGATCGTACGTCAGAAAGCGCTCCTGCATCTGATCACGCATTTTAATATAGTTCGACACTTCCATTTTTTTGCCTCCCGCTATTTGTCGAGCATCTTTTTCAGCTCGTCCATGAACGTGTTGACGTCCTTGAACTCACGGTAAATCGACGCAAAGCGGACGTACGCCACCTGATCCAGGTCTTTTAAGTAATGCATGACCTTCTCTCCGATCACAGAGCTTGGAATCTCACGTTCCTCGCCGTTGAAAAGCTCCGTCTCCACCTTGTTGACCATCTCGTTGATCTTCTCGGCGGACACCGGCCGTTTGTGGCAGGCGCGCAGGATGCCGGTCTCGATTTTCGAGCGGTCATACTGCTCGCGGTTCATATCTTTTTTGATGACGATCAAAGGGATCGTCTCCACTTTTTCGTATGTCGTAAAGCGTCTGCCGCAGACATCGCACATCCGGCGGCGGCGGATCGCATTGCTGTCTTCAATCGGGCGTGAATCCACAACCCGGGTATTATCCTGATTACAAAATGGACATCTCATATCTTTCGTCCTCGTTTCTAAATAAGTATTTCGAAAAGTTTTCTACTTTTACAGTATACGCATTTTTCCGTGAAATTCAAGTCAACTGCAGCAACATTTTCGCATATGTTTTTCCATAGGAATCTGTAAAAAGGAGCACCGCATGCGCGTTGTAGATCTCCGCCAGAAAGAAGTTATCAATATCTGCACCTGCAAAACGCTCGGCTGTCCGATTGATGTGGAATTCAATCCAAAAACGGGACATCTTACCGGACTCGTTCTTCCGGGTCCTGTGAAATTCTGCGGCTTTTTCTGCCACGGCGAGGATTTTGTGATCCCATGGGACCGCATCTGCCAGATCGGCAGCGATATCATTCTCGTCGAAATTCCGGAAAAAGAGAAAAAACAGCCCTGATCAACGGATATGAAAACCGAATTCCGATTCCAGCGGAATCTTCGTCCATTTTGCATCCGTGATTTCGATGTAGCTGGAGGTGCGGATCCTTTTGATCATCTCCGTGATCGTCTCCTCATCACCCTGCACCTCCATCTCCACCGTCTCATCCCAGCAGTTTCTCACCCAGCCGGTCAGTCCGAGCTGGTAGGCAGCATAATACGCCCGGTAACGGAACCCCACGCCCTGCACCTGGCCGTAGAAAATCACATGGTACCGGATTTCTTCTTTTTCGTCTCTTCTGTCTCGTTTCTCTGTCTCGTTCATATTTCTCTGCCTCCCAACAGTCATTGCCTAAAATTCGTCTGCCGTCGCACAGTACAGCGGAAGCGGGAACCAGTCGGATGGAATGTTCTTCCAGATTTCAGATGGAACCTTGCTTCCCTTACTTGCCAGCGGTGAAAGAAGCAGTTCCTGCGCCTGCTCCCGGTTGAGTACATCTGCCCCCGGATGGGCTTCCCGTGTCACGGTCACAGTTCCATCTTTTACCGTCACGGTCAGCGGCTGTCCCTCCAGTACGGCGAACCACGTTCCATCGCTGATGCCCATCGTCTCTGCTTTCATGGTCAGCATTGCCTCGATGACGTCTGCAAATTGGAAAATACGGTACATCGCGGAACCGCAGCGCTCTTTTGTGAAGCTTTCGCAGACTTCCGATAACGCTGCTGCTTTTCCGGTCTCATACACCGGAATGGAAATGAAAAGAGAGTCAAGCGCATTTTCTTTTAAATAAGCGGCAAGTGCAGGAACGAAATCCTGTTCCTCCAACACTTCTGCTTCCACAACCTGGTTTCCGCCGCAAAGTGCCAGATATCCGATCCGCTCACCGTTTTTCCAGATTGCAATTGCCTGCTCGCCGAACGTTTTCAGGCAGGCTTTCACATCCTCTCTTACCACGTAAAGCGGTTTTTCCTCATTCAGCTTCTTTGCAAAGGCTGCCGCCTCTTCGTCCGCTTCGCCGTTTTCCGGAAACAGCGGCGCAAAGGTGTAAGCGGAGAGTTCCCCGTTTTTCCAGGTATGGCGCACATTTGCCACATCCAGGTAAAACGTGTATTTTTCACTTCCCGGCGTAAAGCCAAAGTAGGCATACCGCTGTCTCTGGCCGTCCAGTGCCAGAAGATCACACGTTCCTTCCAGATCCGTAATCCAGTCGCCAAGAAGACGCTTCATGTGGCCTTCGCCCCTTGCCTTTGGATGCACGGAAACGCTTCCCACATATCCTGCGCGGAGCAGCTTACCCCCTGCTGCCATTTGCTGTGGAAGCACCGCAATCTCGGCCCGGAGTCTGCCGTTTTCCGCAACAGCGACGCGGTGGATCCGTGCCATTTCCGGTCCTGCCTGATAAACCCTTGGAATTAACTGCTCAAAGTCGTGCGGACGGTGTGCCGTGCTGAACACGTAGTTTGCAAGTTCGATGCAGTCCTCCCACTCTTCCGGCTTTGCAAGTCTGTACTCTGTCATAATGTAAAAACCTCCTGATCCTAAAAACCCTTTTGTTTTTGCTCTTCTTTTTCTCTATCCTAACGGATTTTTGTCCTTTTGTCACGAAAATTCCGAACAAATTGCAATATTTTTGCTATATCTGGTAAAAAAAGGAAACGCGCCCGGAAATTTTCATTCCAGGCGCGTTTCCCTTTTCTCAATGTTTCCTGTTTTACTGGATTCCTTTTACGGTGTAATCCTGTGCCTCTACGGCTGTTTTCAGCACATCGTCTGATACCGGAGCTGTCAGTGTTACAACGGCTGTTCCTTTTTCATGGCTTACTTCTGCGGATGCAACACCCTCGATTGCCTCAAGTGTTTTCTTCACTCTTGCCTCGCAGTGGCCGCACATCATGCCCTCGATTGTCATGGTTTTTACCATTCCCTGTTCTGTTGTCATGTTCAGATCCTCCTTTGGAATTTCGTTTTTGATTCTTTTATCTTTTGACGCGTCGTGCATCCGAAACAGATTCAGACGCAGGGCGTTTGTCACAACGCAGAAGCTCGAAAGGCTCATCGCCGCCGCACCGAACATCGGGTTCAGCTTCCAGCCGAACAGCGGGATCCATACGCCCGCAGCCAGCGGAATACCGATGATATTGTAAATGAAGGCCCAGAACAAATTCTCGTGAATGTTCCTGAGGGTCGCACGGCTTAAGCGGATCGCTGCCGGTACATCGGAGAGGCGGCTCTTCATCAGGACAACGTCTGCCGCATCGATCGCGATATCGGTTCCTGCTCCGATGGCAATACCGATATCCGCACTGGTCAGAGCCGGTGCATCGTTGATGCCGTCTCCTACCATCGCTACTTTTCCTTTTTCTTTCAGGCGGCTGATGACCGCTTCTTTTCCATCCGGCAGAACGCCTGCGATGACTTCGTCCACACCTGCCTGTGCGCCGATGGCACGCGCGGTGCGCTCATTGTCTCCGGTCAGCATCACGACACGGATTCCCATATTCTGCAGTTCTTTCACCGCACGCGGGCTGTCCTCTTTGATGACATCCGCAACCGCGATCATACCGAGCATCTTTCCGTCTTCACTGAAGAACAGCGGTGTCTTTCCTTCTTCGGAAAGTTTTGCTGCCTGCTCTTCCATCTGTTTCGAGAGAACCGCTTTTTTCGTAATCAGTGCGCGGTTGCCTCCGCAGAGCTCTTTTCCGTTCCGTTTTGCCACAAGGCCGTTTCCAGGAAGCGCAGAGAAATCACTGACTTCTTCGCGGGCCAGGCCTTTTTCCTCTGCAAGTGCAAGAATCGCACGGGCCAGCGGATGCTCACTTTTCTGCTCCAGTGCAAAGGCACCTTTTAAAAGCTCCTCCTCACTTACACCGTCCGCCGGGACAAGATCGGTTACCTGCGGCTCGCCGCTTGTGATGGTTCCAGTCTTATCGAGTGCAACGATCTGTGTTTTTCCTGTCTTCTCGAGAGAAACTGCGGTTTTGAACATCGTTCCGTGTTTTGCTCCCATTCCGTTTCCGACCATGATCGCAACCGGTGTTGCAAGGCCGAGCGCACACGGGCAGCTGATAACGAGAACGGAAATACCTCTTGCAAGAGCAAAGCCGACGCTCTCTCCTGCAAACAGCCAGATCACAATCGTAGCAAGTGCAATGCAGATAACGGCCGGCACAAAAATACCGGAAACTTTATCGGCCACTTTGGCGATCGGCGCTTTTGTCGCTGCCGCATCGCTGACCATCTGAATGATCTGGGAGAGTGTTGTGTCTTCTCCGACTCTCGTCGCCTCACAGGTCAGGAAACCGGACTGGTTTAAGGTCGCCGCCGATACGCGGTCGCCGGCCTCTTTATCCACCGGAATACTCTCGCCAGTCAGCGCGGATTCGTTGACGGCACTCGTTCCCTCCAGGACAACGCCGTCCACCGGAATATTTTCGCCCGGGCGGACGATGAAATGATCGCCCTTTTTCACCTGATCAATGCCGACTTCCACTTCTTTTCCGTCTCTTAAGAGAACAGCGGTCTTCGGAGCCAGCTTCATCAGACTCTTTAACGCATCGGTCGTTTTTCCTTTGGAAATCGACTCCAGCATTTTTCCGACGGTAATCAGGGTCAGAATCATGGCTGCGGACTCGAAGTAAAATTCATGCATATAGCTCATGACTGCATCCATGTCCCCCTGTACCTGCGCTCCCGTCATGGCAAACAGGGCGTAGACGCTGTATACAAACGATGCGGTAGAACCAAGCGCTACCAGCGTGTCCATGTTCGGTGCTTTATGCCAGAGGCTCTTGAAACCGCTGATAAAGAATTTCTGGTTGATGACCATGACCGCAATGGTAAGCAGGAGCTGTACCAGTCCCATTGCGATGTGGTTTCCTTCAAAGAATTTCGGCAGCGGCCATCCCCACATCATATGACCCATGGAGAAATACATGAGCGGAATCAAAAGAAG
>ENA-OPWR01003197-OPWR01003197.1-human-gut-metagenome-genome-assembly--contig:-NODE-3197-length-10375-cov-3.733140_pt1 | contig 10375 bp, 7 predicted proteins | sample MGYA00241507_ERZ502006 | MGnify/ENA primary metagenome ERZ502006 (study PRJEB25962, sample SAMEA2043041) | human gut metagenome | biome: human gut; feature: human-associated habitat; material: faeces... | reverse complement strand
GAATTTTAGCTCTCTCACAAAGTTCATTTATCATTAGTTTTTGGTTCCACCAACACTACTTGACAAAGAACCAATAAAACAATCTAAAAAAATTAATCATCCGAGAAAAAATCATTAAAGAAGTCATCACTATATGTTCCTTCTTCATATAAATTCTTATCTTTTTTATCTTCTATTTCAGCATCAATTACCTTTTGTTCCTTCTGCCTATTTTCTTCTTGCTCTCTTCTTTCTTCTTCTTCCAATTCAGCAATTTTAGCATCAATCTTCTTTACCAAATCATCAACATTAAAACTAGATTCTTCACTACTACTAGAATTAGAATTATTTCCAAGAATAGAATTTAAACTCTCTTCTCCAAAAGGATTTTTAGGAAGTGAACTACTAGAAGGTGCACCTAACCCACTAAATGGATTTCCTCCTCCACCCATTCCAGAAAACGGATTAGGTGAAGCAAAAGGATTAGACATCCCTCCAAATGGATTTCCTGCACCCATTCCTCCCATAGGAGAAGAATCAGTACCATTCATCATTGCTTCCATTTTTTCTTTTTTCTTTGCCTTTACAAAATCTCTAATATCAAACAATTGAACTTCTTTTTTCTCTCTTACCGGGTAAGTAGCTTTCCCATAACTCTCTCCCCAAGCATTCTCTTGATTCATTTTCCAATCAGGAGTCATTTTAGTCTTAAAAGGCATCATACGAAGTCTCAACCAAATTACCTGATTTTGAGGCATTCTTTGTAAATCACTTACCGTTACAAGCGGTGTCGAAGAAGTCTTTTCCTTTTCCTTAGACTTCACTTCACCACACATCTTACTCAATTCTTCTAAAGCTTGTAACTCACTACTAATCAAATACAAAATATTACAGTTACCTTTAATTGTCTCAGCATCTTCTTTTCCATATACTTTAGTTAACTGAGCAAAGTTCTGAACAATAAAAGTAAAACGAATATGTCTAGAACGAGCCGCAGTTACCATCGTTGTTACATCTTTAAGTGGAGGCATATTCGCAAACTCATCCAAAATAAAATTAGTTCTAAAAGGTAAATGTCCACCAGATTCTTGAGCAACATCAATTAAAGTTTCATAACATTGCTTAATAAATATAGTTGCCAAAGGATGTAAAGTTTTCTTTTCATCTTGAACAATCATAAATACAGCAGTCTTCTGACGCCCAATATCTTTCATATCAAAATCACTATAAGATAACATTTCAGATAAATTATCACGCGAAGAAAATAATTTTACTTTTTGTTTAAAAGTAGATAACACACCACCCTTTGTTTCCTCTGGTGCATAAACAGTACCAGAAGCATTAACATAAGCAGGTCGAGCAGGATCTTTCATATTAAAATACTCTTTAATATAATTATTATTAGGACCACCAAATCTTTCCTCACCTAAATTAGACATCAAATTCATACTATTTAAATTAACTTGCTCCTTAGTAGCATCTTCAAATAATCCTAAAGCAAGTCCAGAAAAATAATCGGCTCCTGATTTCTCCCAGAAAGGATCTCCAGTATTTTTCTCATCATACAAAATATTCAAAGCCAAATCATCTAAAAGTTCAACAGCCTTATCCATATTTCCTTCTTGATACAAATCATAAGGAAGTGTCATAGGATTCCACGCATTACCTTTTTGAGGATCACGAAAGTTTAATACAATAATATTGTATCCTTTCTTACGTAACATCTCTCCAGTATTCTCAAACAATTCTCCTTTAGGATCAGTTAAAACCATTGACTCCCCAGCTTTAGCCAAAACCTTTATCATAGGAAATACAACATTCTGTGTTTTACCAGAACCAGTAGCACCAATAATCAAATTATGTGCTTCACCATCATCAACCCACATCTTCTTTCCATCATTAATAACAACAATCCCTGCGTGTTCTGAAGTAGGCGCTGCCGGATCAACCTCATACAAAGTCCCTTTCATCTCTTTTTCTTTACACCATCTAGAATAACCTTTATCTTTCTTTTCAGTAGTAAATCCAACCCCTTTTTCTCGATCAAAAAAGTAAGAACTAACTGAAAAGAAAACCCCTGCTAAGACTAAAAGGAATAAACATAAAGTAGTAGACAAATATTTAAGTGTAAAAGCTTCAAAAGGAATAATTCCATAAAAAGCACCTTGTGTTGCCAAGGAATGTGCATTCAAAACAGCAATAGCACAAAAATATAACAACAAAAAACAAAAACCTACAAATATCTTAACATCTTTAGCATCTGCCCTAAACTTAAATTTCATATGTTTTCCCTCCATAAACAACATTAATTATAGCATATATAAGAAAAACTAGCAATTATATTTCTGCCATTTTTGTTAATTATAAGTTATAATTTTCAACTTTTTCCCTAACAATATTAATTTAAGGTTGTAATACATATTGTTTTTTGCTATGATAGTAATGTACTTTTAAAGGAGGAATAAAGATGAGTAAAGAAAAAGATGAAAAGAAAACAACCTCATCAAAGTCTAACACAAAATCAAAAACAAAAGACAAAGAGGAAAAATTAAAGAAAAACAACACTAAAAACAGTACTACTAAAGATCAAAAAAGCAAAAAGAAAAGTGAAAAAAAAGAAGAAAAAAAAGTAACACCTTCTAAGGAAATAATAGAAGAAGAATTTGATGAAGACTTAGAAGATATGGAAGAATCAGAAGAAGTTGAAGTTAAAGAAACAAAAAAAGAAGAAAAAAAGAAACCAGAAGAAATAAGAGCAAAAGTTGAAAAAGTTGAAAAAATTGCTAAAGAAAAAAAGAAAAAAATAAATACTTCTAAAAATAATTCTAGCAAATTAACAGAAATAGCAGTATTATTTGAAAAAAATCATGTTGCAATTTATTCATTCATCGCAGGATTACTAATAACAACTCTAGTTGCCTTCATTATATGGCCTGATAGAATTGCCACTCTAAAAGATGGAACACAACCAGTAGTTAAAGTTAACAAAAAAACTTATACAGCAAATGATTTATATGAAGACATGAAAAGTTATTACTCTGTTAGCCTACTTCTAGACAAAATTGATAATGACTTACTTACTAAAATGTATCCAGAAAATGATACAATGACAAGTGAAGTTAAATCAAATGCTGAATATTATTTCAACACATATAAACAATATTATAATTATACTCAAGAACAATTTTTAGAAAAGAATGGTTTCTCTAGTTATGATGCTTTCTTAGATTATCTAAGACTTGATTATAGAAGAAATAAATATTTAGAAGACTATATCAAGAAAAACTTGAGTGACGATGAAATCAAAAAATACTATGATGAAAATGTATTTGGAGATATTAATACTCAACATATCTTAGTAGAAGTAAAATCTGATAGCGATAAAGATGATAGTAAAAAATTAAGTGATGCAGATGCTAAAAAATTAGCAGAAGAAATCATTACAAAATTAAACGATGGAACAAGTTGGGAACAAATTCAAAAAGATTATAAAGATAAAGTTACTTATGAAGATTTATCTTACCAATCATGGGATGCTTCTTTAGAAGAATCGTTCATGACTGCTTTAAAGAAAATGGATAATAACTCTTATTCAGAAGAGCCAGTAAAAACATCCTATGGATATCATGTTATTCATCGATTAGATCAAAAGAAAAAACCAACTCTAAAAAAATCTAAAGATAAAATTATTTCTAATTTAATATCAGACAAAAAATCAGCTGATTCTAACTTATTATATAAATCTCTAATCTCTTTAAGAAAAGAAAAAAATATCAACTTTAGTGATACTGACATGAAAGCTAAATATGAAAGCTATTGTAAAAAATATAAATAGTAAAAATGGATTCTAAAAAAGAGTCCATTTTTTTATGAAAAAAAATACTTATCTAGAATCATCTTTCTAAAACAAGACAAATCTATTTAAGTATTTTATTCTACAGAAATCTCTTCAATATATTTTTCAGAAGAATCATCCAAATCCTTAATCAAATTATCAGCTTGACTCCAACTAGTCAACCTAGCACCAGAAGCAAACTTATGACCACCTCCACCATAAATAGAAGCAATCTCATTAATAACAGGACCACGAGAACGAATATTAGCCCGAATTAAATTACTTTTCTTATCTTCAGTTAAAAATAACCATACCAATACTTCACTAACACATTTCAAGTCACTAATAATATTCCCTGCACTAGCAGAATCAACACCAAATTCCTTTAACATCTCTTCCGTTATCTTAATATAAGCAACACCATTATCTGTAACAGTCATATTCTCTAAAATGTATCCCTGAAATCTAACTTCAGCTAAAGGTCGCATATAAAGAGGCTCATATAAAGAAGTAAAATCAATATTTGATTTTTCCAAAAGAATAGTAATCAACTCAAAAGTTCTCTTACTAGTATAATTATGCATAAATCTCCCCGTATCAGAAATAACACCAAGATAAAGATTCTTAGCAACACTATCATCAAACCTTAATCTATTCTTAATTAAAAACTCTATAATCAACTGACAAGTAGAAGAAGCACTATCATCAATAAGTTCTATATCTCCAAACTTATCCACAAAAGGATGATGGTCTATTTTTATAATATGCTCATAATCATCAAGATGAACACTATCAATTCTCTTAATATCAGGAGTGTCCAATACAATTAAAAGTGTATTACTTTTATCTATTTCCTCTACCTTATCTAATATCCCCATAAACTTAAAACGACTAGAAGGATTACCAATAGCATAAACCTGTTTCTTTGGAAATTTATTTTTAATCAACTCTCTTAAAGCAAATTGACTCCCTAAAGCATCAGGATCAGCCCCAATATGCCTTGCTATAACAATATTAGGATATTTCTTTATCTCATAATAAATTTTCTTATAGATATTTGAAAAAATCATCTTAACCTCTCTGTTCTATTCCCTTAACCATTACTTCTTTAATAAATCATAAGTATCTGTTGCTATCATCAATTCCTCATTCGTAGGAATAACAAACAACCTTACAGAAGAATCATCTGCAGATATCTCTACTGTTTCCCCTCTAGTATTATTTTTTTCCTCATCTAATTTAATACCAAGACAAGCTAACTTTTCTACAATAGCCTTTCTAGCTGGGATAGCATTTTCTCCTAGTCCAGCCGTAAAGCAAATAGCATCTACTCCACCTAATTCAACATAATACATTGCAATATAATTCACAACAGTTCTAACATACTTATTAAAAGCTAAGATACATTTCTCATCTCCAGCCTCAACACCAGCATAAACATCTCTAAAATCACTATATTTTTCAGTTAATCCTAAAAATCCAGATTTTTTATTTAATTCATTAACTACCTCATCAGCAGTTTTATTTTCTTTTTTTGCAATAAAAGGAATAATAGATGGATCAATATCACCACTACGAGTACCCATCATAATCCCAGGAAGTGGAGTAAATCCCATAGAAGTATCTACACATTTTCCATCACGAACAGCAGATAAACTACCACCACTTCCTAAATGACAAATAATTGCTTTATATTCATCTCTTCCTAATAACTTAGGAATCTGCTTACTAATATAACAATGACTTGTACCATGAAAACCATATTTTCTTACCTTATATTTCTCATACCATTCGTAAGGAACAGGATACATATAAGAAACCCTATCCATTGTTTGGTGAAAAGCTGTATCAAATACACCAACCATAGGAACATTAGGCAATACCTCACGAGCAGCCTCTATCCCCAAAATATTTGCTGGATTATGAAGAGGAGCTAAATCAGAAAATCTTCTCAAATCCTCTACTACTTCATCAGTAATTATCACAGAATGATCATATTTATCCGCACCATGAACCAAACGATGACCAACAGCACCTATCTCATCTAAAGATTGAATAATCCCTTTAGTAACCAAACGATCTAACAAAATTTTTACTGCAACTGTATGATTAGGCATCTCCACCTCTTCATAAATCTTCTCCCCATGATATTTAATCGTATAAAAACTACCCTTAATAGTTACTCTCTCAAAAAGTCCTGATGCAATTAGTTCATTATTATCCATATCAAATAAACTAAATTTTAAAGAACTACTTCCTGTATTAATTGACATTATTTTCATTATATTACCTCTTTTCTACTAAATATTATACTATTTTTTTATCTTTAGAGCAATAAAAACACATATGATTCTTTTTTTATAATTCTTAAAATACTGAATTATTATTTTTCTTAACAAAAAAAAGAGAAAACGATAAACATTCTCTCTCCTCTATCTATTATTTTCCCGCTTCTACAGCTAAAGAATAAGTATCTCTTGCTATCATCAATTCCTCATCAGTAGGAATAACATAACAATCAATCTTAGAATCCTTAGTAGTAATCTTACCTTCTTTGCCTTTTCTCGTCATCATTTCTTCATTAACAGCTTCATCTAATTTAATCCCCAAAGCTTTTAATTTCAATAAAGTCTCTTTTCGAATAATCGGATCATTTTCACCACCACCAGCAGTAAAAATAATTCCATCTACTTTACCATCTAACTTAACAAAATATTTCGCAATATATTCAGAAATTCTATCTGTATACATATCAAAAGCTAATAAAACTTTTTCTTCTCTAGCTTCATAAGCCCTATCTAAATCTCTTAAATCACTCATACCAGCAATTCCTTGAAGACCACTCTCTTTATTTAATATTTCATTAATCTTCTTTGTAGATAATCCAGTTTTATTACTAATATATTCAATAATTGTATGATCAATATCCCCACAACGAGTACCCATCATAATACCAGCATTAGGAGTAAATCCCATAGAAGTATCAATACAATACCCATCTTTAATTGCACTAATACTAGCCCCATTACCAATATGACAAATAATTAAATTAGGCTTAGAATTTTTAAGTATTTTTTTCATATATTCTGTAATATACTTATGACTTAACCCATGAAATCCATACTTTCTAACATCATACTTAATATACCATTCATAAGGAATAGGATAAAGATAAGTAGTATCCTTCATTGTCTGATGAAAAGCAGTATCAAAACAAGCAACATTAACAGCACCAGGAATTTCTTCCATAAAAGCACTAGCTCCCACCAAATTAGCAGGATTATGTAAAGGAGCAAGAGAAGATATCTCATTAATCTCTTTCATTACTCTCTTTGTCAAAATAACACTCTTAGAATATTTATTTCCCCCATGAACAACACGATGACCAACAGCCTTAATACTATCAAGACTATCAATAACTTTATTATCTACTAACTCTTTCAAAAGAATCTGAACTGCATCACTATGATCATTAATCAAAGCTTCCTTCTCTATTTTAGCATCCCCAATACGAATACTATAATGACTATCACTTAAACCTATTCTTTCAATATTTCCTTTCATCAATAATTTTTCTTCAGGCATTTCATATAAACGGAACTTCAAAGTTGAACTACCAGCATTTACTGATAATATTTTCATTATTCCACCTCTTTCTTAATTCGTATTATATCATAAGTCCTTTTAAAAGCAACCAAAATCAAGATAAATTCACTATTTTCCTCTTCTTTTGACACAAGTTCTTATCACTTTCACCACTAAAATAACAATAATACATAAAATAAAAACAATAAGAGGAAAAACTTCTCCATTCACGCCAAAAATCCCATCACTTGAACTTTGATTATTTTTTACTTCTTTATCTTTTTCTTGACTATCATCCAAACTAATATCACTAGATAATTTTTCCTTCCTAACCACATGAACTAAATAAGTACTTTTCTCTCCACTCTCAGCAGTCAAAACAATTTTAACTTCATTATCCCCAACTTCCAATTTGCCCTTCTGAATAATTTCTATTTTTGTTTTATCATGATTAGCAATCGCATCAATATTTAACCCTTCTTCTTGACTATCCAAAGTTAATTGATAATAATACTTATTCTTCTCTAAAGAAATTTTATGCCCATTAATCACTAAACTCTTCAAAGAAACATCACGATTTAAACCACTATTCTTGATTTTTCTCGTAACATAAATAGTATATTTTTTTACATTTCCTCTTACACTAGTAACTTTAATTTGAAACGAATTTACTCCATATTCTAACAAATGTACTCCAGTATCCCCTTCTAACTTAGAAGAATGATCTTTAGGACTCACGTAAATTTCAACCTGATTTCTCTCAGTTTCTACAAAATAAGTCATCACATCTTCTTGAAATTTAGGCATCATCTTTTCATTTTTAACTTCTAAAATACTTAAAAAATTATCATCTGAAATAACCTTTATCTTACTAGAGATTAAATCTTTCGAAGTATTTTTTATTTCTAAATCACTCTCTTCAATTTCTTTTAAAGTAATACCAAATTCCTTCCCTACCACTACATCACGATTAACTTTAAAAGATAACTTGGCTTTCAATGAAGTATTCTCTTTGATATTTCCCAAAACAAAACCCTTCTTGGATTGATAATAAATTTTCCAAGGTTCACTTACTTCTATTTTTTGATAATCTATTCCCTCAACTAACTCTACATTAGACTTTATCCCTGTTACATCCGTTTCAGATAAAGTACAAACAAAATCTTCCCCAGGTGAAACCATATCTGGACAATTCAAAGAAAGAGCAAAAACAGAAGAAGGAACAAACAACAACAAAATCAAAAATATTTTCTTCATTCCTTCCCCTCCCTAATTACAACCAAATAATCAGCACTACCACATGAATAACTTTCTTCTCTAAATAAATAACTATTCTTAACCGTAATTGTTACTTGCCCTATCGATAAAGGATGAACAACTAATTTAGTACCCTTAATCTCACAAGTAGCCTTACTCTCATCTTGACTCAAACAAGTCAATGTCCCCAAATTTTCCCCTACTATATTTGTTTCCAAATCCTTGCCTACATTTCCTACTCCTCCAATTGCTGGAATAGAAAGCTTATAAGTATCTACTGTAATTTGATTACTTTGATAACCATGACTTTCCTTAACCGCAAGAGTAGCTCTACCAGGAATAGAACCCATATTAATCCTTAACATATTTCTACCATTATATACTTGCATCTCAGCACTAGATATCACATCATAATTACTAATAGCAAAAGAATATTCTCCACTATTCATCGCACTAACTGTAATCAACTGAACATTACCTGGAGTTGAACAAAGATACTTAGGCATCACATTCAAATAAACAGACATCACATCTAAATAAAAAGTTACATTACCATATTTCTTAGAAGTAACAACAATATTCGTACTTCCCTGATTTTTTTGCTTAATTACCAATTTCTTCCCTTGAATTTCACAGTCCGCAATTTCTACTTTCTCTGAAGAACAAGTAATATCCTCATAATCAACAGACTTGATTCCAATCTCTAAAGAATCTCCTCCAATATAAGCTATCCCTTCTTTTTGAGATAATTGAATAGTATTATCTACTTTTATTTTTACTTCTTTCACTAACTTTTTATCAGACGTACGCAAAATAATCTTTGTTTCCCCAGGATTCTTTCCTATTACTCTACCAGCAGAATCAACAACAGCAACATTAGAATCTAAACTTTTCCATATCAAATTAGTATTCTTTCCATAAGAAGGCTTAACCTTATACTTTATCCTCACTTTTTCATTAGATTGTAACAAATACTCCTCTTTCTCTACCATTAATTCTTGATAATCTTCATTCATAGCCTTATCTAAAAGAATTAAATCATTAACATGAACTTCCTTATCTTCATCCATATCTAAATCTAAAGAAAAAGAATTATTTCCAACTAAATACTGTCCAAACAAACTAATATCATCCTGATTAACCATCCCATCAGAATTCATATCTCCCTTAACAATATTAGTATAAGTAGCCACTACTTTATCATCTTTATTATATAGCAAAGTCATACTATGATTAAAAACATACCCTGAAGTAATTTCTTTCTGATTTCTATCCACTACCTTCAAAGTACAATTCTCTAAATCAAAATACTGATAAAATAAAGAAACATCTGTATTAGGAGAAATATTCAAAATATTCCCCCCTTTAATAGAATAAATATCACTCCCAAATGAATATTCCTCATTTAAAGAAAAAGTTGTATAAAAAGAAACAATTCCTATAATAAAAATAATTCCTATAATAATACTAAAAACCAATTTTTTTCTATTCATTCTTATCTCCCATTTTTAGATTTATTTACTAAACTCAATTCCCTATAATAATAACATAAACAAGATTACCATGATACAAAAAAGACATATAAACACCACTTTCATTTTCAACATATTCTACTACTATACAATCCCATTATATCATAAACTTATAAAATAAAATACTTATTCTATGGCAATCGCTTAAAAATAATCATTGATTTTATGATACACTAGGTATTACATC
>ENA-OPWR01003194-OPWR01003194.1-human-gut-metagenome-genome-assembly--contig:-NODE-3194-length-10384-cov-2.253655_pt1 | contig 10384 bp, 8 predicted proteins | sample MGYA00241507_ERZ502006 | MGnify/ENA primary metagenome ERZ502006 (study PRJEB25962, sample SAMEA2043041) | human gut metagenome | biome: human gut; feature: human-associated habitat; material: faeces... | reverse complement strand
AAAGCATTTTGATATGACACTTACAAGAGCTAAGTTTGATGAACTTACACATGACCTTGTAGAAGCTACTGCTACTCCAGTTCAGAATGCACTTAACGATGCAGGAATTACAGCTTCAGAGCTTGGAAAAGTATTACTTGTAGGTGGTTCTACACGTATTCCTTACATTCAAGAATTAGTTAAAAAAGAACTTGGACGTGAACCACATAAAGGAGTTAACCCAGACGAAGTAGTAGCTATGGGTGCTGCTATTCAAGGTGGTGTGTTAACGGGTGAAATGGACGATTTAGTTTTACTAGATGTTACTCCATTATCACTTGGTCTTGAAACATTAGGTGGTGTTATGACTGTCTTAATTCCAAGAAATACAACTATTCCAACAAGCAAGAGTCAAGTATTTAGTACAGCTGCTGATAATCAACCTGCTGTTGACATTCACGTTTTACAAGGTGAAAGAAAAATGGCTAGTGATAATAAAACCCTTGGTAATTTCCAATTAGGTAATATTCCACCAGCTCCAAGAGGAGTTCCTCAAATCGAAGTTAAATTTGATATTGATGCCAATGGTATCGTTCATGTAACGGCTAAAGACTTAGGAACTAACAAAGAACAATCTATTACGATTACTTCTAGTACTAACTTAAGTGATGAAGAAATCGATAAAATGATGAAAGACGCTGAAGCTAATAAAGAGGCTGATGAAAAACGTAAACAAGAAGTAGATGCTAAAAATGACGCTGATGCTTTAATCTTCCAAACTGAAAAAGCTATCAAAGATTTAGGTGATAAAGTAGATAGCAAAGATAAAGAAGAAGCTGAAGGAAAAATTAAAGAATTAAAAGAAGCTATTGAAAAAAATGATATCGAAGATATCAAAAAGAAAACCGAAAGTTTAAATGAAGTAGCGATGAAACTTGCTACCAAAGCATATGAAGAAGCTGCTAAAAATAATCAAGCAACTCAAACAGAAACACCTAATAATACTGAAAGTAAAAAAACAGATGACGGTGTAGAAGAAGCTTCTTACGAAGAAAAATAATGTTCTTAGAAAGTTCTAGGTGTTTCTAGGACTTTCTTTTCCGATTTTAGAAAGGATTTATTATGGAAGATTTAAGAAAAAGATGCGAATTAGATAAAAATGATTGCTGGGATATTTCTAAAATAATAAAAGATGAAAAAGAATATCAAGATTTAATGGCCGAAGTAAAAAAAGAAAATCAAAAAATAGTTTCTATGCGTGGTCATATTTTAGATTCTAAAGATTCTTTAAAAGAATATTTAAAAACAAACGAAAAAGAAGAACGAAGCTATGCTAAATTATTATTGTATACTAGATTTTTATATGATGAAGATACTAGAAATAATGAAGCTAAAAATAAAATGTTAGAAGTAGAAAACTTAGCAAATGTTTTATCAGAAAGTGAATCTTTTGTAACTTCAGAATTAATGAAAAAAGATTTAGAAGATGTTTTGAAACTTTTAGATGATGATAAATATGTATTATATTTTAAACGTCTTTATAAGCAAAAAAAGCGTGTTTTAAGTGAAAAAGAAGAAGAGATTATAAGCGCAGCGATGAGTGCTTTTGGCACACCTGATGAAGCTTTTACTTCTTTAGATGTCGCGGATGCTTTTTTTGAGCCAATTTCTGTTGAAGGTAAAAAAGTTTTCCTTAGTCATTACAACTATGGCGAATTATTAGAACATCCTTCCCAAAAGGTACGAGAAGCAGCTTTTAAAAACTATCATAAATATTATGCTGAACATAAAAATACCTTTGCGTCTCTTTTAAAAGGAAACTATCAAGAATTAGAATTTGTAAGAAAATTAAGAAAGTATGATACAGCCTTAGAAATGGCTTTAGATAGTATTGAAGTTGACAAGAAAGTTTATGAAAATTTAATAGCAATGGTTCATGAATATAATCATTTAAACATTTTATTTCAAAAATTAAAAGCTAAAAAACTTGGCTTAAAAGAATATCATTTATATGATACTTATGTTCCTATTGTCAAAGAAAGTAACAAAAGATACACTAAAGAAGAAGCTATCGCCCTTGTTAATAAAGCCTTAAAACCATTAGGAAAAGATTATCTCGAACATTTTAATAGTATGTTTTTAAATCATGATGTTGATTTTTATCCAAATGAAGGAAAACACAATGGCGCGTATCAATGGGGTGGTTATGACACTGATTCTTATGTTCTATTAAACTTTAATGGCACTTTTTCTTCCGTAAGTACTCTTGCTCATGAACTTGGCCATGCCGTGCATTCTATGTATTCCAAAGAAAATAATAGCTACCCTTATTATAGTTATGAAATCTTTTTAGCAGAGATTGCTTCTACGGTAAATGAAACCTTACTTTCCTTTTATATGTTAGATCACGCGAAAGAAAAAGAAGAAAAAATATATTATTTATGTGAATTTTTAAATAAAGTGAAAGCAACTATTTTTAGACAAACGATGTTTGCTGAATTTGAAAGTATAATGAGTAAAAAATGTCAAAATAAAGAATCTTTAACAGAAGAAAGCTTTAGTGATGTATATTATGATTTAAATAAAGAATATTTTCAAGATTCTGTGATTATTGATTCAGATATTCGTTATGAATGGATGCGCATAAGTCATTTTTATAGTCCTTTTTACGTTTATCAATATGCCACTGGTCTTATTAGTGCCATTAGTATTGTGAATGACATTTATGAAGATAAAGATAATTTTGTTCCAAAATATTTAAATTTCTTAAAAAGTGGTTCATCTAAAAATGTCTTAGATATTTTAAAAGAAGTCGATATTGATTTAACTACAAAAGAAACTTATGAAAAGGTCTTTCATTTTATAGAGGAAAAAGTACAAGAGTTAAAAAAATTACTAGAAAGTGGTGAAGAATAATGAATAAAAAAGATTACTATGAAGTATTAGGTGTATCTAAAACAGCTACGGCTGATGAAATAAAATCTGCTTTTAGAAAATTAGCTAAAAAATATCATCCCGATAACAAACAAACGGGTGATGAGGAAAAATTTAAAGAAATAGGTGAAGCATACGCGGTACTATCCGATGAAAATAAAAGACGGCAATATGATCAATTTGGTCATGCAGCCTTTGATGGTGCTTCAGGTGGTGCTGGCTTTGATGCAAGTGACGTAGATTTAAACGATATTTTAAGACAAGTCTTCGGTGGTGGCTTTGGCGGCGGAGGATTCTCTGATTTTTCTGACTTTTTTGGAGGCGGAAGTACTAGTAGAACTAGCCAAAGAGCTCGTAAAGGTAGAGATACTTTAGTTCGTGTTGATTTAACTTTTGAAGAAGCTTGCTTTGGCGTTCAAAAAGACATCGAACTTACTTTAAATGATACTTGCTCAGAATGTCATGGCAAAGGTGGATTTGATGAAGAAGTTTGTAGTTATTGCCATGGTAATGGTTATGTTGTAACTGAACAAAGAAGCCTATTTGGTATGATGCAAAGTAGAAGCGCCTGCCCAAAATGTGAAGGTACTGGTAAAACATTCAAAACAGTATGTAATAGTTGCAAAGGTACAGGACAAGTTAAAAAGAAAAAAGAAATTGAAATCAAAATTCCTGAAGGTGTCGAGACGGGTCATCAACTACGGATTAGTGGTAAAGGAGAAGCTGGTATAAACGGTGGACCAAACGGTGATATTTACTTAGAAATTCATGTTGCCGAAAGTTCATTCTATGAAAGAGATGCCGAGAACTTAACTATCGAACTGCCTATTACTATTACCGAAGCTATTTTAGGATGTAAAAAAGAAGTTCCAACCATTTATGGTAATGTCATCATGGAAATTAAACCAGGTTGTCAAAGTGAAACGAAGTATAAACTAAAAGGTAAAGGCTTAAAAGTGCCAGGTTCTCTACGTAAGGGAGATGAATTTGTTATTGTTAAAGTTATTACTCCAACAAAAATAACAAGAGAACAAAAGAAATTATTAGACGCCCTAGATGAAACAGGTCTTGATAATGATAATATTTTTAAAGAATTTAAAAAACATTTATAATTTTTTAGGGTAAAGCCAATTTACTCTTTTTTTAATTTTTGTTACAATGATAGATAGTTGGTGGTAGTGTGAAAAAAATTTTATCTTTAGCGCAAAATATAAATATTAAAATGGAAAATGATATTAAAGAAATCATGAATCCGAGCAAAGTTTTTTTACCGATAGATGAAACCGCGACTTTAAAAATAAAAAGTAAAACTGTTTTAAAAGGAGAACTATTATATACTTACTTGCAAAAGGATTTCTATAGTCCTGTCAGTGGTTATATCAAAAATATTGTCAAAAGAAAAGATTACGCTTTAAAAGAAGTATCTTTTATGCAAATTCAAAATGATTATCAAGAACTTTCTAATTATAAAGGAGTAGATGGAACAACAACGATTATTTCTCCTAATTTAAAGGGGCAAATATTAAATTATAAAGAATATGATTTTAGAAAGCTTCAAAATAAAAAAATGCTTTATGTTAATGGTTTAGAAGACGAACCACTTATTTTTAATAAGCAAAAACTTCATGAAAACTATGCCAATGAAATCTTACTTATGATTGATTTATTATGTGATGCTTTAAATATTGAATCATCTTGTCTTCTTTTAAAAGAAACTGATTATAAAAGTATTTTGAGTTTTGAAAAAAATATTTCTACTTACCCTAATGTTTCGCTTTTTTATGCCAAAGACGAGTATCCTATCGAGGACGAAAAAAACGTTAAAAAATATTTAAATTGGACAGATAATTGTGTCATGCTTTCTACCGATAAAATTTACGATGTCTATTATGAAATTGTAAAAGGAAAGCAAAAAGATTTTACTTTCGTAACTATTTTAGGAGACGCCATATCTAAATCATTTGTTTGTCGGGCGAAAGTAGGTACTTATTTAAAAGAAATTATCGATAATACTAAGATTTTACAAGACAAAGATTGTGATATCTTAGTAAATGGACTCATGAAAGGAACCGAAGCAAAGCTAGAAAATATTTATTTAACTTTAGATGTTAAAGCGGTCTTTTTTATGAAAAAGAAAAAAGAAAAAATGAGAGAGTGTATTAACTGTGGCAAATGTAATGAAGTATGTCCTTTAAAATGCCGTGTATATGAATGTGTCAAAACAAAAGGACGTATAAAACCTTTAAATTGCGATAATTGTGGCTTATGTACTTTTATTTGTCCAAGTCATATTGATATCTCTAAATATCTTTCAAAGGAGGAACAAGCATGAAAACATATCTTCATTATAAAGACAAAGCTCTTTTTTATGAAAGAGGCGTATTTACCTTTCTTATTTTGTTTACTCTTTTTGGTTGGTACAAAAATGGTTTAACTTATGTCTTCATGGATAAAATGACATTTTTATCTTCCTTAAAGGTCCTTATTTTACCTTTAATTTCCTTAGGAGAAGGTGTCCTTATTTCACTTTTGACGAAAAAAGAAAACAAACTTTCTTTAATCAATAGTAGTCTTTTGTTTACTCTTTTATTTCCGCCAGCATTTTCTTTGAAATGGGGTCTTTTATTTCTAAGTATCTTTAATTTTTGGCAATTTATTTGCAAGATGAAAAATATTAAATTAGAAAATGTTTTGTTATTTAAGACACTATTGATTATCTTTTGTTTAATAGAAAACATAGGACTTCAAAATGAGATGGAAAAGCTATATTCTTATTCTTATCAAACGTTAGATATTTTATTAGGAATTTCAGTGGGTTCGTTTGGGATTACTTCTATTATTTTAAGTTTATTCCTTTATTTATTTTTAAGTACAGATTTTTATTATAAAAAAGATATTCCCATTACCATCATTATTAGTTATCTGATAAGTAGTCTTTTGTATTCTATTGTAAAGACACCTGTTTGGCAAAGTGATTTTCTTTTAAATAGTTCTTTAATTTTTGCAGCTATTTATTTTTCTAGGAATAATTTTATAACCCCTGTGACACGTAAAGGCAAAATGATTTGTGGAATTTTTATTGGCGTTATTTCCTTTATTTTAAATCTTTTTGGATTTAGAGAAGGAGTTTTCATTGTTTTTAGCATAGTTATGCTAGGTTATCTTTTTTATCAAAAAATAAAATATAAAGTGTAAAGTTTATGTAAAGAAATGCAAAAAATGCAAAAATTTGCATTTTTTTTGTCAGAAAAAAAAGGAAATGACGAGTTTACCTGTAATATATATTATTAGGGGAGGAGTTATATTTATATGCCAAAAATATCGCAAGAGACGATTGATGAAATAAGAAATAAAGCAGATATCGTGGATATTATCAAAGAATATATTCCTCTTATCCAAAAAGGAAAGAATTACTTTGGGGTATGTCCTTTTCATCAAGACCATTCGCCAAGTATGAGTGTTTCTAAAGAAAGACAGTTATTTAAATGCTTTTCTTGTGGTGCCGGTGGAAACGTCTTTAAATTCGTTAGTGATTATGAAAATATAAGTTATATTGAAGCTGTTAGTAAAGTTGGTAGTAAAGTTGGAATTAATTTAAATATTGAAAAAACATCGAAAGTAAATGAAAAATACAAAAGTCTTTATGAAATCATGGACTTAACCAATCTCTTTTTTGAAAATAATATTCAAACTGATAACGGAAGTGAAGCAAGAAATTACTTACACCAAAGAGGATTAAATGATAATGATATTAAAGAATTTAATCTTGGTCTTTCATTAAATGATAATAACTTAGCCAAATTTTTAGAGAAAAAAAAGATGTCCTTGGAACAAGCATTATCTTTAGGCTTAGTAAATCAGAAGAACTTAGAATACACCGATGTTTTTAAAAATCGTATTTTATTTCCTATTCATGATTTAGAAGGCCATGTCGTTGGTTTTACAGGTCGTATTTATAAAGATAACAACGGACCTAAATACCTTAATAGTAGAGAAACCCCTTTGTTTCGAAAGGGTCAAATTTTATTTAATTATCATCGAGCTAAAAAATATATTCAACTTCAAAAAGAAGTTATTTTAGTGGAAGGCAACATGGATGCGATAAGGATGTATATTAATGACTTTAAAAACACCTTAGCGTTAATGGGAACGAGTCTAACTGAAGAGCAAGTAAGAATTTTAAAAAATCTTCGTTCTAAAGTCATCCTTATGCTAGATAATGACGAAGCCGGTCTTACGGCTACTTATACGGTCGGTGAAGAATTAATTAAAAGTGGTATCGAAGTTTTTGTTATCAGATTAAGTGGTAAAAAAGACCCGGATGAATATATTTTATCTTTCGGCGCCGAAGCTATGAAAGAAAATATTGAACGACCTTTATCCTTTCTAGAATTTAAATTGAATTATTTAAAACAAGATCGAAACTTAAATGACGCAAGTGAATTATCTTTATATATTAAAGAAGTTCTTCAAATTTTAAAAGATGAAGATGAGATTACCACAGGCATTATTTTGAATCAAATTTCTAATGAATACCATATTCCTTTAGAGACTTTACAAAATAGTATCCCTAAAAAAGAAGAAATAATAATTCCTAAAGAGCCAGTTAAACCAAAGAAAAAAGATGGACAATATTTGACTTGTATTAAAAATATTCTTTATTACATGATGAATGATGAAAAATATATTCAAATTTATGAAGATGAGTTAGGTTATTTTGAAGAAACCTTGTATAGAGAGATTGCTTCTGAAATACTAGGTTATTATATGACCAAAAAGAAAATGGTTTTTGCTGATTTTTTATCTTTTATCGAAACCTCTTTATTAAAAGATGAAATATACGAACTTATTTCTAGTATAAAAGATGAAGAATTGACAGAAAATAAATTAAGAGATTATATCTATGGTGTTAAGCAAAAAAATTTGCAAAACAAAATTAAATCATTGAAAGAAGAACAAAAAAAGACTGTGGATATTTATCAAAAAGAATTAATAGGGAAAAAAATAATTGAAAATAAAATTGAAGCAGAAAATTTAAAAAAAGAAAGAAGTGTTGAGAATGACTAAATTTGAAATGAAAAAAAATGAATTATTAGAAAAAGGAAAACAAGAAGGATATCTTCTTGTTAGTGAAGTAGTAGAAATTGCTAAAGAATGTAAAGCAAGTAAAGCGGAAGTAATGGCTTTTCGAAAAGAAATTGAACAAGAAAAAATTGATTTATTAGAAAAAGCTCCAGCTAAAAAGAAAAATATTAGCATTAAAGTTCATGAAATTAAATCTTTTGATGAAAGAAAAAGTGAATTAATTAAAAAAGGAAAAGAAAAAGGCCATGTCACTTATGAAGAACTTGCTTCTGCTTTAAAAGGCCTTGAAGTAGATAATGATTCTTTAGATGATTTATATAATGCTTTAATGGAAAATGACATTGCTATCATTGGCGAAGAAGATGAAGCAAGCTCTAAAAATGGAGCTAAAATAGAGGAAGAACCCATTATTTTAAACGATGCCGAAATTACAAAAGATATTAATATCAATGACCCGGTTAGAATGTATTTAAAAGAAATTGGCCGTATTTCTTTATTAACACCAGAAGAAGAGCTAGAACTATCTAAAAGGGTTGCTAATGGAGAAGAAGAAGCCAAAAATAAATTAGCAGAATCTAACCTTCGTTTAGTCGTTTCCATTGCTAAAAGATATGTTGGTCGAGGACTTTTATTTCTAGATCTTATTCAAGAAGGTAATATTGGTCTTATGAAAGCTGTTGATAAATTTGATTATGATAAAGGTTATAAATTCTCAACTTATGCTACATGGTGGATTCGTCAAGCTATCACGAGAGCTTTAGCTGACCAAGCAAGAACTATTCGTGTTCCAGTTCATATGGTTGAAACTATTAATAAGATGGCACGTATTCAAAGACAATTAACACTTGAACTTAATAGAGAACCTTCCGAAGAAGAATTAGCTAAAAAAATGGGTATTTCCGTTGAAAAAGTTCGTGATGTCATTAAGATTAGTCAAGATCCTGTTTCACTAGAAACCCCAATTGGTGAAGAAGATGATTCTCATTTAGGAGATTTTGTTAAAGATATTAATACCATGACTCCTGAAGAGTATGCTACAAATGAGATTTTAAAAGAAGAAATTAAAGCTGTTTTAGAAACTTTACAAGAAAGAGAACAAGAAGTATTGGAACTTCGTTTTGGACTTATTGATGGTACTAGTCATACTTTAGAAGAAGTTGGTAAAAAGTTTAATGTCACAAGAGAAAGAATAAGACAAATTGAAGCGAAAGCTTTACGCAAATTAAGACATCCTTCTAGAGCTAAAAAATTGAAAGATTTTATGACTGACTAATGAAACAAAAACGATTAGAAGCCATTTGTTCTTTTCTTACCACAGAAGATAAAATTATTGATATTGGTTGTGATCATGCTTATGTGCCAATTTATATGGCTAAAAAGGGTGCTACTCATATTTTGGCAACAGATATCCATGAAAATGCTTTAAATGTAGCTAAAGAAAATATCCAAAAAAACTATTTAGAAAATACAATCGAAACTCTTTTAAGTGATGGGCTAGATAAAGTAGATACTAAAAATTATGATACTTTAGTTTTAGCTGGTATGGGTGCGAGTACGATTTTATCTATTTTAGATAATAAAGAAAAATTAGAACCGATAAAGAAGATTATCATTCAGTCTAATAATGATTTAGAAAAATTAAGACAAACGATGATGAAACAAAATTTTACTTTAAAAGAAGAAAAAATATTAGAAGAAAAAGGACATTATTATGCCATTATGGTATATCAAAAAGGATTGCAGAAACTTAGTGAAGAAGAACTTTTACTAGGCCTTTATAATCCTCATAATAAAAATTATTACAATTTTTTAAAAGAAACTTATAGTACGATTTTAAAACAAAGTCAAAATGAAGAAATCAAAAGAAAGTTAAAATTAGTATTAAACTATTTATACAAAGAAAACGGGACGATTTGATGATGGCAAAGATGTCTCGTTTTTTGTTTGGGGTGAAGAGTATGTCTTACTTTTTGGCTTTACAGAAACAGTATTATTATCCGGTGTCATAAATTCTTTAGCAATTTTAAAGGCATTTTGAGCATTTGAAAGCATAGGTTTCGCTTCTTTATATAAGGGAATTAATTGATTAACAACATTTAAAGTTTTACTCATACCACCGATAACTTTTGTAAGGGTAAGACCACTTCTTACGGGATTTGGAAACATATACATACGTCCTTTCTAATGTATTTTATGAGAATAAAACACAAATTAGACAAAAAATTAACAAATTATGCCGAAAAAAAAGGAAATTGAAGATTTTTCTTGTATATATAAGTAGAAGGATAATTTAAAGCTAGCAAAATTATCTTTCTTAGAAGAGGATAAATACATGATAAGAGAATTAGAAGAAGTAAAAAAATTTTACAGTTGTCGTTACGACAGA
>ENA-OPWR01003192-OPWR01003192.1-human-gut-metagenome-genome-assembly--contig:-NODE-3192-length-10386-cov-2.384474_pt1 | contig 10386 bp, 10 predicted proteins | sample MGYA00241507_ERZ502006 | MGnify/ENA primary metagenome ERZ502006 (study PRJEB25962, sample SAMEA2043041) | human gut metagenome | biome: human gut; feature: human-associated habitat; material: faeces... | reverse complement strand
CTACCACGTTACGTAATATTATTGGTGAATTAGAATTAGACCAAACTTTAACTTCTCGTGATATTATTAATGCTAAAATGCGTTCTATCTTAGATGAAGCAACTGATCCATGGGGAATCAAAGTAAATCGTGTCGAAGTTAAAAATATTTTACCACCAAGAGATATTCAAGATGCCATGGAAAAACAAATGCGTGCTGAACGTGAAAGAAGAGAAAAGATTTTACAAGCCGAAGGAGAAAAGAAATCATCTGTTTTAATTGCTGAAGGAGAAAAAGAGAGTGCTATTTTAAGAGCTGAAGCTGAAAAAGAAACTAAAATTAAAAGAGCAGAAGGAGAAGCTGAAGCCTTATTAAAAATAAAGCAAGCGGAAGCTGAGGGTATACGTCTTTTAAAAGAAGCGGACCCTGATACAGCTATCTTAAAATTAAAGTCTTATGAAACACTTAGCAAAATGGCTGACGGTCAAGCCACTAAAATTATTTTACCAGCCGAATTAAATGGGATTGCCTCATTTGGAACGGTTTTAGATAGTATGAAAGATAACAAAAAGAATAATTAATTTATGAATATGAGGCCTGTTTTTACATATAGAAACAGGTTTTTCTATAACTTCGTTGAACAAAAGTACCGGAAACGGCAAAAAAGTTCAATGAGATTAGAAAAATTAAACATAAAAAGGATAGAAACGTTTCATTTCTATCCTTTCTTATAACTCTTTACTACAATATTTACAAAGCACCGTATCTGCTGAAAATAAAGCGTCGTAATATGGTAATAGTAAAATAATGAATTGTCTTTATTTTGTTAATTTGTAATAAGTAGATAAGACATCTCCAGAAACATTCGAGATAAGTTCTGCTTTTGTAAAATCAGTATTGTTTAAAATATCGTCTTTAATTTTCTCCGTATCTAACCAACTTTTAATACATAAAATAGCTTCATTATCTTGACTTACTTCTTTTAAAGCATTTATTTGTTCTAAATCATTTTCGTTAATGTCAATAATAAGATGTTTTTTATAAATTAAGAATTCAGGCATAGCATTTAAAAAAGTAAAATCGTTATCAACTACATAAATGATATTATCATCTTTGTTATTCTGGGCAATATCAAGTGACTCTTGATACTCTTCATATAAGTAAGTTGGACGTTCTAAAATCATTCCTGATACTCCCAGTAAAATACTTATTATCAGTAAAAGAATGGGAAGTTTTTTGTTTGTTATAAAACTTAAAATATAGAATATTAAAATAACAATAATAGGATAAAGTAACATTATATATCGGAATGTAAAACTATTACCTAAAAAAGGGGATGTTTTGGAAATGATAAGTAAAGAAAGAATGATAGGGAGTAAAAGTAAATGAAATTCTTTTTGCTTAAAAAGTTTCTTTTTAAAAGCTACATAAATAAGGCTAATACCTAAGATAATACTTAAAATAATATTTAAATTTAATTTTGTGAAAATATTTTGTATGAAGTAAGTAAGCATTTCTAAATATGTTTTAGCAATATTTTCATGACCAACAATACCACGAGAAGAAAATAAAACTTGGTAAATCGCGACAGGATAAAGGATAAGTCCTAATAAGGCACCTTTAAAGTGAATCCAGAAGAGGTCTTTTATTTTCTTTTTATCAGGCCAATTTAAAATAACATAAGTAGCAAAAGAAGTAACGGCATAAATACAAAAGTAATATTGGGTTAAAAAACCACCTGTAATAATGAGACTAAAAATCTGTTTATCTTTTTTACGTAAATCTTCTTTTGTGAATTTCCATAAATAATAAAGGTACCACACTGCAAAGCACGTAAGCATCATATACATTCTTTGAAACATAACCGTACTAATAGCAGCCATGCTCATCCCATAAAAAATCACAGCTGGTAAAGAAAATTCATCTTTTCCTTCTAAAGCTAATATTTTTTTCATCCCAATAAGTGTTAAGATGAAAAAGAGAAGGTTTAAAGCAAAGCCAATGATTTTCGAAAAATGATTAAAAGAAAAGATAGAGAAGAAATGAAGACAAAAGTAAAACAAAGGAGGGTGAACATCAATCGCTTGATTAAGCCACACACTAAAATAGTTTCCAAGATCTTCTTTTTGAATACTTAAATATTCATTCGCGTCTTCTTTCGTTTTTAGAAGGGGCTCTTTCTTAGTTAAATCTTCACGGTAAGAAAATTCTTTTTTATCCATATTTAAAAGAAAATCTAAAGAATTACCAACACGGTTAAACAAATTACCTTTAAAAGTAACATTCCAAAAATAATCTAATTCCTTACTGGTATAACCATAACTTTTATAAATGTTATCATACTTATAGTTAGAAGAACCGTAAGAGTAAATCTCATCTTCATGAAAACCTTTCTTTTGATTAAAATAGAAAAGCATGATGAAAGAGAGAAAAACTAAAGTTAAAATAAAATATTTCTTTTTTTTCATAACATCACCACAAGGTTTATTATATAGAACTTTTTAAGTGTTTTGAAGATAAAGTTTTAAAATGATGTAAAGTTTACTTTATTTTCACAGTATTTACTTTACATTACTTTAAAAATCTAGTAATCTATATATGAACAGTGATAGAAGTGGTAGTAGAAAAGATAGACACGTTTAGTCCTTCTTTTAAACTTTCGCGATGTTTTAAGAAGTAAGTTTGTCTTCTAATACTATCTTTGCTTTTATACTTACTCTTTCAAAAGTTTAGCAAAGCATAGTTTTAAATACATTTTACCCTTTATATAAGAAAAGCAAAGATGTTTTTCTTATGCGCTGTTTTGGGACGGTGTTAGTCTAAAAAGAAGTTACTGTTCCCTTCTTTTGGACAACACCCCAACAATATTTAAAAATAATTTTTAATATATATGGATGTGAGAGTCTATGAAACATTATACGGTTTTAAAAGAAGAATCAATTGCAAATTTAAATATTTTAGAAGATGGCATCTACGTAGATGCTACTTTAGGTTATGCTGGAGATTCTAGTGAAATTTTAAAAAGAATAAAAAAGGGGCATTTATTCGCCTTTGATAGAGATAGTGAGGCTTGTTTATATAGTCAAGAAAAATTATCCCAAATTGGCGATAATTTTACCATTATTCATGATAAATATGTAAACATGAAAGAACGTTTACAAGAATATGGTATCACCAAAGTAGATGGTATTTTGTTTGACCTTGGAGTATCTTCCCCTCAGTTAGATGAAAAGCGTGGGTTTAGTTTCATGAGAGATGAAGACCTTGATATGCGGATGAACCAAGAAGATAAAATAACAGCTAAAGATATTGTAAATAATTATTCTTATGAAGAATTAAAAATGCTTTTTTATAAATATGGAGAAGAAAAGAAAAGTCCTTTTATTGCTAAAGAAATTGTGAATGAAAGAGAGAAAAAAACAATTACAACAACAAAAGAATTAGTAGATTGTATCAAAAAAGCAGTTGGTGAAAACTATTTTTATAAAACACATCCTGAACGTAATATTTTTCAAGCCATTCGTATTGAAGTGAATGAAGAATTAACGGGATTAGAACAAGTTTTACCAGATGCCATTGATTTATTAAACGATAAAGGAAGATTAGTTGTCGTTACTTTTCACTCTTTAGAAGATCGCATAACCAAACAAACTTTTAAAAAATATAGTGAAGTAGATGATATGGTAAAAGGATTACCTAATGTTCCCAAAGAATATCTTCCTAAGATAAAAGTAATTACTAAGAAACCTATTTTACCAAGTAAAAAAGAACTAGAAGAAAATACTCGTAGTAAAAGTGCTAAGTTAAGAGTAGCAGAAAGGATAAATTATGAGTAAACAAAAAAAGAAAACAATAAGATTATTAAAAGGTGAAAAAATAATGACGATTTTACTTCTTTTAACGGTTTTGATGTTTCCTATTTCTACTGTTTTTACAAAAGCTATTTTATCAGAATCTAATATTGAATTAGAAAAATTAAAAAATCAAATCAGTGAACAAGAAGGCATTAATGAATCATTAAGTATGCAAGTCGATGAATTAGCTAGCTTAGATAAAATACAAGAGGTAGCCCAAGAAAAGGGCATGACTTATAATAATAATAACATCAAGAATATTGATGAATAGGAGGGGTATCTTGTGAAAAAAGGTGGCAAGTATAAACGAAAAACCAATTTAAATGTAAAGGTTACGATACTAGTTGTGAGCCTTTTTTTTCTTATTATCATTCTTAAACTTTCTTATGTTGTTTTAAGTCCTAAGGTAGATGGTATCAATTTAACCGAGTTTGCAAGTAATCGTAATACTGCCAAAGAAACTTTATATGCGAGTCGAGGTATTATTTATGATGTGGATGGAAAACCTTTAGCTAAAAACACAAACTCTTATAAAATCATTGCCATTTTATCTCCTTCTAGAACGACCGATATGGAAAATCCGATGCATGTGGTAGATAAAGAACAAACTGCAACTAAGATTTGTACTGTGGTTGCTTCTACCGATGAAAATAAAGCAAAATGTCAAAGTGATCTAGTAAGTTACTTTAGTCAAAATTTGTATCAAGTAGAATTAGGCATCTGGGGTAAGATTAGTGAAGATGAAAGACAAGCTTTATTAAAAGAAAATTTGCCCGGTATTATCTTTGAAACTTTAGCTAAAAGAAGACAATATATTAATTCCTCTTGGGCATCTTATATTCTTGGCTATGCGAGAAGTAATGATGATGGCGAAATTACTGGGGAAATGGGCATTGAAAGTTACTTTAATGATGAGTTAAAAGGTACTAATGGTTATATTGAATATGAAAAAGATGCCTATGGCTATAAAATGCCTACTAGTGAGGCCCAAGGAATCGATGCCCAAAGTGGAAATGATGTTTATTTAACTTTAAATAGTGATGTTCAAAACATTTTAGAAAATGCGATTGCTAGTTTTTCAAAAGATACGACTTTAGATTGGGCAAGTTTCACCGTGATGAATGCCAAAACAGGTGCCATTGTTGGAAGTGCGTCTAATCCAAACTTTAATCCAAATACCTTAGAAGGGTTAAATAACTACATGAGTCCTTTAGTCGGTTATGCTTACGAGCCAGGTAGTACCATGAAAATATTTTCTTGGTTAGCTTCCTTAGAAAATGGTTTATATAATGGCGATGATAAATTTAGATCGGGTTCTATCACCTTAAGTGATGGTAAAACTAAGATTAAAGACTTTAACACCGTTGGATGGGGCGATATTACTTATGATACTGGTTTTGCATACTCTTCTAATGTTGCTGCAACTAACTTAGGTCTTAAACTAGGGGCAGCTAAATTAAGTGATTTTTATGATACGTTAGGTTTTGGTTACAAAACGGGTATTACACTTCCAGCTGAATCTGAAGGCTTAATCGATTTTACTTACGAATCAGAACTAGCTAATGCTTCTTTTGGCCAAGGTATTCTAGTAACACCAATCCAACTTCTTCAAGCTATGACTATCTTTGCTAATGATGGGGTCATGGTAAAACCTTATATTGTTGATAAAATTGTTGATGAAAATAAAAACACTGTTTATGAGGCCAAAAAAACAGAAGTAGGTAAAGTAGCAAGTACCGAATCTATTAATAAAATGAAACAACTTATGTATAATGTTGTTTATAATGGTTTTGATTATAATAAAGGCTATGCACCTTCTAATGTTACTTTAATTGGTAAAACAGGAACTGCCCAGATAGCGTCATCAACAGGTGGCTATCAAACCGGTACGTATGATTATATTAAATCTTTCTTAGGTTTATTCCCTTATGAAGATCCAGAGTACGTTGTTTATTTTGTAGCAAAAAAATCAACAGCTTCTTCGACTAAAATTACAAGTACCATTTCAAATGCTGTTAAAGATATTGCAAATATCCTAAGCGTTACCAATGAACAAAATGATGTAGACCATCAAAAAATTGTGACGGTTACTCAGTACTTAAGTAAAGAAACCAGTGCGGTTCAAGAAGAAATCAAAAAATTAGGCTTAAATCCTATTACTTTAGGAAATGGCAAATATATTATTAATCAATATCCTTTAGCGAATACCAAGACAATTACAGGTTCTAAAGTATTTTTACTTACGAATGATAAAACTTATACTATGCCAGATGTAACAGGATGGAGTACGAATGAAATTATAAGATTTTGTGAACTCATAAATTTACCTTATAAATTAACGGGTTATGGTAAAGTAAAACAAACAAGCATTCCGGTTAACACCGTGATTGATATTACTAATATGACTTTAGAAATCACTTTAGAAGCTTGATAAATTAAAATTGCTATATTCCAAAAGTTAATACTTTTTGTAAATTTTGGAAAAATATTTTCAAAACTTGTTGTATAAGGAAAACCCCCAGATAGTCTGGGGGTTCATTTCAGCTTTAGCGATAAGTATTCAAAAATAAAACTCCTTTGTTATAATAAAAAATGCGTTCTGACAAACAGCAAATAAATAACAAAGGAGGGTCGTCCAATGAAGGACATGAATAGTTTATCACACACAAAATGGAATTGTAAATATCACATAGTATTTGCGCCAAAATATCGAAGAAAAGAATTTTATGGAACAAATAGATTAGAAATAGGAGCAATTTTAAGAGAATTGTGTCGATGGAAAGAAGTGAATATAATAACAGCAGAGGTATGTCCAGATCATATTCATATGTTTGTAGAAATACCACCCAAATTAAGTGTTTCAACTTTTATGGGATATTTAAAGGGAAAAAGTAGTGTAATGATATATCAAAGATAGGGAAATCTAAAATTTAAATATCGAAACAGATCGTTTTGGTGCAGAGGGTATTACGTAGATACAGTAGGAAAAAATGAAATGGCAATAAAAAAATATTTGGAAAATCAATTGAGTGAAGACAGAATAGCAGAGCAATTAACATTAGACAGTATAGACCCGTTTACGGGTAGCAAAAAATAAACTGCAAATGTCAGAACGTTATAGTGCTTTTAAGCAAGGCAGGAATATAAGCCTTACGAGGCGTCAATCAAAAACCACCAGCTAAGCTGGTGGATATTTATTTTTTGCTTCTTTTGATGTATACTTTTTTTTTAGAGGTGAAATATATGATAAATAGAACAGAATATCTTGAACAATTAAAAAGATTTAAAGATAAAGATTTAATAAAAGTTGTAACCGGTATCAGAAGATGTGGCAAGTCTACTTTGTTTGAATTATTTATAAACTATTTACAAGAAAGTGGCATAAAAGATGAGCAAATAATAAAAATAAATCTAGAAGACGCGGATTATAATTTTGAACACTACAAAGAATTATACGATTTCATAAATAAACAATTAGATTCTAAAAAACAATATTATGTCTTTTTGGATGAAGTTCAAAATGTACCTATGTTTCAAAAAGCAGTAGATAGTTTCTATATAAAGAAAAATGTAGATGTATATATAACTGGTTCAAATGCTTATTTATTATCGGGAGAGTTAGCAACATTATTATCGGGAAGATATGTTGAAATAAAAATGTTACCATTGTCATTTAAAGAATATTTAAGTGCCTTCGAGAATAAAGAAAAAAGTCGTTATGAATATTTTTTAGATTATATGAAAAATGGCGGCATGCCTGGAAATATCCCAATTCTTCAAGACAATCCAAATGATTTAGATACTTATTTAGAGGGAATATTTACCACAATTGTATATAAGGATATCATCACTAGAAATAATATAACAGATAGAATGATTTTAGAAAGTGTTTTAAAATTTATTTTTGACAGTATCGGAAGTCCAATATCAACAAAAAAATAAGCGATACTTTAACAAGTAAGGGTATGATTACAAGTAATCATACCGTAGATAATTACATAACTGCTTTTATAGATAGTTTCTTAATATATAAGGCAAAAAGATTTGATGTGAAAGGTAAGAATTTACTTGCTAGAGATTACAAGTATCATGTAGCAGATTCTGGTCTAAGAAGTTATTTGTTAGGAAAAAAAGCGGATAGTGATATGGGACATATCTTAGAAAATATCGTTTATTTAGAGTTATTAAGACGAGGTTATAAAGTATATATTGGAAAAGTAGGCGAGCTAGAAGTAGATTTTGCAGCTGAAAATAGAAATGGTCTAAAATACTATCAAGTGGCACTATCTGTTCGAGATGAAAAAGTCTTAGAAAGAGAGTTAAGACCATTACAAAAAACAGGAGACCATTATCCTAAATATTTGATAACATTAGATATGGATTTAGAAGCTGACTATGATGGAATAACCAAAATTAATGTTATTGATTGGTTACTAAATGATAAATAAAAATATTGGAGGAAAGAAAATGAAAACTTTAGAAGGAATTGCAGTAAGTGAAATAAAAGAATCAGAATTAGAAAAAAAATCTATTACTGTCACAGATGAATATAATTTTGATGATTGTGCTTTAACAGAAAAAGATAAATTACAACAATTAAAAGACAATTTACAAGAAGCACGTCTTTCAAGAAATGATGACCAAGAGATTATTGAAGATTTTGAAGATTGTAGAAAAAATACGAGATAATTTTATTTAAGACATAGAGTAAAAAATCAAGGAAAAGTAAAAATTAAATTTACTCACTTCCTTGATTTTTATTATTCTATTTTAGTTGCTAAAATGTGCGATAATATGTTAAAATTTAAAAGTAATAAATAGGCGGCTTTTGCCGCCTATTTATTATAAGTTTATTCAATCAATTCGTAAAGACATCCATTATTTAGATTTAATTATTAAAAGCTATTACTAATTACCATTTTAATTTATATCTTTGCAAACAACCCTAAACTCTAATATTATGAAAAAGATTTTTCAATTTGCATGATTGTAATTATTACAACGGTTACAACTGTTTATTCATTAAAGAAAATCCATCTGATGTCCGAACTATTATGTGCAAACATTGAAGCACTATCTACCGGTGAAGACGATGGATACATCAGAAATGAACATGGGTGTATTATTTGGCCCGCAATAACTTGTTTCGGAATAGTCGTTACACCGGAGGGTAGTTTCGCGGCGGATTTTCCCGATAGCAGAAATTGAAAAACCGGAATCAGAGTGCCTATACTCTATAATAATACGTTTAGGCACTCTTTTTCATCCCCCAAATCATACACCGTATCTCGTGTGATGCCTTTCAAAAAATAGAAATCTTTGGAATGATATGATTCCGTGTCGTATCCCGCTCCATTCACAAACGGAACTATTTCCGGCTGTTCACACTCTGGACGGCCCTGCCGACAAAAACAAATCGGCCAAAACGAACCGGCTGTAATGACGTCGAATCCCATAGTCCCCGATCCAAACCGGTATACTCCTATGTTGAAAAAAAGTAGATATATCGCATTATTCTCCATATTCCTCTTAATTGGGTGCAGAGATAACCCAAATAAGCATCAAAACCATTTCAAAGAATACGATATTACGTGTCGATCCTACGAGACAGAGTTATACGGACGATTTCCATATTTGCTGACGGTCGACTCACTTTTGATCTCCGTCGCGGCAGAGGGATCGGGAGGGCGAATCGGTCGAATTTATTCGATCGACGACAAACCGCAAGAGATCGGAGCGTTCGGACGCATCGGACGCGGGCCGCTCGAATTCGTTCATCCCGAACCTACTGCAGCAGCCGGTACCCGGTTTCTGATCCGGAACCTCAATTGCCGAGAAGTGGCTATGATGGAGATTGTGAAAATGCACGATTCCATTCGCGTCGAAGAGATCGACCGCATGAAATTCAAGCCGGTACGACATGACGGTATCGATTGGGAACCTGCTCATTTCGCATTGGTAGGCAACGATCGAATCGTCGCAGTCAGTTACGGAGGCAAAGGAGCGTTCTTTTCGCTTTACGATACAAAGATGACCCCGCAGGGTACGTTCGGAGATCCGCTCATCGACGAAGAGATTTCCGCCTCGGAACGGCGACGCTGCCTCAACGGTTCACTGGCCGTCGACGGGAACGATTTCTGTTATGTACCGAACGACATTCCCCGAATCGCATACTACCGGATGATCGACGGATCGCCGCAAGAGTTATGGCGCGACACATTCTACGAATCTTATTACACCGTAGAGGGAAAACAAGTTCGTTATAATCAAACCCGCACAGTCGGTATCACGCATCGCGTCGCTATGGGCGGAAATTACATCTATATTCTGTTCCTGGATGTTCCGATCGCAAAGGCAAATATCAGTCATACGGAGACTTTTGCCGCCGATATCGTCTTCGTCTACGACCGCAAAGGATATAAAGTCGCACGATTGAATCTCAACCAACGAATCTACTCCATGGCACTTTCAACCGATCAAAAACGACTTTACGGCGTCGTATACCCCGACAACAGGCTCGTCGCTTTCGATCTGCCCGAATTCGATTGAACTC
>ENA-OPWR01003187-OPWR01003187.1-human-gut-metagenome-genome-assembly--contig:-NODE-3187-length-10397-cov-2.113518_pt1 | contig 10397 bp, 12 predicted proteins | sample MGYA00241507_ERZ502006 | MGnify/ENA primary metagenome ERZ502006 (study PRJEB25962, sample SAMEA2043041) | human gut metagenome | biome: human gut; feature: human-associated habitat; material: faeces... | reverse complement strand
AGAGGCAGAAAGCCGGAAAAGCCCGGAGTATCAAGGGAAAACAGCTCAAAAACTCGCGCAGTACGGTCTCAAATCTGCTCGTCGTGCACCACAGTTCTCAAAGAGATAGTTTTTACAATTTCAAAGAGATTACCAAAACCCTTGCAAACCCAGTGTTTACAAGGGTTTTTCTTATGTTTGCGTTTGGGGAAAAAGTTGCTGAAAAGTGGTCGATTTTTGACGGTAGCACACAAATTTAGTTGACAAATGACTGTCATAGTCTCATCAAAAAGTTCAAGTGCTTCACCTATAATTTTTAATTGGTCAATACACCTAAAACAATATAAGTATAAGGATTATATGCGGAGTGAGCAGTGGAAAGCAAAAAAGCAAGAACGGATAGCAATAGACAAAGGGTGTTGTATGTGTGGCAGGCCTTTAGATAAAATCAAGAGTGTACAGGTGCATCATATCACATACAAAAACTTAGGAAATGAAAATGTTTTGACAGATATATGTACGTTATGCGGTTCTTGTTATAAGAAAACACATAATTACTACAATTGCAAAAGAGCATAAAGAACTAAGTTCGATGCAGATGGCTTTACATGAAAAAAGGGTATAGAAACACGTAAATTGTATAATAATGGCTCAAATAGAGCAGAAAGAGGTTACAATGAGTAATAATAATGTACTGCTGCCAAGAAACAGTTGATTTTCAGACAGAAGATTCCGGCAGTAATCGGCATTTTTGATTTAACAAATAATTCTGGGTATGTTAATGCGTCAGAGTTTAAATTAAAACCAGAGACAGAGGAAGCAGAACGCAAAGTATTAACAGCGGAAGAATTACCGATATTAGGAAAAGACGGGAAATTGCATGATAGATCAGAGATAGAAAAATTATCAAAACTGAAAGCATTGCCAAAAGATGATAACGTTACAGAATGATACGTTATTTTGTAGCGGTGTTCTTGAAATTTGCGGCAGGTTGTGATACATTTAGAGTGTAAATAAGGAACAACCGCCACAAGTGGTTGACCAGTTAATAAGAATGAACATAGAAAATGCCACCCTAACTCGCCAAAGTTAAAGAGGGTGGTTTTTTCTATGCTAGAAAAACATTATCTGATAAACGTAAAAACGAATGTCAGCAATGCAAAAATGAACATGCCAAAAGCCATAAGGTCTTTGAAATCAAAATGATTATTGTTCATTAGCACCACCCCCATTCTATGTAAAATAAAACAGAGGTCAGCCACCCGGTAACACGATTGTTCCTGTACAGGATTCTAACAGATTTAATGCGATATATCAAATTATTTTTCTCATATCATAATAGAGTATTAAAAGTGACGGTGTATAATATAGTATCGTTAGCGTAAAATTTTACTCGGATAAATGCTGCAGGCAAGCCAGAAACGACGGCAGCATTGGGTTGTTGAAGCGCATGAAACCAAGCAGCTGGTCACTTCGCTTGGTATCACTGCATACAGGAAATTTATTGGGAACACGAAGGTATTGTAAATGTGTTTCTATCCGTGTGGTTCAACCTGTGGTTGCGAAAAAGAGGTGTTGAACGTTTTTCGGGGCTGTAAGAGTAAAACGATAAAGAATGTCAATGTTTTTGGGAGGTAAACGTAACGTCGATTGCCATTTTTACATAGAAATGTTACTTTAGAAAAAACAAAGATCGGAATAGACAAATATAAAAAGGATTAAGTTTTGGAAAAATCAAAAGTAACAGAGAGGTGAAACGGATATGGATGCAAAAATATTTGGAAACTACATTGCAGCACGTCGAAAAGAACTTGGTATGACTCAGGCAAATCTGGCAGAGAAAATCCATGTGACAGATAAAGCAGTATCCCGCTGGGAGCGTGGTGTTGGATTGCCGGATATCGATAATCTGGAGGCCCTTGCCAAGGCACTGGATGTAAGCCTGGTTTCGCTGATGCAGGGAAAAACATGTGACGAAAAGCATATCAGTATTCAAGATGCAGAAGAATTGGTGACGAATACAATCAAGATATCAAAAGAAACATCGAAGCTAAAGAAAGGATTCTGGGGAAGTATACTTGGAATTTTTGGGATTATCATCGTTCTTTTATGCATTCTGTTGTTACGGGATGGTAAAATAGTGATGTATTCTGTAGCAAGCATTATAACTGGATTAATTGCATGGGGAATACCAATTATAGATAGAGTATTTTTGAAAATGCATTATGTCAGAAGAACGATGTTAGTGAGTGTTGGATTCGCATTTTTGTCTGTATGGATACAGTTCTTGGATATAAAAAATCTGGCGTATACTGGTAATTGGTCAGCAATCCATGATACAATTAATGTGCTATCAGCAGTAGTAATTATGTTTTGTATCATTACACTGTTATTGAATTTTATAAATATTAAAACGCATGATTAAAAATATTGATTTTTTAGGAAAGCATATAATGAGAGGCAGGAAAAGTATATGTTACCACCACGAAAAGTCCAATTTGAAGCACAAAAACGGGAAAATGAAAATTAGAGAATTAGAACATTTCTTAAATGTAATGCAGATGAAGAAAAAAAGGATCGTCAATTCAAGAGTGTTCCGTTGGAAAAAGTTATGGCAATGGAAAACAGTATGTATTATACAATCCGAAAGCGGCGGGGAATCTGGCGCTAAATTTCGCTTTTCCTTTTGAAAAGATTCTGGTATGATAGCATGGTGTAAAAATTTTGCTATCAGAAAAAATTGAATGAATCATAAAAACAAAGGAGAACACATAGATAAATGAGTATTTTAAATGTAGAGCACCTGACGCATGGGTTTGGTGACCGTGCGATTTTTGAAGATGTATCCTTTCGTTTGCTGAAGGGCGAGCATATCGGTCTGATCGGTGCAAACGGTGAGGGAAAATCCACATTTATGAGTATTGTAACCGGTCACTTGATGCCGGATGAAGGAAAAGTGGAGTGGGCAAAAAATGTCCGTGCCGGGTATCTGGATCAGCATGCGGTGCTGGAAGAAGGAATGACCATCGGAGATGTGCTGCGCTCTGCATTTTCCTGGCTGTTTGAGATGGAGACAGAGATGAACCAGATGTTTGAGCAGATGGCGGAGGCCACACCGGAGGAGATGGAACGTCTGCTGGAAGAGACGGGTACTTATCAGGAATTGCTGGATCAGCATGATTTTTATATGATCGATGCGAAAGTAGATGAAGTTGCCCGTGCATTAGGCCTGCTGGATCTTGGACTGGATCGCGATGTAACGGACTTAAGTGGTGGTCAGAGAACAAAAGTTTTACTGGCAAAATTACTGCTTGAAAAACCGGATATTTTATTGCTGGACGAGCCGACGAACTATCTGGATGAAGAGCATATCGCATGGCTGAAACGTTATCTGCTGGATTATGAAAATGCATTTATTCTGATCTCTCATGATATTCCGTTTCTGAATGAAGTAGTAAACATTATTTATCATATGGAAAATCAGGAACTGAACCGTTATGTTGGTGATTATGAGCATTTCCAGGAAGTGTACGCCATGAAAAAAGCGCAGCTTGAGGCAGCCTACCGCAGACAGCAGCAGGAAATCAGCGAGTTAAAGGATTTTGTGGCAAGAAATAAAGCCAGAGTTTCTACCAGAAATATGGCAATGTCCCGTCAGAAAAAACTGGATAAAATGGATGTCATCGAACTGGCAGCAGAGCGGCCGAAGCCGGAATTCCATTTTCAGTATGGACAGACGCCGGGAAAAATGCTGTTTGAGACACAAGATCTGGTGATCGGTTATGATGAGCCGTTGTCCAAACCGCTGAATTTCTCCATGGAGCGTGGGCAGAAGATCGCACTGGTCGGTACAAACGGAATCGGAAAAACAACGCTGTTGAAGAGTATTTTGGGATTGATACCATCTATTTCCGGTGAATGTGAACTGGGCGAAAAACTGCAGCTTGGTTATTTTGAACAGGAAGTAAGCCCGGATAACCGCAACAGCTGTATCGAAGAAATCTGGGAAGAGTTTCCATCATTTTCCCAGTATGAAGTGCGTTCCGCTCTGGCAAAATGTGGGCTGACAACGAAGCACATTGAAAGCCAGGTGCGTGTGTTAAGCGGTGGTGAGCAGGCAAAGGTACGCCTGTGCAAGCTGATAAACAGAGAGACAAATATTCTGCTTCTGGATGAGCCTACCAACCATCTGGATGTGGATGCTAAGGATGAGTTGAAGCGTGCCTTGAAGGAATATAAGGGCAGCATACTGATGGTATGCCACGAGCCGGATTTCTATGATGGGCTTGCGACGGATGTGTGGGATTGTTCAAAGTGGACTACGAGATTATAGATTTATAAATTATGAATTAGATATGCATGCCTTTTAAGACATAGATATTTAGAGCAGGAGATGATTTTTATGCATATCAGTATACTTTTAATGGAACAGATAATAGAGCTTTTTATCATGATTTTAATGGGTTTTATTATCGTGAAAGCAGGTATTGTGAAGGATGAGGACAGCAAGGTTTTATCAAAGATTGTGCTGTATCTGATTATACCGTGTGTTATTATCAATGCCTTTCAGGTGGATTACACTTCAAAAACAGTGAGAGGTCTTTTGATTGCATTTACGGCATCGGTGATTTTGCAGTTAGTTTTGCTGTTTATCATTTCTGCTATGGGCAGGCTTTTCCATATGAATGAGGTGGAGGTCGCATCAGTTTATTATTCAAATTCAGGCAATCTGATTGTTCCGATTGTGACATTTATACTGGGGCAGGAGTGGGTGCTTTACGGCTGTGCTTTCATGAGTGTGCAGCTGGTATTTTTGTGGACCCACTGCAAAAAGATTATAAGCCGTGAAAGCTCCTATGACTGGCGAAAGATTGTCCTTAATATCAATATGATTTCCATAATAATAGGTGTGGTGCTTTTCTTTACAAGGATTCATCTGCCGCAGCTTATTAATGACACAATTGGTTCTGTCGGCAGTATGATTGGACCTGCAAGCATGATTGTGACAGGAATGCTTTTTGCAGGGATGGATTTGAAGAAGGTTTTTGCCAACAGAAGGGTGTATTTTGTTACCTTTCTCAGGATGCTTCTGGTTCCGTTGATATCGCTTATTCTTATTAAGATCAGCCATATGGCATATCTTTCTGCAGATGCGCCAAAGATTATGCTTATTGTTTTCTTGGCGGTTATTACGCCTTCGGCATCGACTGTCACACAGATGTGTCAGGTGTATGGCAATGATTCAAGGTATGCCAGCGCAATAAATGTAGTGACAACGCTTTGTGCTGTAGTGACGATGCCGGTTATGGTGCTTTTGTATGAAGAATTTATATAAAAACGAAAAGTCATGAAGCACGTTTTTAAACTAGAAGGTCATCACACAGTCCCTTGTGATTTCATCAAGCGAAGATACACCACACATCTTCATGGTGTCTTCAAGCTCTGTACCGATTTTGTCTATGTATGCACGTACACCATCGGCCTTACCGCCGTATACAGCCGTTACAAACGGTCTTGCGATAAGAACTCCGTCTGCACCCAGTGCAAGGGCTTTAAAGACGTCTGTGCCGCTTCTGATGCCGCCATCTACAAGAACCTTAATGCCTGAGCCTTCAAGAGCCTTTACGATGCTTTCAAGCACCTCAGCAGTGGCAGGACACTGATCCAGCACACGTCCACCGTGATTTGATACAATAATAGCGCTTGCGCCTGCTTCTTTTGCTTTAAGCGCACCCTTTACGGTCATAATTCCCTTTACAATAAATGGGGTTCCGGCCATCTGTATGATATCGCAAAGCTCTGAAACTGTTTTGCTTCCGGCTGGCGGATCAAGATTTTTGAGGAATGGAAGCCCAGCTGCATCGATATCCATAGCTACTGCAAATGCGCCTGATTCATGTACCAGCTCCATTTTCTCACGTATGGTCTCAATGTTCCATGGCTTTACGGTAGGTATTCCTGCACCATCAGCATTTTTGATAGCCTTGGTGGCTGCTGCCATGACGTTTGGGTCAGTTCCATCGCCTGTGAAAGCTGCAATGCCGTTCTTTGCACAGGCTGACACGAGGATATCGTTGTATGTCACATCATCCAGACAGTCTCCGTAGTGCAGCTGTACAGCACCGACAGGACCTGCAAATACCGGATATTTAAAAGTACGGCCGAAGAGTGTGAGAGAGGTGTCTACAGGCTTATTTTCGGCAATAGTATCCATGTTTACACGGATTTGTTTCCATTTGTCGTAGTTGCGTATGGCTGTGTCACCGATACCCTTTGAGCCCGGACCGGGCATCTGGTTTTTGCATGCGCGTCCGTTGCATTCAGGACAGGCCTTGCAGTATTTTCCAAGACGTGGTCTGGCATTTTCGATATATTCTGTATAGTTCATATTTTTCCTCCAAGTGTAAATCTTTTTAAATTTTATTATTGAGATTATAACACGATAATTTTTTTATGTATACAAAATAGATGAAAAGCTCTTGACTTGGAGTGGACTCCAAGTGATATAGTTTCATTGTAACAATCAAAAAGGAGGCGATGTGAGTGACTATCAAGGAAGTGAGTGAGCGTTTTGGTGTGTCTACTGATACACTCAGGTATTATGAACGTATAGGCCTGATTCCACAGATTGTACGGACTGCAGGAGGTATACGCGATTATACCGAATCAGATATCAGCTGGGTGGAGCACACTATATGTATGCGCAATGCCGGAGTTCAGATTGAGGCGCTTATAGAATATATCAGGCTTTTTCAGATGGGAGATGCCACATTTGAAGCAAGGTGTCAGCTTCTCAAGGAGCAATACGAGCAGCTTGATGAGCAGAAAAAACAGATTGAAAACACGATGGAACGCTTACAGTATAAAATTTCTAAATACGAGAATGCGATAAAGACAGGTGAATTGACCTGGGACAAATAGGAGGACAAAATATAATATGTATCTTGAGAAAATTAACGGACCAGAAGATGTAAAGAAAATTAAGATAGCCGAACTGCCGGTGCTGGCTCAGGAGATAAGAGATGCCCTTTTGGTAAGAGCAAGTAAGCATGGCGGACATTTTGGACCGAATTTTGGAATGGTAGAGGCGACAATCGCTTTACATTATGTATTTGAATCACCTAAGGATAAAATTGTTTATGATGTATCGCACCAGAGTTATCCTCATAAGATGCTTACGGGGCGTAAGGAAGCGTATTTGTCTGAACAGCACTATGATGATGTGTCAGGCTATACAAATCCAAACGAGAGCGAGCATGATTTTTTTACAGTCTGACATACATCAACGTCGGTCAGTCTGGCTGCAGGTCTTGCAAAGGCAAGGGACTTAAAGGGTGAAAACGGCAATGTGATTGCTGTCATCGGAGACGGCTCATTAAGCGGAGGAGAAGCACTTGAGGGACTTGATTTTGCTGCTGAGCTTCAAAGCAATTTTATTATTATAGTAAATGACAACGATATGTCGATTGCTGAAAATCATGGAGGTCTCTATCAGAATCTTGCTCTGCTTCGAAAGACTGACGGTCAGGCAGAATGCAATCTGTTTAAGGCTATGGGACTTGACTATGTGTATGTGGACAGGGGCAACGATGTTGCAGCTCTTATTAAGGCATTTAAAGAGGTCAAGGACAGCACTAAACCGGTTGTAGTGCATATAAACACACTTAAGGGCAAGGGTTATGCCCCTGCAGAAAAATGCAAGGAGCAGTGGCATTACAGCGGCCCATTCGATATAGAAACAGGAAAGCCGCTATTTGACAATGTGGAAGAGGATTATTCTTCTGTGACCTGTGAATATCTGCTTGAAAAGATGAAAAAGGATTCTTCTGTTGTTGCAATTACTTCCGGTACGCCGACTGTTATGGGCTTTACAGAGGATAAGAGAAAAGAGGCTGGCAGTCAGTTTGTCGATGTAGGTATTGCAGAGGAGACTGCAGTGGCACTGGCATCAGGTATCGCAGTAAATGGTGGCAAACCATTTTATGGTGTATACAGTTCGTTTGTACAGAGAACCTTTGACCAGGTATCACAGGATGTCTGCATCAATAACAGTCCGATTACAATGGTAATATATCAGGGTTCCGTATATGGAATGAATGACGTTACACAATCTGGTATATCTGGCACCGGCAACAAAGGAAGAGTATCTGGCCATGCTCGACTGGAGTATGGTGCAGACATCTTATCCGGTTGCAATAAAGCTGCCGGGCGGACCGATGATTTCAGATGGTTCAAGGGTGACAAGGGATTTTGGCAGACTCAACAGATATGAGGTGGCTCAGACAGGAGAAAAGATTGCGATTATCGGTCTGGGAACCTTCTTTGGTCTCGCAAAGGAGGCTGCGAAGCTTCTTAAAGAAGAAGCCGGAATCAATGCAACTGTAATCAATCCGTATTACATCACCGGATTGGATGAGGCGCTTTTGACTAAGCTTAAGCAAAATCATGATACTGTTATTACTTTAGAGGATGGTATTTTAGATGGCGGCTTTGGTGAAAAAATCGCACGATTCTATGGTGCAAGCAATATGAAAGTGATGAATTATGGATTGAAGAAGGAATTTCTTGACAGGTATGATGTGGATGCTGTACTGAAGGAGAATCATCTGACTGCAGAGCAGATTGTGGAGGATGTGTTATCTATTTTATAATAAAATCATAAATTTCAAATATAAAAGACGGCTGATTTTTCAACCGTCTTTTTAATGTACTGCAAGCGGAGCGGTACTAATTTTTTAGCGGTACACATTTATTCGCTAAATCTAAGTTTAACGAATAAATGACCTTATAAAAGTACTAAGGTACTACAACAAAAACATATATCTGCTTATTTTTTGCATAATACCTGCAATTTCGATACGTACAACAATATTATGATTAAAGGGTCAAAAGGTACCATCGATGTATGCTTCGATGATACCTTTTATAATAATACAAGAATAAGCCACCGAAACCTCTATTTGTATCAGTTCCGATGGCTTTAAATCCATAGCTTTCTATACAACAATACAATTATTTATTGTGATTTCTCATGCATTCCCTGTATTTAAGTATAAGCTCAATTGAGTCCTCAACTGATATCTGGCTTGTGTTCAGGCACAAATCATAGCTTCTTGCGTCTCCCCATTTTTTACTGGTATAGTAATTGTAATAGCTTGAGCGCTCTTTATCTTTTTTCTTAATTATGTCCTTAGCCTTGTTCTCCGTGACATTGAGTCTTTCACTTATTCTTTTAATTCTGTCGTCCATGTTGGAACGTATGAAGATATTGAGACAATGCGGCTCGTCTGCTAAAGCATAATCTGCACAGCGGCCTACAATAACACAGGATTCATTTGCCGCAATCTTTTTGATAGCATCAAACTGTGCTAAAAATACCTTGTGATTCAGAGGCATATCAAGAAATGGTGCTGTGGAATAAGAGCCACCTGTGTAGGTGTCCATGACCAGCGAATATAAAAAGCTGTTTGTAGGCTTTTCGTCATGCGACTCAAATATTTCCTCGCAAAGTCCTGATTCCTTAGCTGCCTTCTGTAAGAGCTCTTTATCATAAAATTTAATTCCAAGTCTTTTAGCTAATTCTTGTCCGACCTGTTTTCCGAGGCTTCCAAATTCTCTTCCTATTGTGTAAATTTCGTTTGATCCCATAATTCAGACCCCCTTATATAAATAATTAATACTATATCACTATGTGATAATTCAATTTATTTGTTATTTATATTATATAACACTTCAAGCAAATTGGCAAAGTATTTTGGTAAAGGTGCATCAAATTCCATGTATTCACCGGTTTTTGGGTGCACAAACCCTATTGTTTTTGCATGCAGGCACTGTCCTTCAAGGCCTTTGAAGCGGTTTTTCGTCGGGGAATAGCTCGAATACAGCATATCTCCAAGCAAGGGATGATTAATACTTGCCATATGCACGCGTATCTGGTGTGTCCTGCCGGTCTCAAGCTTAAACTGCATATATGTGTAGTCACCAAAGCGTTCAAGCACTTTATAATGTGTGACAGCCGGCTTTCCGTTTTTCTCATTGATCGCCATTTTCTTGCGGTCATTGGGATTTCTGCCTATGGCGCCCTCTATGGTGCCCTCATCATCCTTTACATTGCCACAGACAATGCCCACGTATATACGGTTGCAGCTATGGTCCTTTATCTGTTCCGATATCTTTATATGGCTTTCATCGTTCTTGCAGACAATAAGGGAGCCGGTGGTGTCCATGTCTATGCGATGCACTATACCGGGCCGTATTTCGCCGTTTATGCCACTTAAAGAGTCCTTGCAGTGGTACATTATGGCATTTACAAGAGTATCGCTGTAATGCCCTGCTGAGGGGTGTACAACCATGCCCTTTGGTTTGTTGACTACCAGTACGTCATCATCCTCATAGAGTATGTCAAGAGGAATGTCCTG
>ENA-OPWR01003183-OPWR01003183.1-human-gut-metagenome-genome-assembly--contig:-NODE-3183-length-10409-cov-5.732760_pt1 | contig 10409 bp, 10 predicted proteins | sample MGYA00241507_ERZ502006 | MGnify/ENA primary metagenome ERZ502006 (study PRJEB25962, sample SAMEA2043041) | human gut metagenome | biome: human gut; feature: human-associated habitat; material: faeces... | reverse complement strand
CGGTGTGGTCAACTCCAGCCGCGGCATCCTGCTGGCTTACAAAAAGCAGCCCGGCGTTGCCTTTGACGAAGCTGCTTATAATGAATGCGTGCGAATGAAGGAGGATATCCAGGGTGAATGCAACAAGCTGTAAGGTAACGGTCCTGCGCCAGAGTACCGTTGCAGCGGATATCCGCTGCCTGACGGTGCAGTGGCCGGATGCCAGCCGCCCGGCCAAGGCGGGGCAGTTCTTTATGCTGCGCGCCTGGGCTGCCAACGAAACGCCCATCCTGTCCCGCCCCATCAGCGTGCATGATTTTGACGCCGCGACCGGCGCACTGACTTTCCTGTATCAGGTCAAGGGTGAGGGAACCCAGAAGCTGGCCGCCCTGAAAGAGGGCGACACCCTGACGGTGACCGGCCCATGCGGCAACGGATTTGATGTGGCCGCGATCGCCCGGGCGGCAGGCGGCGAAAACGGCAAGATCGCTGTTGTGGGCGGCGGTATTGGCACCGCGCCGCTGCTGCAGCTCTGCAAGGAGCGGGCTGCAAGCCGGAACTGTACTGCGGCTTCCGTGATGAGCCCTATGGGCTGGAAGCTTTCCTGCCTTACTGCGCCGCCATCAGCATTGCAACGGATTCCGGCGCGGTGGGTTACCACGGCCTGGTAACCGGCATCCTGCACCCGGAACAGTTCGCCATGGTGCTGACCTGCGGCCCCATGGTGATGATGCGCGGCGTATACCAGCTGTGCGCCCAGAGCGGCACGCCCTGCGTGGCCAGCCTGGAACGCAAGATGGCCTGCGGCCTTGGCGCCTGCCTGGGCTGCACCTGCCGCACCAAGGTGGGGGCCAAGACCGTATGTAAAGACGGCCCCGTGTTCAAAGCTGAGGAGGTGTTTGACTGATGGCAGACCTTCGCGTAAATCTGTTTGGCAAGCAGCTGGCCGGCCCGGTCATTGCCGCTTCCGGCACCTTTGGTTTCGGCCCGGAATATGCAGGCATTGAGGACCTGCGCGTGTTGGGCGGCATTTCCGGCAAAGGCCTGACGCTGAACGGCCAGCCCGGCAACGACGGCGAGCGCCTGCTGGAAACTCCCTCCGGCCTGATGAACTCCATCGGCCTGCAGAACCCCGGCGTGCAGCATTTTATTGAAAACGAGCTGCCCGCCATGAAAACCTGCGGCACCTCCGTCTGGGTCAACCTGGGCGGCCATACCATTGAGGAAAACGTGGAGGGCGTGCAGAAGCTGTGTGCCGCAGGCATTGATGTGCTGGAACTGAACATCAGCTGCCCCAACGTCAAGCAGGGCGGCCTGGCGTTCGGCATCCGCGCCAAGGACGCCGAAGAGGTGGTTTCCGCTGTACGCAAAGTGTGCACTGTGCCGCTGGTGGTCAAGCTCAGCCCCCAGGCAGAGAGCATCCCCGATATGTGCAAGGCCGTGGAAGCTGCCGGTGCCGATGGCATCAGCCTGTGCAATACCTTCCAGGCCTGCGCCATTGATCTGGAAAAGCGCCGCCCGGTGTTCAACAACATCTTTGCCGGTCTGTCCGGCCCGGCGGTGCGGCCCATTGCCCTGCGCATGGTCTGGCAGGCTGTGGGGGCCGTCAATATCCCGGTCATCGGGCTGGGAGGCATCCTGACCGGCCGCGATGCGCTGGAGTTCATCATGGCCGGTGCAGCCGCCGTTCAGGTGGGCACCGCAAACTTCCTGGACCCGAAAGCCTGCACTCGCATTACTGCCGAGATTGGGGAATGGATGGACGCCCACGGCGTGAAAACGCTGGATGAGATCCGCGGGTGCGCGAGAGGATAAGCAGGTTAAAGAGCAGAGAATAAAGAATAATGAAAAAATGGTGGAGTGCGCACCGCGCGGCGGTCCACCACAAGGATTCTTTATAATTTATTCATTATTTTTTGAGTTTACCTGTATAAACATTCAAGATGTTGCAATTTTATGCAACTTGTGGTATAGTAAAACAGCTTTTATAAACGGAGGAAAGTATCATGGCAAGAGAATCGATCGAAGTTTTGAAGGAATGTGAAGCATTTTTGGAGGGGCACTTCCTCCTTTCGTCCGGCCGTCATTCCGGCGCATACTGCCAGATGGCCTATCTGCAGCAGTACCCGGATAAGTGTGCCGAGGTTATGGCTCATGTGGCAGAAAAGCTGAAGGATACTGATGTTGACGTTATCGTTGGCCCTGCCATGGGCGGCATTGTGTATGCTTACGAGCTGGGCCGCCAGCTGGGCAAGCGCGCCATCTTTACCGAGCGCGTGGATAACGTGATGACTCTCAAGCGCTTTGCCATCCATCCGGGCGAGCGCTGCATCATCGCCGAGGATGTTGTGACCACCGGTGTTTCCAGCCTGGAAACCAAGCGCGTCATCGAAGAAGCCGGCGGTATCTGCCTGGGCATCACCTGCGTGGTGGACCGTACCCGCCCCGAAGCTCCGTCCCCGATCCCCATCCTGGCCAGTGCCCTGAAGCTGGATCTGCCCAACTATGCTCCCGAAGAATGCCCCATCTGCAAGGAGGGCAAGTTGCCCCTGGTCCACCTGGGCAGCCGCAAAATGAAGGAAGCAGCAAAGCAGACGCTGTAAAAGAGTTAGTAGTTATTGCGTGGGAGATAGGCTTTGCGCGGACGGAAACGGCCTTGGCTGTTTCAAAAGGCGGGCGCACGGTGTGCGCCCGACCATAAACTCCTAACTCCTCACTCCTACTTCCTAACTCTAACCGGAACCGGATTTCGATACAACAAAGGATTGCGAGGCAAAACATGCAGGCATATCTGATTTTGGCAAATGGCCGGATCTTAAAGGGCAAAAGCCTGGGCTGCCAGGGCACTACCGTGGGCGAAGTTGTGTTTGCCACCGGTATGGTCGGGTTTGAAGAAACGCTGACCGACCCCAGCTACTATGGCCAGATCATTACCCAGACCTACCCGCTGATCGGCAACTACGGCATGAACAGCGAAGACAAAGAGAGCGGCAAGATCTGGGCAAAGGGTTACATCGTGCGCGAAGCATGCACGACCCCTTCCAACTTCCGCAGCGAGGAAACGCTGAATACTTTCCTGAAAGAAAACGGCATTATCGGCATTGAGGGCATTGATACCCGCAGCCTGACCTGTATCCTGCGCGAAAGCGGCGTTATGAACGGTGCCATTACCACCGAGTTTGACCCCGAAACCGAGCCGGAAAAGCTGGCTGCCCTGATGCCCATCATCAAGGCTTATGCCGTGACCGGCGCGGTGGATGCCGTGACCTGCACCGAGCCGCAGTGCTTTGCCCCCACTGCCGGTGTGGCGGAGGGCGAAGAACCGCTGCACATTGCCCTGCTGGACCTTGGCTGCAAAAAGAACATTGTGCGTTGCCTGTGTAAGCGCGGCTGCCGTGTAACGGTGCTGCCTGCTTCTACCACCCTGGCAGAGCTCAAAGCCCTTGCGCCGGATGGCCTGATGCTTTCCAACGGCCCCGGTGACCCGGCAGAAAACGTGCAGGTCATCGCCAATATCCGCGATATGCTGGATACCGGCATCCCAGCTTTCGGCATCTGCCTGGGCCACCAGCTGACCGCCCTGGCTGCAGGCGCCAAAACCTGCAAAATGAAGTATGGCCACCGCGGCGCCAACCAGCCTGTGACCGACTTTGCGCTGGAACGTACCTTTATTACCAGCCAGAACCACGGTTATGCGGTTCTGGGCGACACTTTGCCCGCAGGTACCGGCCGCGTCAGCCATGTGAACGCCAACGATAAAACCTGTGAGGGAATTGAATACCTGCAGTGGAACTGCTTTACGGTGCAGTTCCACCCCGAAGCAAACGGCGGCCCCAAGGATACCGAGTTCCTGTTTGACCGCTTTTTGCAGAATGTCCGCCGCATCAACCGCGTGAAAGGGGGCCGTTGAGATGCCGAAAGATCCTAGAATCAAAAAGGTGCTGGTTATCGGTTCCGGCCCTATCATCATCGGTCAGGCTGCCGAGTTTGACTACTCCGGCACGCAGGCCTGCCGTGCTCTGAAATCCGAGGGCATTGAGACCGTGCTGGTCAACTCCAACCCGGCCACCATCATGACGGACCCGGATATTGCGGATCATGTTTATATTGAGCCGCTGACCGCCGAAGTTGTGGAACGCATTATTGAAAAGGAAAAGCCGGACGCCATTCTGCCCAATCTGGGCGGCCAGATGGGCCTGAACCTTTCCATGGAACTGGCCCGCAGCGGCTTTTTGGACCGCAGCGGCGTGCGCCTGCTGGCCTGCAAGCCGGACACCATTGACCGTGCCGAGGACCGCCAGCTGTTTAAGGATACCATGGAAAAGCTGAACCAGCCCTGCATTCCCTCCAAGGTGGTGGAGGACCTGGATTCCGCCATGGCGTTTGCCGATGTTATCGGCTATCCCGTTATCGTGCGCCCGGCTTTCACCATGGGCGGTACCGGCGGCGGTATCTGCGAAAACCCTGAAAAGCTGCACGAGATCGCAACCAACGGCCTGCGTCTTTCCCCCATCCATCAGATCCTTGTGGAAAAGTGCATCGCCGGTTGGAAAGAGATCGAATACGAAGTGATGCGTGACCACAAGGGCAATGTGATCACCGTATGTAACATGGAAAACCTGGACCCTGTTGGCGTGCATACCGGTGACTCCATCGTTGTGGCACCCAGCCAGACTCTGTCCGATAAGGAATACCAGATGCTGCGTACCGCCGCGCTGGATATCATCACCGAGCTGGGCATTGAGGGCGGCTGCAACTGCCAGTTTGCCCTCAAGCCGGACAGCTTTGAGTATGCGGTCATCGAGGTCAACCCCCGTGTGTCCCGCTCCTCGGCGCTGGCCTCCAAGGCAACCGGCTATCCCATCGCCAAGGTGGCAACCAAGATTGCCCTGGGCTACACGCTGGACGAGATCACCAACGATGTGACCGGCGAAACCTGCGCCTGCTTTGAGCCTGCGCTGGACTATGTGGTCGTCAAATACCCCAAATGGCCGTTTGATAAGTTCGTTTACGCCGATAAGAGTCTGGGAACCCAGATGATGGCCACCGGCGAAGTGATGGCCATTGGCAACAACTTTGAACACGCCATGATGAAGGCAGTCAGCTCCATTGAGCTGGGCATGGACACCCTGACCCTGTCCGACTTTGAAAAGCTGACTACCGAGGAAGTCATTGAGCACCTGCATGTACAGGACTCTGAGCGCGCTTTCTGCGTATACGAAGCCCTCAAGCGCGGTGTGCCGCACCAGACCATCTATGACATCACTAAGATCGACTGGTGGTTCCTGGATAAGATGCAGCACCTGGCGAACCTGGAGCTGGGCCTGAAAAACGGCCCCCTGACCCGCGAAAAGTATCTGGAGGCCAAGCATTACGGCTTCCTGGATAAAACCATCCTGCGCCTGTCCGGTGCGGAAAAGCTGCCGATGGACAACTATGTCTGCGGCTTCAAGATGGTCGATACCTGCGCTGCCGAGTTTGCCGCCAAGACCCCGTACTTCTACTCCACCTGCGATAAGGAGAACGAGGCCGAGCAGTTCATCAATGCCCATAAGACCAGCAAAAAGAAGATCCTCGTCTTTGGCTCCGGCCCCATCCGCATCGGCCAGGGCATCGAGTTCGACTACTGCTCTGTCCACGCAGTCTGGACGCTGAAAAAGCACGGCTGCGAGGCCATTCTGGTCAACAACAACCCCGAGACCGTCTCCACCGACTTTGATACCGGCGACCGTCTGTACTTCGACCCGCTGAACCCGGAGAGCGTGGACAACATCATTGCCACCGAAAAGCCGGATGCCTGCGTGGTGCAGTTCGGCGGACAGACCGCCATCAAGCTGGCCAAGCACATGGACGAGATCGGCCTGCCCATTCTGGGCACCCCGGCGGACGCCATCGACGAGGCCGAGGACCGGGAGCGCTTTGACGAACTGCTGGAGCGCTGCAAGATCCCCCGTGCCCCGGGCCGCACCGTCTTCAATCTGGACGAAGCGCTGGCCGCTGCCGACGAGATCGGCCTGCCGGTGCTGATGCGCCCCTCCTATGTGCTGGGCGGCCAGAACATGATCGTGGCCTACACCAAGGCGGATGTCATCGAGTACATGGGCGTCATCACCGAGCATGTGGACATGGACCACCCTGTGCTGCTGGATAAGTACATCATGGGCACCGAGTGCGAAGTGGACGCCATCTGCGACGGCGAGAACTTCCTCATCCCCGGCATCATGGAGCAGGTGGAGCGCACCGGCGTGCACTCCGGCGACTCCATCTGCGTGTACCCGGCACAGCACCTGACCCAGGCCGAGATCGACACCATGGTGGACTACACCGGCCGCTTTGCCCGCGAACTGCATGTCACGGGCCTTGTCAACGTGCAGTACGCTGTCTCCAACGGCAAGGTGTACGTCATTGAGGTGAACCCCCGTTCTTCCCGTACCGTGCCGTACATCTCCAAGGTCACCGGTGTGCCCATGGTGGACCTGGCTGTGCGCTGCTGCCTGGGCGAGAAGCTCACCGATATGGGTTACGGCACCGGACTGCACCCCAACGCACCCTATGTGGCCGTCAAGGTGCCCGTGTTCAGCTTTGAAAAGCTGCACGGCGTGGACACCCAGTTCGGCCCCGAGATGAAGTCCACCGGCGAAGTGCTGGGCATTGCACCCAACTTCCACGACGCCCTGCTCAAGGGCCTGATCGGCGCGGGCTACACCTTCAAGACCCCCGGCCCGGCCAGCTGCTGCATCTTCACCGTGAAGGACAGCGATAAGCCCGAGTTCGTGGACATTGCATGGAAGCTCAAGAGCATGGGCTACAAGCTGTACGGCACCTCCGGCACCTGTGCATGGCTCAACAAGCACATGGTGCCCTGCAACGAAGTGCGCCCCATGTCCGGCGAGTCGCCCAACATCGTGGACCTGCTGCAGAGCGGTCTGGTGGACTATGTGTTCTCCACCAGCGCCAAGGGCCGCGACCCCAAGCGCGACTCGGTGCGTCTGCGCCGCAAGGCCGTGGAGCTGAGCATCCCCTGCATCACCGCCGTGGATACCGCCAACGCTCTGGTGAACTGCCTGCGCAGCGACCACAGCCTGGAGAACATCCCGCTGGTGGATATCGCCACGCTGTACCACCGCAAATAATTACCCCGCGAATTACTCCTAAAACCGCGATTTGCAGCGCCCGCCAAAACGGTGGGCGCTGTGTTTGTGCGGAGTGCACGGATTTGAATGTAGTTCGTGCGCAATAAAACACGTTTTGTGCGCAATGCATCGAAAAGCGTGTGCAGAATATGTTATACTCAACAACGCAAAATTTGCCAAAAGACGTTACTTTTGGACACTCCAGGAGGATATAGATACATGACCCGTTCCCAGATGATCGAGACCGTGGCACGCAAGACCGGCTTCACCGAAGCACAGGTTGAAACCACGATGGATGCAATGTTTGATCAGATCGCCGACTGCCTGCGCGCAGACGAGAAGGTGACCATCGCCGGCTTTGGCCGCTTCGAGATGCGTCCCCGCAAGCCGAAGGCTTACACCAACCCCAAGACCAAGGTCTCCAGCCGTCTGGAGTCCACCTCCATCCCCGGCTTCAAGGCCAGCGGCCGCTTCAAGCAGAAGCTGGAAGCCGGCAAGGCCGAGAAGACCGAAGAAGCTGTCTGATTCTCAAATCAAATGCAAAGAGCTGTGCCCACCACGCGGGCACGGCTCTTTTTGTTTGGAACTCCCTCGGAGAGGGAGCCTCGCCGTGCGGAAAAGCCTCCCTCTTTGAGGGAGGTGGCATCGCGTTAGCGATGACGGAAGGAGTTCGTTAAGAATTTGCTGACAAGCGCGGCATTTCATGCTATACTGGGTTCAGAATATAAAAGGACAAAGGAACGGAGAATCAGATGCTTTACAGTGAACTGCAGTGCAGCGAAGCCATCCGCCAGGCCGTGGAGCGCATGGGCTTTGCCGAAATGACCGAGATCCAGGAAAAGACCATCCCCGTTATGCTGGCCGGGCATGACGTCATCGCCAAGGCCCCCACCGGCACCGGCAAGACCTGCGCCTTCGGCATCCCGGTGGCGGAGCATATCCAGCCGGAGAACAAGTACCCCCAGGCCGTCATCATGGCCCCCACCCGCGAGCTGGCCCAGCAGATCGCCGAGGAGCTGACGAACCTCACTTACTTCATGCCCGAGGTGCAGGTGGCCTGCGTGTACGGCGGTGCCAACATGGAAAAGCAGGCCAAGCGCCTGGCCGAGGGCTGCCAGATCGTGGTGGCAACGCCGGGCCGCCTGATGGACCACTACAAGCACCACAACATCGACCTCTCCCATGTGACCCAGATCGTGCTGGACGAGGCCGACGAAATGCTGAACATGGGCTTTTACAAGGATGTGCGCCACATCATTGAGATGATGAAGGCCCGCAAGGCCCTCTCCATGTTCTCGGCCACCATCAGCCGCGAGGTGATGGACATCGGCTGGATGTATCAGAAGGACGCCGAGGAGATCACCGTCCAGCCCAAAGAGGAGAGCCAGCCCAAGATCACCCAGTACATGCTGGAGACCTCCGGCCGCAACAAGCTCTCGGACCTTGCCCAGATCATCATCGGCGAGGGCTACAAGCGTGTGATGGTGTTCTGCGATACCAAGTTCAACACCGCCACGCTGGCCAACCAGCTGGCCCGGCTTGGCTTCTCGGTGGACTGCCTGCACGGCGACCTCTCCCAGAAGGAGCGCAACCAGATCATGCAGAACTTCCGGGACGGCAGGCTGGCTATCCTTGTGGCCACCGATGTGGCTGCCCGCGGCATCGATGTCTCGGATGTGGATGCGGTCATCAACTACGATGTCCCCGGCGACAACGAACATTACACCCACCGGATCGGCCGCACCGGCCGCGCCAAAAAGGAGGGCGTGAGCTATCTGTTCTATGTGCCCGAGGAGAAAAAGCGGGTGCAGGAGCTTCTCCGCCTGACCCGCAACACCGACCTGTGCACCCCGGTCCACTTTGATTTCAACCATGAGCGCATCGTGGTGGAGAAAAAGCAGGATAATGCCGATCGGTTCCAGATCAAGTGCTATTTCTAAAGGAAGAAACTCCCCCAGTCTGCTCCGCAGACAGCCCCCTCAAGGAGGGAGCCTGCCCGTACGGTAAGCCTCCCTCTCTGAGGGAGGTGTCGAGCGAATGCGAGACGAAGGGAGTTCTTTTTTCAAAAAACCATTGACCTTCCCCTTTCTGGAAGGTGTAAGATGGTGCCTGTAAGGAGGCTGCGGAGCCAATGAAGATCAACGAGGTGGAAGCCGCCGTGGGCGTGACCAAAAAGAATATCCGCTTTTATGAGGAAGAGGGACTCATCAGCCCCCGGCGGGAGCCCGGCAACGGCTACCGCAGTTACTCGGAAGCGGATGTCGAGCGTCTGCGGCGCATCAAACTGCTGCGCAAACTGGATGTGCCGCTGGCCGAGATCCGGCAGATGCTGGAGGGAGAGTGCACGCTGGCTGAGGGAATGACCCGGCAGCTGGAGCGCCTGTATACCCGCCGCACCGATCTGGACGAGGCAGTGAACTTCTGCACTCTGCTTCAAAAGGAACCTGTCAGCCTCAATGAACTGGATGTGGAACAGACGCTGGCGCGCCTGACCGCAAAAGAAGAACAGGGGGTAACATTTGTGGATATTGAACAGGTGGACCGGAAGGCCGAGCGCGTCAGGGGCGCGCTGGTGGGAGCCGGATTGTTTACTGCGATCATGCTGCTGTCCATCGGCATCATGGCGTGGGCGTTCTGCGTCGATCCGCAGGATGTGCCGCCGCTGCCGCTGCTGGTGGTGCTGTTTGGCATCCCGGCGGGCTGCATCATCGGCACGCTGAAGGTGCTGGTGGATCGTCTCAAAGAGATCGGAAAGGGAGAAGAAGATGCTTATTGTAACTATTAACGAAGTGCCCGGTAAAAAGATCGAGGCTCTGGGGGTGGTGCGGGGCAGCACCGTGCAGAGCCGCAACCTTGGCCACGACATCATGGCCGGGTTCCGCACCCTTGTGGGCGGCGAAGTCACCGACTACGCTGAGATGCTCACCGAGGCCCGGCAGATCGCCACAGGACGCATGGCAAAGAATGCGGAGGAACTGGGAGCCGATGCTGTGGTTGGGATGCGTTACGCCTCCGCCAGCGTCATGCAGGGTGCGGCAGAGGTCATTGCCTACGGAACGGCGGTGAGATTTGTATGAGTGCAAAAGAAAAACAGGGCTTTTCCCTTTATTTCCTGATTGCCTTTGGTCTGGCGTGGCTGTGCCAGGTGGGCGGCTGTATGGCCCTGCTCCAACAGAAGAATGCCGTGCTGTATCAGCTGGCACTGATCGCCACTATGTTTTGCCCGCTGCTGGCTGTGCTGCTGGTGCAAAAAGTATTTCTGCGCCAGCCTGTCGGCATCGGCTGGAAGGTGCAGGG
>ENA-OPWR01003180-OPWR01003180.1-human-gut-metagenome-genome-assembly--contig:-NODE-3180-length-10414-cov-1.909740_pt1 | contig 10414 bp, 8 predicted proteins | sample MGYA00241507_ERZ502006 | MGnify/ENA primary metagenome ERZ502006 (study PRJEB25962, sample SAMEA2043041) | human gut metagenome | biome: human gut; feature: human-associated habitat; material: faeces... | reverse complement strand
TGTTTATTTCATTTCCTTTTTATATCTTATATTGGTCTGCCCAAATACATACTGTTTTGAACTTACCTGTTTTGGTGCCTTGCTATACTTAAAATCACGCTTTTCTCTCTCTGCTATAAGTGTCCTCTTTGCTCTCAACTTCTCTTTCTCCATCTGTACCTTTTCAAAATCTTTATTTTGTATCTCATAAACAAACCTTGAAACATCTGCTTCTTTGTTAAATCTCTCTTTAACATAATATATATGAAGATGTTTTTTCGCCCTTGTCATAGCCACATAAAACATTCTTCTCTCTTCTTCCATGTCGGCATCAAGAACCGCTTTTGAGTGCGGTGTCACCCCCTCGTTTGCATCAGGTATGAATACACATTCATATTCAAGTCCCTTTACTCCATGCATTGTCATAAGAAGTACGGCATCCGACTGTTCCTGCCCGTTAGAAAGCATCCTGCTCTTGACTGCCTGTTCTTTAAGTTCTTCCGAGTATGACCTTATATACTCAAACCACTCTTCAAAGTTATCATAGCCTTTTGCCTCCTCCTGAAGCTCATCTAAAAAATCCATCATCTCATCAGCTCTGACACCTTTGTACTCCACATAGTCTTTTATATAATCGTCATATCCTATCCCATATCTTATAAAATTTATCGCCGGATATGGTTTCAGATTTGAGAGCATCTTAAGGTCATACTGAAACTGCTCAAAACGCTCAATCATCCACTCCTTATCTTCATAATATTTTTTGAGTTCCTCTATATCGACAACACTTTCAGTAAATGCTGACCGGTGCACATATCTTTTTGGTCTGTTTATAATACGGAGGAAATCAGCCCTCTCCCTGCTTCCCTGTGCAATTTTTATATATGTAATAATATCTCTGGCTATCCAGTGATCATACATATTTGGTATGCGTTCTTTCATAACAAACGGTATATTAAATTCCATCAGCTTTGAGCTCATAGTCCTTGCCTGTGTATTTGTTCTAAAAAGCACCGCCATCTGACTGTACGGTATCCCGCTGTCTTTATATTCAAGTATCTTTGCCCTGATATTTTCACATTCTTCAGATATTTTGTTAAATTCTTTTATCTCTATTTCTTCCCCATACTCATTTTCAGCCGTAAGTTTTTTGGATAGTCTGTTTTCATTCTTTTCAATAAGTTTTGCGGCCCGTTCTACAATAGCACCGCTGCACCTGTAATTTATACCGAGTACATATCTTTTTGAATCTTTATAGTCCTTTAAAAACTGTTTCATTATGTCAGGCTTTGCACCTCTGAAACCATAAATTGACTGGTCATCATCACCTACGATAAAAAGATTATTTTCAGGTGCGGCAAGCATTTTTACTATATCATATTGAACCTTATTTATGTCCTGAAACTCATCTATGAGAATATAAGGATACTGTTTATGCCACATCTGCCTTATGTCCTCTCTCGCCTTAAGAAGTTCATAACAATAGACCAGCATATCGTCAAAATCTATAAGTTTCCTGCCCTGTAAAGCTTTCTGATAGCCTGTAAATATTCTTCTGAAAGACTCTCCCGGACAGTTTGGCGAATAATAGTGTTGTAATTCTATCATCTCGCCCTTGACTCTGCTTATCTCCCCCTCAATATCATTTAAAAAGTCATTTTCATCCTGTATCTCTATATCTTCTTTATTTATAAGTTCTTTTAATATCTGTCTTTTAGTATCATCACGGATAATATTATCTGCAGTATAATGATACGCATATTTTAATATTGTAAAAAATATAGCATGAAATGTTCCAAAATATACTCTTTTAGAAGCATCACCCATCATGCTCTCATATCTTTTTTTCATCTGGACTGCCGCCGCTTTTGTGAATGTGATAACAAGTATGTTGGTATTTTTTACTCCTTTTTCCTCAACAAGATACCTGACTCGTTCTGTTATAACTCTCGTTTTTCCTGAGCCCGGTGTCCCTATAACAAGACATGGTCCCTTAAAATGTTCTATTGCTTTTTTCTGCTGTTCATTCAAATCCAAAACTGCTACTCCTAACTAACTAATTTAGGCAGGATTTCAAAACATACGAAACCCTGCCTTTTTATTTTGCTTTTCCATATCTTTTCCATAAACCTGTGTCAGACAGATATTCCTAATCCGCCTGATAATGTTAAACTCATCTGTGTCTAAAAATCCATAACCTGTGCAAACATATCCCTTAGATTTCCATATGCCCTGTAGTCTGCACGGTCGTCACCAACTTTTTCAATGTCATTTAAAAGAAGAAGCTTATCCCCCTGATAATACTTCACCATATAACGACAGAGTGTTGAGTTTATCCCTGCACCTAATACTAATAGTATATCCGCATTCTCAACTATGGTGCTCGCCCTACTTATTTTTCCATTGTCAAGCATCTCTCCAACAAGCGTAAATCCCGGTCTGAGTGGGATACCGCACTTTTCACATACCGGTATGCCTTTTGCGTGCTTTATATAATGTGAGTCATATAATCTTTTACACCTTGGACATACATTTTCATCTACAGAACCGTGAAGCTTTATGACATTGCTGCATCCTACTTTATCATATATAGAATAAACCGAACGCGTAACCACTGCACTGAGCTTACTGCATTGCTGCAATTTATATATACCATAATGGATGGGCGAAGGCTGCGGATCATCAATATTTAAAATAACCTCCTTATAATACTTGTAAAACAGAGACGCACGTCTCGTGTAAAATGATGAAGATACTATCTCATCGTTTGGATAACCATATTTTTGCTCAATATCATATGCGAGGTGCTCAGCATTTACACCGTTAAGTCCCATGTCATATGTAATGTTCATACCCGCAAGCACTACAATATTTCCGCCCTCGCGTATAATGTCTCTCATTTTTCCAAGAACCTGCTCCATAGAACCCTCATTTCTGCACACATTTTTGTGCATAGTGTGAAATACAAGATCTGTGTCAAGTGTGCACAGACACAAATCTTCGGTGCGAAAAACCTATCTTCACACTTTCTCCTTTAATGATACCTAAAATCACTCTCCAAGATATGTGCATATACACTTTACAGCGTTATCAATACCTGAAAGATCACTTCTGACAACAAGGTCATAGTTGTTTAAATCTGTCCACTTTTCACCTACATGATAATTGTAATAATTACCTCTTCTCTTATCATTTTTCAAGATGACATCTGCCGCCTTATTTTCCTCGATATCATACTCACTCACGGCACGCTCAATCCTAAAAGACATTGCTGCCTTTATGAAAAGATTTACTACATCCTCTCTCTCTTTTAATACATAATCAGCACATCTTCCCACTATAACGCACGATCCCTCCTCCGCAACTTTTCTGATAACATCAGACTGTGCAAGGAAAATCCTGTCATCAAGCGACAAACCACTGAAACCAAAATCCTGGTTTCCATAGACATTTATACCCATAGCAAGTGAATAAAGCAAACTGTTTGTAGCCTTATCCTCAGCTCTTGCAAATGTTTCCTCAGCAAATCCGCTCTCCTTTGCCGCTCTCGTAATGATTTCATTATCATAAAAAGGAATATCGTAATGTTTAGCAAGCTTTTGTCCTATCTCGCGTCCGCCGCTTCCATACTGTCTGCTTATCGTAATAATCTTATTCATAGGTCATATCCCCCTGTTCTGATTTCCAATATAATTGGCTATTTTCCATAAATTATTATATATTCATTATACACTTTTTTTGCTATTTGCACAATGATTTTATTCTCTTTTTATGGCTGAACTGCTTGTGACCTAACATCTAAGCATCCATGAATTTTCAGGTTTTCTTTTTATTTCCTGTTTATTTTCATACATTGCCGCATCTGCTTTCTTGAAAACATCGTCATAACAACTATGTTTTTTACTGTCATAATGCACGATTCCCATAGCCGCTGAAGCGAAATAATAATCAGGGTACATTTCATTTATCTGTTCAAACTGCTGTTCAAGATTTCTGCGGCAGTTGTTCAGCTGTTCCACGTCTGCATTTTCTATTATTACAACAAACTCATCACCGCCTATCCTGAATACCGGGCTATGCTTAAATGCACGGCATATACATCTGCATGAATCTATAATAAGTATATTTCCCTTTTCATGGCCATAATTGTCATTTACATATTTCAGACCGTTTATATCAAAAATCGCAACCGCAAAATCAACCTCACTGTTTTTTATAACATCATCAATAATCTCTATGTATTCTTTATATGCATTAACATTTTTAACTCCCGTAAGCCCATCAACATATGCTTTTTGATTTGCATAGTTTAATGCATCCTGAAGTTCCAACATCCGCTGTTTTTCGTTTGAAATGTCCTGAACAGCAAATATAACATGCTTTAGCTTTCCATTTTCATCCCTGTCAACTTCTATAAATATTGCACGACACCAGCCTACCGTTTTCCCCTTATACTCGGTAGATATATACTCATTTTTTCCTATTCGCTCATCAAGAGTTGACAAATCGGTAAATTCAAGCATCATGTTTATATGCTTTTGCACGACACGCTCTGAATATATTTTTCTCAATGCAGTTGATGCACACTTTGTGTCACCAACTGCCTCATTAGCCAATGTATAATCTTTTATTCTCTCATAACTGTCATCATGCATATGAATGTAATACATGAATATGTAAATATTTGCCAATGAACTGACGGTATTGTACTGGAATTTTTCATGCTCAAGTGCTATCTTTAATTCTGCCTGGGAATATTCAAGCTCGATATTTTTCATAATGACTTCCTGTGCCACCTCATCAACACTAAGATTGCAATATGCACTTATAACACCTATACAGATACCTATCACAAGCATATTTGTCTGAGGCTCCATATTTTGAATAAATGCTCCTAGTATAACAGGCACAGTAAATGATATTAGCACAACATATCTTTTGCCTCTGCCGGACTTTTTTTCAAGATATGCATCTTTTAACAATGCGGCTGTCGAAATCGTAATATAAACCGCAGGTATTATAAAAAGAAATTCATAATATTTTCCTCTCAAAAATTTACCCGCATCATTTATACTGTAAAATCCATCAACAAAGCAGGCGATGATTATAATAACCATATTTATGACAGCCGGTATCGCACAATGCAGACAGCTCATCCGATTTGATATGATTGATGACTCCCGAAATATCCCTGAGTATATAAACCACAAAAATATCGTATAATTAAATGCTATAAAGGCACAAGCCCAAGTCAGACTTCTTAGTCCTCTGCACATATTGATTATTCCAGAATCTGCAAGATAACCTGCTGCAAATGCAATAACCATGCAAAAACTTGAAAATGTAATCCAGAAATATAATTTCATGAAAATATCTTTTTTCTTCCAGCCATATAATCTTGTAATAATCAGCAACAATGTTGCCGCACATATAATATCTGTTTTTGTATATGTAAACATTCCTTTTAATATTGCATGCACTCCATCAACCTCCCAAAAACACAAAGTATAATCTGATCTGAATAACAGTTTCACATATATTTTTTAACAGATACTTATCTATTCATGTACTATGTGGGCAGCAAATAATAAATATTATTCTGCACTATCAAGACTTGGAATCTGCACCTGTATATCACAGTCCATTCCATAGTCAACACCGTCTATCTTAAATCCAAAAATCTCATAAAATTCTTTCCAATATTCGTCTATATCTGCAACTTCCGTAAGATTTTCAGGAGTTATCTCGTTCCAGATTTTCTCAACTTCCTGCTGAACCTCAGATTCCATCTCATAATCATCCATACGGATAAGTCTCTTATCATCAACCGGAACACCTGAAGGATTGCAAAGTCTGTCATGCACAAGTCTATACATCTGCTGAATGCATTCTTCATGCACATTTTTTTCTTTCATTACTTTTAATAGTATTGATAAATATAATGGTACGATAGGAATAGCTGCACTCGACTGTGTTACAACAGCCTTGTTTACTGAAACATACGCACTTACTCCGTCAACCTGCTCGTCTATCTCATCGGCAGTCTTATATAAATCTGCTTTCGCCCTTCCGATAGAACCATCAAAATAGATAGGATGTGTAAGTACAGGTCCAATATATGAATATGCAACCGTCACTGCATTGTCTGAGAGCACATCTGCTTCTTTCATGGCATCTATCCATAAACGCCAGTCCTCACCGCCCATTACCTTAACGGTAGCGTTTATTTCGTCCTCTGTCGCAGGCTCGATAGTTACCTCTGAAATCTCATTTGTAGAGAGGTCTATCGTCTTGTTCGTGTATGCTACATCAGTTGTCTTTAACACTGAACGGTATGTCACCCCGTCAGGAGCTTTTCTTCTAGGTGCAGCCACACTGTAGATAACCATGTCAACTTTGCCAAAATCTTTTTTTATAAGGTCTATTGTCTCTTTCTTTATATCATCTGAGAACGCATCACCGTTTATCGTCTTTGCATAATGACCGTCTTTTGTGGCAAACTCCTCAAATGCAACGGTATTGTACCATCCGGCTGTTCCCGTTCTTTTCTCTTTTCCTGCTTTGTCAAATATGACACCGATAGTATCTGCATCACATGAATATGTAAGTGCTATTCTGCTCGCAAGTCCATACCCCATTGAAGCACCGATGACAAGAACTTTCTTTGGTCCGTCAGTCTTTGGCATACTGTTTATATAATCAATCTGCTCCCTAACTGCAGCCTTACATCCCTCAGGGTGTGCAGTTGTGCACATAAATCCTCTTACTTTTGGTTCTACTATCATTTTCTTTTTCCTCCATAAAACAATGAATTTAGTTCTCTATAAAACTTTTAACTTATATTTTCTATTCAATATAATATCTGCTGTTCCGTAATTTTTAATTCAGTATAATAAATCCTAAACCTTAATTTCTATTCAATATAATATCCTATAAAACCATATAAAATCAAAAAGATGCCGCCAATGCGACACCTTTTGATTTACCGAAAGCGGTTATATACCATTTCGGCGCCCCTGCCAAGGATTGTTTACGCTCGTTTTTTAATCCTTGTGCATTTCTACTTTACTATATTTAAAGTATTATGTCAATCAGCCATTATATCTGCCTGACAACTTTTGCCATGCAGATATATGCTTATAAAAAATTAGTCGTCTAATTCAGTTGTTGTTGAAAATACAAGCTCTCCATCTTCAGACTTTACTGTGTCGTCTGCCGGAGTCTCCTGCTCTGCTGCTGAATTTTCAGCTTCTTTTTCTGCTGATTTGCCATTCTTTTCTTTTGCTTTTTCCTTAGCCTCATCGCTGAGAGAGAGCTTCGCCAGAATACATACATTTTCAATTGTTTCATCATCTATGATCTTTGCCATTATTTTTTCCTCCCTGCAAACAGTTACGGTTCCAGTCTGTTCAGATCTCTCGGGAACAGACATGCCTCACGGACATTTTCCTCACCAAGAAGCTGCATAGTCAGACGTTCCAGTCCGATACCAAGCCCTCCGTGTGGCGGCATTCCATGTTTGAAAGTATCCAGATACTGTTCCATACCTTCTTCTTCCATGCCTCGTGCAGTGATCTTTGCTTTCAGCTGATTGTAGTCATGGATTCGCTGACCACCTGTTGTAACTTCCAGTCCATGAAACAGAAGATCAAAACTCAGTGTGAATTTATCATCCTGTGGATCATCCATTGCATAGAATGGACGTTTCTTCGACGGATAGTGAGTTACAAATACAAAGTCCGCATCGTATTCTTCTTTGAAATATCTTCCGATCAAAGCTTCTTCTTCCGGTTCCAGATCATATGGATTGCGGATCTTACGATTATATTTTTCGGAAACCAGTTCCTTAGCTTTATCAAAACGAACTGCTGGAATCTGATCTACTTTTGGAAGCTGAATCTTCAGGATCTGAAGTTCTTTTGTATAATCCTTCTTCAGAAGTTCCATTGCATACTGAAGAAATCCCGTCTCCATACCCATAATGTCTTCAAATCCATCGATATAACCCATTTCAAAATCGAGACTGGTATATTCGTTCAAATGACGTTTCGTGTTATGTTTTTCTGCACGGAATACCGGACCTGTTTCAAATACCCTGTCAAACACACCCACCATCATCTGTTTATAAAACTGTGGGCTCTGTGCCAATACAGCCGGTTTGTGGAAATAGCTGAATTTAAACAGGTTTGCTCCACCCTCGGCACCTCTTGCTCCGATCTTAGGTGTATGAATTTCTGTAAAGCCCTGCTCATAGAGGAAATCACGGAACGCACGTACCAGAGCTTCCTGAATCTTGAATTTAGAACGCTCCTGAATATTACGGAGTGCGATCGGACGTAAATTCAGTTTTGCCTCCAGAGATGTATTTAATTTCCATTTATCAATTGCCAGCGGCATCGGTTCTGCCGGTGATGAAAGAATCTCGATCTCCTGAACACGGACTTCTCTTCCATGAGGTGCTCGTTCTTCCTCATGGAGAATTCCTTTCACACGGAGAGTCATAGCCTCTTTCAGATCATGAATGGAAAGATTTGCTTTTTCATTTTCTACAACAGTCTGAAAAAGTCCCTCTCTTCTTCTCAGGATCACAAAAGCCACATCGCCCATATTACGGATGCTGTGAACGGCTCCTTCCAGAACTACTTCCTGATTTAAGAGAGAAGTACCAGTCAGTTCATCCCACTCGGTTACTTCTTTTTTGCAAATACCGTTCAAAAACTCCATTTCCTCATCCTCCATATATCTAGTCTTTTTTATTTAACTTTCGTATAACAGCATCAGAAGCATCTGTGCTGTTTCTACCATATTGGTTCCGGAATCCATACTTGATTTCTGGATATACCGGTATGCATCGTCCTCACTCAGGTGATTTCGCTGCATCAGCATCATTTTTGCATTGGATATATAATTCTGTTCTTTCTCGGAACGAAGCTTTGGTTTCTTTTTCTCTTTGCGTCGCTTACGTTCCTGCTGCATAAGAATCATATTTACCGTATTGATCAGGTCACTGGCTTTCATTGGCATTTCTACTGACAGAATCGATGGTGGTACTTCACATATCACCCTCGCAGACGCCAGAAGCAGCATCTCGAAATCCCTTGGCATACACTCTGCCAGATCCAGATAATTCATATCAGGAAGACGATGCCCACAGATCAAAACACCATTTCCTAATTCAGATGCGCTGGAAAGAGCATTCGATGCAGTACTGCATACAGAGGCTACCGCTAATCCGTGGCATTCCAGAACACTGCGGATTTTTCTGGCATCTTCTATTTTGGGTAATGCAATAACAATGCTGCTCATACCAGTGTCTCTCCTCCTTCAGACCTCATACGTTTCTCCTACAAGACCACATGCTTACAGGCGATACAGATATTCTGCAATTTCCCAGTCAGTTACCTGCTGTATATATCGCAGCCATTCATTTTTCTTGGCTGCAACATACTGTTTGCAGAACTCTTCTCCCAGCACGTCCTTTACCCATGTACTTTCCTCAAAATAGTCAATTGCCTCTTTCAGCGTTGACGGAAGATGCTCCGCCTGTTGTCCCTGCATTGCAAGGTTTGATGATTTCGTCGGCGTGATCTTGTTTTTGATTCCATCCAGACCTGCTGCCAGGCAGATTGCCAGAACAACATACGGATTCGCGGAAGTATCAGGACTTCGAAGTTCTACTCTGATTCCTTCGCCTCTGGTAACTGGAATGCGAACAAGTGAATTCTGATTATTCTCTGTCCAGGTAAGTTCTGTCGGAGCATCATATCCCGGAACAAGTCGTTTGTATGAATTAACGATCGGATTCGTGATCAGTGCCATTTCCTTACTGTGTGCAAGCAGGCCTCCAATAAAATAATAAGCCTCCTGGCTGAGTTCTCCATGATTTGACTGACTCTCAAACACATTCTTTCCGTCTTTAATCAGCGAAAACTGAATATGCATTCCTGATCCATTTACTTCTGCCTTTGGTTTCGGCATAAATGTCGCATGAAGGCCATGTCTCTTTGCCACAATACGAACAGCCATCTTAAAAGTAGTAATGCAGTCCGCAATCTTACGGATCTCGCCATAACGAAAATCAATTTCATGCTGAGCCGGTGCTGCCTCGTGATGAGAGGATTCAACTTCCATTCCCATATCTTCCAATGTAAGCACCATATCTCTTCTTGCATTTTCTCCAAGATCCAGCGGACTGATATCCAGATATCCGGCCTGCTCGTGTGTCACCGTTGTTGGATTTCCATTATCTTCTGTATGAAACAGGAAAAATTCACATTCCGGATCAATGTAGCAGGTATAACCCTCAGCCTGCGCTTTTCCGGCAACATTTTCCAGAATATATCTTGGACTGTTTTTATATGGCGTTCCATCAGGAAAATACAGATCACAGATCATTCGTGCCACTTTTCCCTGCTGTGGACGCCACGGTAAAATG
>ENA-OPWR01003174-OPWR01003174.1-human-gut-metagenome-genome-assembly--contig:-NODE-3174-length-10433-cov-3.808730_pt1 | contig 10433 bp, 8 predicted proteins | sample MGYA00241507_ERZ502006 | MGnify/ENA primary metagenome ERZ502006 (study PRJEB25962, sample SAMEA2043041) | human gut metagenome | biome: human gut; feature: human-associated habitat; material: faeces... | reverse complement strand
CCGCCGCCATGGGCGCCGGGGAACTGCTGGCCGTGGACGTGAACGGCGTGGGCATCACCCGCCCCAATACCACCGGCTTACCCACCCGCATCATCCGCAGCCATTGGAATTTAGGCCCCACCCTGGATTTTGCCCCCGAGCGCGCCGCCCGCAACATTGCCCTGGGCTACTTTGATACGATGCGGCTGTTTGACCGCATGGGCGGCACAGCCTACGGCATCCTGCCGGACAGCAGCGCCTTTTTGAAGAACTTCGCCGAACGTTACCAGCTGCGCCTGGCCGAGGTCGCCGCCCGCTCCCCGGCTATCGACCTGGTGGAAAAGACTGCGCGCCAGCTGGCCAACTACCCGGCCCCCTTTGCGCCGAACCCCAGTGCCCCCACCGCGGCTGCACTGGCCCCGCTGGAGCTGGCCGCCGAGCACCTGAACGTGCCCGCGGACATGCCCTACACCCCCAAGCTGCTGGCTGCTACAGTAATGGGCAGCTTTGAGAAAGACCCGGCTGACCGCTTCCCCGCCCTGCTGGACGGCAAGGACGGCAGCCTTGTGGCCGAGAAAGCCATGGCGGCCGCCGCGCCCGAGGAATTTGTAACGGCGCTGGTTAGCCGTACCCTGGCGGATGTGCCGCTGTTTTAACAAAGGACGATGCTGCGCATTTTTGCGGCGGCATCGGAAAAAACAAGGAGGTCTGCATGCATACCTTTACTGGTGTTTCGGCATCGCCCGGCGTTGTGATCGGCCCTGTGGAACAGATCGACCACGGCACCACCGGACTGCACCGCATCGTCTGCGACCCGTTTCGGGAGCGCGCACTGTATGACGTAGCGGTGGTGCTGGCGAAAGATGAGCTGCGCCGCCTGAGCCAGCGCGCCAAAGGCCCCGATGCGGACATTCTGCTGTTCCAGATTGCCCTGCTGGAGGATGAGTCCTTCACCAATGAGATCGGCGATTACATAGCCGCCGGTGCGGGCGGTGCTGCCGCTGTCGAGCGGGCCGAGCAGATCTTTGCCCGCCGCCTGCGGGACGTGGACGATGAGTACATCCGGGAGCGCAGCGTGGATGTGTGCGATGCCTGCCGCCGCGTGGTGGATATTTTGGATGGCCGCCCCAGCCGCCGTCTGCACCTGACGGAGCCCAGCATCCTGGCGGCAGAGCTGTTTTACCCCAGCGATCTGTTTGGTCAGGCACCGGGCATGATCCTGGGGCTTGCCTCGGAAACGGACAGTGAAACCAGCCACGCCGCCATTATGGCGCGCAGCATGGGCATCCCGGCGGTATTCCAGCTGGGCAAGGGGGTAGCCGCTGCTGCGGCGGGCTGCCGCGCAGTGGTGGATGCTGAACACGCCCAGCTGATCATTGACCCCACCGCCGCCCAGCTGCGGCAGGTGAAAGCACGGCGGCAGGAGCTGCAAAACAGCAACGCCCTGCCCGACCCGTTGGCTGCGGCCCCCTGCCGCACGCGGGACGGCACGCCGTTTGTTCTGCTGGCCAGCGCAGCCTGCGCCGCACCGGAGGCCATCCAGAAAGCCATTCAGGCGGGGGCTTCCGGCATTGGACTGCTGCGCACGGAATCCGTTGTAATCAAGGAGCTGACGGAAGCCCAGCAGGTGGAAGCCTATAAAACATGCATCAAGAACAGCGGCGGCAAACCCATTACCGTGCGCACCTGCGATTGGGCTGCGGACGACTGCGGCCAATGGATGGATGGCATGCAGACACGGATGGAGGAAGAGACCACGGCGCTTACCCAGCTTTCCGCCCTGATGCAGGCTGCAGTGGAGGCACCGGAAGGTGCCTTGCAGGTGCTGTTCCCCATGATCCCCGATGTGGATGCCTGGCGCACCCGCATGGACCAGATGAAGCGCTGCAACGAGAGCCTGAAAGAAAAAGGTTTGCCGTTCTGCGGGAATCTGCCCGTTGGCTGCTTGATCGAAATCCCCGCCGCTGCGTTGATGGCAGGGGAGATCATTGACGCCGGGGCTGACTTTTTGGCCGTGGACCTGGACGATTTGGTGCAGTATACCTGTGGTGTTTCCCGGCGGGAAAAGCCCACCCCCGCCGATAACCCTGCCGTGCTGCGTTTGGTGCAGGATGTGATGCACGCAGCCCAGACGCGCGGCGTGCCGCTGTACCTGTGCGGCATTATGCAGAAAGACTTGGAAACCATGCCCGCTTTCATGCGCATTGGTGTGCGCAATTTCTGCGTGGAATCCGTTCACATCAACACCCTCAAAAGCATTCTGATGCAAACCGAACTATAAAAGTCTCCCCACACCCTTTGCCGCCTACGGCATATGATAAGGGTGCGGGGAGAATTTTTAATGAATAGAGAATAATGAATAAAGAATAATGTAGGTGGACCGCCTCGCGCTGCTCGGCTCAAAAAAGAAGGTACAAAGCTATTTTAATGTGCGTGCGCGGCACGCACACCAGCATTATTCTTTATTCTTTTTTAATTTTTATTTCGTATTATTCCAGGTTCCCCGTCAATGTCATGACGGCGGAGAGGACGGCGAGGGGAGCAGTTTCACAGCGGAGGATGCGGGGGCCGAGGCCAACGGTAACGGCGCCGCATTCGGCAGCGCGGGCAGCTTCCTCGGCGGCAAAACCGCCCTCGCTGCCGGTCACCACGGCGATCCGTTTTGCACGGTTTCCCGGTTCTTTGTTGAAAACTTCCCGCAGCGAAACACCGCCGCACTCGTAAAAGAAGAGCACGAGGTCATAGTCCTTGAAGCGGTCGCACACGGCGTTAAAATCCGGTAGTGGAAGCTCCACCGTGGGCAGAATGCCGCGGCCGCACTGCTTGGCGGCTTCCACAGCCACGCGGCAGTAGCGCTCGTTTTTTGCTTCCTCTTTTTTGGGGGCAGCTACACAGTAGCGGCTGAAAAAAGGCACAACATTGGTCACGCCCAGCTCCACGCTGTGGCGGATGGTATCTTCCAGCTTGCCCAGCTTGGGGTACCCGGCAAACAGTGTTACTTCAACACTGGGCTCTGCGGCGCTGGGGTAGCCCTCGGTCACGGTAAACTCCACCCGGCCTGGCTGGATGGAGGTAATGGTGCCCACATACTCCACAGCGTGGGCGTCACACAAAATCACGTTCTCACCAATTTTGGCGCGCATAACGTCAGCCAGGTGATGGGCGTCGGTGCCGTTCAGGGCGGCGCGGCCATTGCCAACTTCGGCGGTAAAATAGCGGTGCGGCATAGCGTTTATACCTCCGCGGCGTTTTTGCAGATCACGCAAACCCAGCCGCGCTTTTCTTTGATCTCAACCGGCTCCAGCCCGGCGGTACGCAGCCCGGCCAGCACTTCGTCCTTGCGGGTATCGATAATGCCGGAAGCAATGAACCGTGCACCCGGCGCCATCAATACTGGCACATGCGGCGCAAGGGACAAGATAGCCGCCGCCACAATGTTTGCGGTGATGATGTTGTATTTGCCGCTGGCTTTGTCAGAAAGATCGCCCACCAGCACGGTAAAGTGCTCGGCCACGCCGTTTCGCTCGGCATTCTCGCCGGCGGTGCGCACGCACATGGGGTCAATATCCACGCCCTCGGCTTCGGCAGCGCCCAGCTTCAACGCAGCAATGGCCAGAATGCCGGAGCCGGTGCCGATATCCAGCACACGCTCGCCGCCCTTTACCATGCTGTCCAGCGTTTCCAGGCACAGGCTGGTGGTTTCGTGGGTGCCGGTGCCAAAGGCCATGCCGGGGTCCATCGTGATCACAATTCGGTCAGTATCATAGGTTTCCCAGCCGGGTACAATGGCTAGGCGCTGGCCAATGTCCATGGCGTGGTAATATTTCTTCCAGGCGTTCTGCCAGTCTTCCTGTTCAATGCCGCTGGTTTCCAGCTTGTACTCCACGCCGCTGGCTTCCAGCCGCTCTTTGAACAGGGGCAGAATCTCGGCCGGGTTTTCGTCCGGGGCCAGGTACATGTGCACCTTTACAATATCGCGCGGTTGATCCAGCAGGTCCTGCTCGATCAGGTCCACATGGGCGATCTCCCATGCCTGCTGTTCCAGGTCGCGGTAGTCCTCAATATAAATGCCGCCGTTGGATACCATGGTAGCAATCGCTTCGGCGGTTTCGGCATACTGCTGCGGTACGGTAATTTGGATATCGGTCCATTCCATAGGAAAAATCCTCCTGCTTGCGTTGTTGGGTCTTTTTCTATTATACTAAATTTTGTCACAAATGGAAAGGGGCGTTTGCCATGAAGATCGTGCTGCTGAACGTGGAGCAGGCACAAAGCATTTACCGCAGCCAGATGGTGCGGGATTTCCCGGAATCGGAGCTGAAACCCTTTGCTTCGGTGCAGGGCATGATGACGCGCGGCCTGTATGAGCCGCTGGCGTTTTATGACGAGGCCGGTGCCCTGATGGCATATGCCTGGCAGGCGGTTCTGCCCCAGTGCCGCAATGTGCTGCTGGATTATTTTGCTGTTTTACCGCAGTACCGCGGCAGCGGTGTGGGCACGGCGGTGCTGAAAGAGCTTGCCGCCTATTACGCCCCGCGCAAGCAGAGCCTGATCATTGAATGCGAACACCCCGCCGAAGCGCCAGAACCGGCAGTGGCAAGGCGGCGCATTGGCTTCTACCTGCGGGCCGGTGCCCACGCCGCTGCTATGGAAAGCCGCCTGTTTGGCGTGCGGTACCAGATCTACAGCCTGCCCGCGGGCGGGCTTGCCAAAGATGAAGAAATCCACCGTGATTTGCAGGAATTGTACCGCACCATGGTGCCGGAACCCTATTACCGCGGCAACGTGAACTTTTTTGGCGCATAACCGGCACGGCAGGCGGGAAAGCTAACGGCAGACTGAAATAAAAGGAAGTGTGCCGTATGCAGCTGCCCCCAAAAAATTATGACGCCATGGTCAAGCGGGCCAACCCGCCCAGCCCGGTCGTCAAGGACTGCCTGTGGGCCTTTTTCGTGGGCGGGGCCATCTGCCTGTTGGGCGAAGCCCTGCGCCAGTTCTACCTGAGCTGGTACGATAAAGACCTTGCCGGAACATTGACCAGCATCACACTGGTGATGCTTTCCGCCATCACTACGGTGCCGGGCTGGTACCAAAAGCTGGCCGCCAAGGCCGGGGCCGGGACGCTGGTACCTATTACCGGGTTTGCCAACTCAGTGGTCAGCCCGGCGGTGGAGTTCAAGGCCGAAGGCTGGATAACGGGCGTTGGCGCTAAAATTTTTACCATCGCGGGCCCGGTGCTGGCGTTCGGCACAATGGCTTCCTGGGTGTGGGGGCTGGTGTATTGGGCGATGAATAAGTTTTGACCCCAAAATCATCGCGCAGGGCGCTGCTTTGGCTGCCCTGCGCATATTTTTTGCCCCGCTGCGGCACACTAAGCCCAAACAAACCGGAAAGGGGATTGCCTGTTATGCCGATACGAAGGGGCGATACCGTAATATTCCCGCACCCGCCGGTGCTGGCGGCCTGGGCCGCCGTGGGCGGCAAAAAAGAGAGCGAAGGCCCGCTGGCACAGGGCTTTGATGAGCTGGTGCAGGATGCGGGCTTTGATGCCGAGGGCTGCACCGGCTGGGAGCAGGCCGAAAGCATGCTGCAGCAGCGCTGCGTCCGCCATTGCCTGCGCAAAGCGGGCATTGCCAAACAGCAGGTGGAGCTTGCCTTCGCGGGGGACCTGCAGGCCCAGTGCACCGCCAGTAATTACACCATGCGCCAGCTGGGGGTGCCCTTTGCCGGGCTGTATGGTGCCTGCTCCACCATGGCGGAAGCGCTGTGCCTGGCGGCCCTCTGCGCGGCAGCTGGCTATGCGCATGAAATACTCGCCATGAGCAGCAGCCACTTTTGCGCGGCGGAGCGGCAGTTCCGCACCCCACTGGAATATGGCGGCAAACGCACCCCGACCGCCCAGTGGACTGCTACCGCTGCCGGGGCCTGCCTGGTGCGGGGCAGTGGGGCCGCGGGCGTGCCGATACTTTCAGCTACCATTGGGCGGGTGTGTGATGCAGGGGTCAAGGATATCAACAACATGGGGGCCGCGATGGCCCCCGCGGCGGCCCAAACGTTGCTGCACTACTTTGCGGACACCGGCACCACCCAGCAGGACTTTGACGCCATTTTTACCGGTGATCTGGGTGAAGTTGGCAGCACCCTGCTGCATGAGCTGATGCACAAAGCTGATTGTCCGGTGGAGAACCACCAGGACTGCGGATGCCTGCTGTATGATGTTGCCGCCCAGAACGTACAGGCGGGCGGCAGCGGGGCCGGGTGCAGTGCTGCAGTGCTGGCAGCGCATGTTCTGCCGGGGCTGGTGGAACGGCGCTGGCGGCGGGTGCTCTTTCTTTCCACCGGGGCGCTGATGAGCCAGACAACCTTTTTGCAGGGGGAAAGCATCCCCGGCATTGCGCATTGCGTGGAGCTTGGCTGCCCGGAAGAGGAGGGGAACACATGAATTATCTGTGGGCATTTATGGTGGGCGGCGCCATCTGCGTGGTGGGGCAGCTGCTGATTGATTACACCAAGCTGAGCCCCGCCCGCATCCTGACCGGTTATGTGGTGGCCGGTGTTATCCTGAGCGCCGTTGGCCTGTATGACCCGCTGGTAAAGCTGGCCGGGGCCGGGGCCAGTGTGCCGCTGCTGGGGTTCGGGCATCTGTTGGCCCAGGGTGTGGTGAAGGCCGTGGATGAAATTGGGCTGCCCGGTGTGTTCACCGGCGGCATTGGCGCAGCGGCGGGTGGAATTACCGCCAGTTTGGTGTTTGCCCTGCTGGCCGCGCTGGTGGGCAAAAGCAAGGACCAGAATTAAACCGGCGAATATGTGCCAAGAACCAATATACAAATGAAAATGCCCGCCGATAAAAACCGGCGGGCATTGTTCATGCAATCTTATTCTGCAGCAGCGGCCTTGTTGTTGCGCTTAGCCATGCGGCTGATCTTGCGGGCGGCAGTGTTCTTGTGAATGACACCCTTGTTCTTGGCAGCGTCCAGAGCAGAAACAGCGACCTTGATGGCGGCGTCCTTGTTCTCGGCATTGCTGTCGATGGCAGCGTCTGCCTTCTTGACAACTGTTTTCAGGTTGGACTTGATGGCCTTGTTGTGTGCAGCCTCTTTCTTGGACTGAGCAACGCGGTCTTTCTGAGATTTAATATTAGGCATTCGTTCCACCTCCTTGGTTTACCCATAACAGTACAAATTATACTAGCATATATTTTGGCCGGTTGCAAGTGTTTTTATAAATTTTTTTCGTGTTTGGCGCTAATATTGCAATGTTTGCGGGGCGGGCAGGCATGGCTGGGGGCATATTGCCCGGCGGTGGGGGCATATCTATTCCGCAAGGGGGTGTTTGCCATGCGCAATGCGGGCCGTGTGCTGGGTGCGCTGCTGTGCACCGCGGCGTTAGCGGGCAGCGTCCTGGCGTTGCGTGTGGTGCCCGGCGGCAGGGCTCTGGTCCTGCTGTTTTGTTCGCCCGGCGCGGCGTTCACGCTCTGGCAGCAGGCAGGGGTGGAACCTCCGCAGGCCCAGCCAGCTGCTGTCCTGGCAGAATCATCGGAATCACCGCCGCAGCCCACCCCGGAACCATCCGTCCAGCCAACCCCCAGCCCCACACCGCAGCCCACGACGGAACCGGAAGCCACCCCGGCCCCAACCATTACCATACCGCCGGGGGTGCAGACGACAGCGCCCATCCTTGACCGGACTTTTGGCCAGGGCAGCGGGCAGGGATATATTGCCCTTGCGGCGGGCAGTATCAAAAATGCAACGGATGAACCAGATTCAACCATTGCCTCCGCGGCGCAGGGTGCGTTGCCCTTTACCGTTACCCCCGGCAGCCCGGACCCGCAGGTGCTGATCCTGCACACCCACGCAACGGAAACCTACCAGACCTGGGACACCCCGGTGTATGACCCCGACTTTACCGCCCGCACCAAAGATACCACCCTGAACATGTGCGCGGTGGGGGAGGCAATGACCAAAGTGCTAAACGATGCCGGGATCACCACCCTGCACGATACCACCCTGCATGATTCCCCCAGCTACACCGAAAGTTACGCCCGCAGCGCCCAGACAGCGCGGCGCTACCTGGAAGAATACCCCAGCATCAAAGTGGTGCTGGATGTACACCGCGACGCGATGGAAAGCGGCGATGCCCGTGTGCGCCCCCTGATAACGCTGGACGGCCAGCCGACTGCACAGGTCATGATCATTGCCGGGTGCAATAACGGCGGCACCGTCCAGCTGCCCAACTGGCGGCTGAACCTCTGCTTTGCCGCCAAGTGGGAGGAACGCATGGAAATGCTGTACCCCGGCCTGACCCGGCCGGTCCTGTGCGGGTACCGGTTCTATAATCAGGATGTCAGCCCCGGTGCGCTGCTGATCGAAATAGGCGGCCACGCCAACACGGTGCAGCAGGCAGTACGGGCCGGGCAGTACGCGGCAAAGGCACTGGCAGCCCTGTTTAACGGCAGCGTGTAACCGCGGCAAAACGCCCTTGCAACGCAAAACAAAATAGAATATACTGGACAAAGATAAGGCGGCACCGCATTATTCCCGACGGACGGCATCCGGAACGATGCGGGACTGCCATAAAAACCGGGGTGGAACACCACCCGCCCCGCAGGAGGATACCATGCAGAACACCATCCTGATCCACGCACCGGGCCGCAGGCAGGGCCGCGGGGCGCTGGTGCTGGCGTATACGGCGCTGTTTGCCCTGTTGATGGGCATCTGGGCTGCTATTTTTGCGCTGAACGGGCAGAGCTTTATCCAATATGGCGATACCCTCAAGCAGCATTACCCGTTTCTGGTCTATTATGGCCGCTGGCTGCGGCAGGCCGCGCGCTGTGTGCTGACCGGCGCGGCGGTGCCCACCTGGGATTTTTCCATCGGTTACGGTGCGGATATCATTACCACGCTGAGCTATTACGGCCTGGGTGACCCGCTGGACCTGCTGGCAGCCTTTGTGCCCGGCCGGTGGACCGAGCAGCTGCTGGAGGGCCTGATCGTGCTGCGGCTCTATCTGGCGGGGCTGGCCTTTATGGCGTTCAGCCGCCGCCATGGCAACAGCCGCTTTGGCACCCTGCTGGGTGCGCTGGCCTATGTGTTCAGTGCGTGGCCCATCCAGGCAGGGCTGATCGAACCGGTGTTCCTGGTGCCGATGTATTGCTTCCCCCTGATGCTGCTGGGAGCGGATGATCTATTTGAGGGCCGCAGCCCGGTTTTGTACATTGCCGCCATTGCGCTGACGGTACTCTCCAACTTTTTGTTCTTTTATATGGCTGCGGTGCTACTGGTGCTGTACGCCATTGCGGTGTATAGCAAGCGGTACGGGGCCAAAAACCTGCGCACTCTGCCGCCGCTGCTGGCAAAGTTCATCGGGTTTGCGCTGGTGGGCATTGCAATTTCAGCCGTCACCCTGCTGCCCACCGCGCAGGAGCTGTTCGGCAGCGCTCGCTTTGGCTTAACGCGGGAAACCGCGCCTTACCCGTTCTACCGCTTTTTTGAGCTGCTGGCCAACATGACCACCGGCATGGGGTATGATGCTTACTCTACCTATGCGGGGGTGACCTCGGCGGCGTTTTTGGGTGTGCTGGTGCTGTTTGCCAAGCCGCGGCAGAACACCGTGCTCAAGTGCGCGTGGCTGGGTCTGCTGGCCCTGCTGCTGGTGCCGCAGGCGGGCAGTGTGTTGAACGGGATTTCTTACGTTTCCAACCGCTGGGTGTGGGCGTTCACCATGCTGGAAGCCTTTATCCTGGCGCGGGTCTGCCCCGGCATAACGGCGTTTGAGCCGAAAGAAAAGCGCAACCTGTTTGCGTTGCTGGCGGTTTACTGCGTGGTGGCGTTCTGCGTCAAGCAGGGCCGCACGGAGACCGCCCTGCTGGGCGCGCTGCTGCTGGTGCTGCTGGCCGAAGCTATGTTCCTGTACAGCTACACCCGCAGTTATTACAACAGCGTCCAGCAGACCATGTACCGGCGGTTCTCCTCGGTGTCCGGCCAGCTGAAAATGTACACCGGAGACACCGCCCAGAGCACGGCGGCCACCCGCAGTGTGGCGCTGCGCCGCATGGTGGAGCAGTTTGCCGACAAGGACAAATACGAGTTCATGCTGCTGGACAGCTACGGCGGAGTCATTGCGTCTTCCAGCGGCACCAATGCCGAGGGCATCGTCACAAACAACGACTTTGAGCTGGCGCAGGACGCTTCCGACGGACTGGGCGTGGCGGTCTACCGCACCCAGTCCGGGGAGCTGGTCATGGCGGGGTGCTATCTGGTGCCCTATGCCGCCGAGGACGTGGCGGCCATGCGCCTGGTCACCAGCCTTGCGCTGATCGAAGCTCAGATCAAAAACGCCATCCTCGCCAGCCTGGTGATCGTGGCGGTCATTCTGGCGTTCACCGTGATGTCCGGCTTGTACTTCATCCGCAGCATCGTGGTGCCGCTGGGGCAGGTGGAGCGCACCGCCGCCGG
>ENA-OPWR01003171-OPWR01003171.1-human-gut-metagenome-genome-assembly--contig:-NODE-3171-length-10437-cov-1.440955_pt1 | contig 10437 bp, 8 predicted proteins | sample MGYA00241507_ERZ502006 | MGnify/ENA primary metagenome ERZ502006 (study PRJEB25962, sample SAMEA2043041) | human gut metagenome | biome: human gut; feature: human-associated habitat; material: faeces... | reverse complement strand
GTCTGTCTGAAGACCAACAATTTTCTCCAAATCTTTCAATTCTTCTTTAATATATCCCGGGCCATATGCAGTCAGAGAAGATACAACCTCTGTCTCCATATCTAAAACGCCATTATTGGCACGCTCTTCTTTCTGAAGTTTCTGCAACTCGCCCCAAAGCTGATTGGTTGCATCAGTAGGACCCGCCAAAAAGCTCTCATCTCCATCATATGGGGTGTAATTCTTCTGAATGAAATCTCTGGTATTAATCTCTTCTTTCCAGATTTTTCCTTCAAATCCATCCCATTCTTTGAACTCTTTCATCTTGTTACCTCCTTAAAAATCGCAAATGTCTATTGCTGAATGTAATACTAACATTTTCTATACCTAATTTCAAGCAAATCAATGATATTATTTCTCATTTCATTTTGGGTTAAAATTTCTCAATTCCCGGTAAACCATAATAAAACAGACAACCGCCGCTAAACAGTCTGCCACCGGACCAGCATACATAATTCCATCAATTTCCAAAAACAACGGGAACAAAAGGATTAACGGCAGTAAAAATAGAATCTGCCTTGTCAATGCCAAAAAGCTGCCAACCTTAGGTTTGCCAATCGCTGTGAAAAAATTCGACGTAATCGGCTGCATAAAATTGACAAATGTAAAAAACAAAAAGACATGAAAATACCGAATTGCAAACTGATAATACAGTTCGGAACCATCTCCGAAAATGGAAATAATTTGTCTTGGGAAAAACTGAAACATAAAAAATGCAATTACTGCTAAAACAGCACCAATGGAAATTGCTTTTATATATGCTTCCTTCACACGCCCCTTTTTCCCCGCTCCATAATTAAAACTTGCAATAGGCTGAAGTCCCTGTGACAGACCTATTACAAATGAGAAAAACATCTGGTTTACTTTTGTTATGATGCCGACACAAGCCACCGGAATATCCTCGCCATATACTGACATTGAGCCGTAATGTTTCAATGATTTGTTTAATATTATCTGTACTATCATCATTGCAACCTGATTACTGCACGGTGAACCGCCGAGTGCTGCCACTCTGCTTACATATTTTGTCCGAATGACAAGATGCTTTTTCTGCAATTTCACTGTTTTATAATGGAGCATATAAACCACTACAACAACTGCCGATACAAACTGACCTATTATCGTTGCAAAAGCTGCCCCTGCCATTCCCAGGTTCAGTCCAAAAACAAATATAGCATCCAGCACCGTGTTTATTACCGCACCTATAAGATTACATATCATTGCCATATTAGGATTTCCATCGGCTCTTATGAGATGACCGCCGCCAGCCGTAAGAATGACAAGCGGAAATCCTATCGCTGTTATCCTTGTATATGTCATTGCATAAGGAAGTACATTATCTGATGAACCAAAAAATAACAGCATTGGTTTTAAAAACATCTCGCTCACTATACATAAAACAAGTCCGCATAAAAATAACATTGCCGCAGCATTTCCGATATAATAAGCCGCCGTTTTTTTGTCTCCAGCTCCCATTGAAAGATTGAATGCTGACGCACCGCCTATTCCAAACAACAATGCTATGGCGATACAGGTTATCGACAACGGAAATGAAATGCTGGTTGCTGCATTGCCAAGTGAACCTACAGCCTGTCCGATAAAAAACTGGTCTACAATATTATACAGTGCCGTCACCAGCATGGCAATTATGCTCGGTACTGAAAATTTTACCAGCAGTTTGTTTATCGGAAGCATCTCCAACGGATTTTCTTTTTTCATCTCACTCATTTTATCCCCCATTTCTCTCTTTATGTTTATTTTTTATATCAAGTGCACAAAGGCACCAATTTTGTATTTTTTGCTAGTCAAGCGGATATTTGCAATTTACTCTGCTACTTGCTTATAAAATTATTAACAGCTTTTACAAACATATCAGAAATGACATACCTTATATCAACGGAAAAATATGCGTAAATCCTTAAATTTAACTCGGATTTACGCATATCGCTACTCAGTTATTTTACTTTTATCTATCAAATTTCCCCAGTATGCATAGACACCAGTTATTTTTCAAGCTGTCCTCTTTACTCCAAATATCATTCCAAATATTCCTGATAATGTTCCTTGCTCGACAGCTACCATAACAAACGCTATCGCAACTGCCACAAGTCCAAACCATGAAGACTTTATCCCGAATACCTGATTTACAAAAAACTCACAGGCAACTCCAAAATGGTATGTTATAAGTACGCTTCCGTAAAATTTGGCTTTATGACTAAATTTTTTGTCATGGCTGCAAATATATTCAACTCCTGCCATAGTAAACTGCTTGAGGTTGTTTGTTGAAAATATCGTCGAACAGTTATATCCGTAAACTCCCGAAAATGAAGTCCACTGGACTGCCGCCGCAAAAAATATCGGATACAGTGATACAATTATGTCCATATCTTTAGGAAAAAATCCAAGCATTATAAATGCAAGTGCATCGACTACGACAGCAAGGTAGTGAACGTTTATCTTTGTAATCTTTTGCCATATAACAACAAGTGTCACACCTGCCATATATAGAAACACACCGCCAAGCCTTATAAAGAGGTCTAAAAAATCTGTCCCTACTATACTCATAGCTACATGGATAAGATTTGATGTCTGTGCGTTGCCAAATACATCTGCCCTGTTTAAAAGTGCATATGCTCCGATATAACCTCCTATAAAAGCCATTGTACAATGTAATTTTTTACGAAAATCGTCTGATACTTCACTCTCACTGTTCATCTCTCTGCCTCGATTCTATACTCCTGATGCCTGGTTAAAGCGTTCATATGTGCAGGCACAATCACATTTTGGACTTTTAACACTTACATCATATATTGATTTTTTGTTTAATTTGAACAAAAAATATATTAAAATTAAGTATTTATTTGCTTTCACTTCATAAAATTAAGCGAATATATTATAGCAGAGCATTTTTTTAATGTCAAACCAATGCACATACTTTGAACTGTTACATTTTCCCTCATACAATTTACTAAAAAACTTGTAATCGTTTTTCTTTTTTCTCGCAGCTCATTCAAAAACTTTCATCTGTTTTTCTTTTTTCTCTCACGCAGTTCCTTAAAAAAATTTTTCATCATAATCTGGCACTCCTCCTGTAAAACACCATCAACAGAGTCTACCTGATGATTAAATTCTTTTATCTGAAACATATTTAAGATACTGCCTGCACATCCTGCTTTTGGATTCATGGCTCCTATCACTACTTTTGGAATCCTCGCCTGCACGATAGCTCCTGCACACATTGGACACGGCTCTAATGTCACATACATCGTGCACTCCTCAAGCCTCCAGTCTCCCAAAGCCTTACTTGCTTTTTTGATTGCGGAAATCTCCGCATGACCCAGAGTGCTGTGAAGCTTATTTCGTTTATTATAACCTCTGGCAATTATCTTATCATCATGTACGATAACGCAGCCAATCGGAACTTCATCTATCAACGCAGCTTTTTTTGCCTGCTTCAGAGCCTCTTTCATATATTTTTCATCATTACTCACTTTTCTTTATTCCCTATCCTGCCTATTATTCTATAACGGTTTTATCAAAAATAACTATTACTTCTTTTTTACTAAACTTGATTTAACAGCCTATTTCCTGTCTCTCTTGTAGAAAAACGCATATTGCTGGTAAACTCCTGCATATCTGTCACTCATCCACGCAGGCTTCACTCCGTCGTACTCCTCGTCTATTATCTTTTTCATCCACACATCTATAGGACACGCATCAAGGTGATGAAGTCCGAAAAGACTTATGCAGTTTGCAACTTTCTTTCCTATTCCTTTATGTTCCATAAGCATTTTCATACTATGCTCATAATCACACTTTCGCAATCGTTCAAAAAAGTCCGTATTTTCATGCTCATACTGACACATAAGCCATATATATTCATCACGATAGCCAAGACCAAGCTCACTAAGACTCTCCCTGCCACCGTTTTTCTCAATGTCAGCAAGATGCGGAAATCCGTATATCACATTTTTATTCTGCTTTATATCATTTGTCGTTTTATCGGCACATAATTCTTTTTTACTTTGTCCTGCCTCTTCCTTGATATTTTTACTCACATTATTTTTAATACTTTTATCTGCATTTTCCCTCATCGGCTGACACTCTGTTTCTTTGCACACTACTGCCTTGTATCTGTCGCAGACTGCTTCTATGCCCTTTTTGATGCGTGGGATATTATTATTTTGTGAAATTATGTAAGAAATTATCATCTCCCACAATTCCTGATTTAATATCCTGATACCACTTCCATAAGCCGCCGCTTCTTTTAAAAATGTATCATTGTCGTCTATGGCATCGATTATCCTGCCATAGTCAATTTTCATATCAAAATAATGTTCCCATATTTTTTTATATTCTTCCCCGGTGCATGAAAATTCAAATTTCTCCCCGGATTGTGCCACCGTCACCTGATGGTCATAGGCAGGGATAAGATATTTTCCCTCATCGAGTTTTCTCCATCTGAAACACTGTCCTGAGTCTGCTATCTGCTCCAGATTAAAATTTTTAATATTTATTATCATAAGAATCTTCCAGCCTTATATCTGTATTGTAGTCATTCTTTATATTTTTAATAGCCGCATCCGGCATAACAGAATTTATCATAGAACTACTGCTTCTGTATCCATATGCATTATTTCCCATTGAGAAATCCGAACCGCCGTTTCCATCTTTTAACTTGAACCTTGAAAGTGCAATTTCAAGTCCTCTTGCCTGACCCGACAATTCTTCACTTGCAGATGCACATTCCTCACTTGTAGCTGAATTTGTCTGTACCACCTGGGATACCTGTGTAAGTGCATCGTCTATCTGTGATGTAGCTGATGCCTGTTCATTGGATGCATCTGAAATATTAGCACTAAGTCCGTTTATCTTGTCTATCATTTCTGATATGACACCAAGTGCTTTTGCCGTATCCTCAACAAGTCCTGAACCATGTTTTACTTTTGCTATTGAATCCTCTATCATATCTGCCGTCTGTTTAGATGCCGCGGCGGAACGACCTGCAAGATTTCTAACCTCCTCCGCCACTACTGCAAAACCTTTTCCCTGTTCACCTGCTCGTGCAGCTTCAACAGTCGCATTTAAGGCAAGAATATTTGTGTTAAATGCAATATCATCTATTACTTTGATAATCTTCTGTATGTTTTCTGATGATTCATTTATCTCGTTCATAGCCTGAATCATCTCACGCATACATCTGTTACTCTCATCCGCATCACTCTTGGCATGGACAACAATATCATTTACTTCTGCCGCTTTCTGTGCATTGTCCTTTGTCTTATTTGCAATATCTGTTATAGAGGCAGAAATTTCCTGTATGGCACTTGCCTGTTCTGATGAGCCTTGTGCAAGCGTCTGACTCGCCGCAGCTATCTGTTCTGAACCTGTCGTTATCTGATTTGCCGCATTTCTTATCTTTGAAAATGCCATATTGTTGTCGGCAATAAGTTTTACTATCGCATTTCCGACTATATCATTTTCTGATTTTGGCTGATATGATACCGTCATATCTCCATCTGATATAAGTTTTAAAGTATCAGCCTGATTTTTCAGATTATCAACCATAGCCTGAAATCCGTCAACAAGGGCTCCAACTTCATTATCAATCTTAGAAGGTGTTATATCAACATCTACTTCACCTGCCGATACTTTCTTTGCAACACCGGCAAGTTCAACAAGCGGATTGCGTATTGTAGTCATTATAAACCAAAATGCAACAAACGCATTAGCAAGTGCAATAATCATTATAAATGCAACAAAATAATCACCTTTTTTATTCTGTGCTATGACATAATCCTGCTTTTTCTGTGCATATTTATCTATTTCATTTATAAGCTTTTTAATATTTTCCTCCGCCTTATCTGCACTCTTGACTCCATTGTCTTTCAAGTAATTCCTTGCATCCTGTATTTTTCCGGCATCAAAATATTCAAGACACTTATCTACATCTAAAAAATAATCATCTATATTAGTTTTTACTTTTTCATACAAAGTCTTTGTAGCAGAATCCTTAAGGTCGCCTTTTACCTCATCCATATAGTCATTTACGGTATTTTTGGCTTCACTGATATTACTTTTTGATGCTTCTATATTTTCATTATCACCAACATACATATACATTACATTTCTAAGCTGGACTTTGACTTCCTGAAACTGTGCAAATCCAATTGCCGCTTCACCCTGCGTCTTTCCATAATTCTCATAGAGTTCTGTCTCCGTCTCAACTGAATTGTTTCTCATAAGATAGCCACACGCTCCGACAATAAACATACTTAACATCATAAGTCCAAGTGTCATGATAAGCTGTGCTCCAACCGTCATCTTGCTCTTTTTCTTCATATTAATCCTCATTTCTGCACACGTTTTTTTGTGCATATCAAGTTTGTGTCAAGTGTGCGCAGACACAAATCTTGTGTGTGAAAAATCTTGCATATATGGATTTTTCACGCTAAGTATTCCTCCAATTCTTTTGTTACCGTTCATATAACAGGTGACTGCAACATCATATTCCCCCTGCAATACACTAATAAACTAACAATAGTCAATAAAACTCCATTGTGTATCAAAAACATACACATATGTATGATAACACAAAACAAATCAGCCGTACATTTTTTCTTCTGATATATAGCATTTAATTTCACCTTTTGCTACTATATATTAAATGTGTGTGAAACTATCATTATATGATGCAAGGGACAAAAGCATATAGCAATGAAGCAATCCGCGGCATTAGTTTGGGCAAAATACCTTTTGACCTCAACATCATATTATTGAATTAACACAACATAAAACCAGTTTAACACAAAAAACTTTATAAGAGGAAAACCATGAAAATACTAATTTACCGCTGGAATTCATACAATCAGAATGATATTGAAAGTGCATTTAAAGATGCCGGCTGCGTTTGTGATATTTTTAATGAAAAAATCTCAAACTATGAAAACGACCCGTTATTCTGTGAAAAACTTTATACCATACTTAAAAAAGGGAACTATGATTTCTGCTTTTCCATTAATTTTTTCCCGCTTATATCAGAAGTATGTCATGACACCGACACCCTCTATGTAAGCTGGAACTGTGATGCACCTTTGCTTGCAATGTATCACCGAAATGTATTTTTTGATACAAATATCATTTTTGAATTTGACTATAACAATTTAATTGAATTTAAAAATATGGGTGTTACAAATATATATTATCTTCCACTTGCGGCAAATGTAAAGAGATATGACCAACTACTGACTAAAAATAATCCATTTACCGAACCACCATTACCAAAATCCACTGATACTCTACATGAATATACAGAGACTGACTCTGCCACTTACCCTGTGCAGAATTTTTCTAAACCGACACAACCTTTAACTGGATATGACATATCTTTTGTAGGCAGTCTGTATGAAAAAAATTCGTATGATAAAATTCAGTCAGACCTCCCCGATTATCTTACGGGCTATCTTGACGGAGCTATTTTTGCACAGACTCAGGTTTCAGGTGGAAATATCTTAGAAAATCTCCTGACACCTGAAATTTGTTCCATGATAGAAGAAATCACGGATTACAAAAAAAGTGATGACTCATTCGTGACAACAAAAAAACTGTTTTCAACAACGGTTCTTGGCTTTAAGGCGGCATCTGTCACCAGAATAAACAACCTTAACAAACTTTCCAAAAATTTTATACATAAAGTGCACCTTTTCACCGACAGCGACACTTCCACGCTCCCGCTTATAACCGCACATCCGAGAGTAGATTACCTGACTGAAATGCCATTTATATTTAACAAAAGCAAAATAAATATAAATATGACAATCCCTAATATCTCCTCAGGACTGTCATTGCGTGTATGGGATATAATCGGCTGTCACGGACTTTTAATGACCGACTTCAGACCCGAACTTTTAAATTTCTTCAAACCGGACGAAGATATAGTGATATATGAGGACAGCAACGAGCTTATCGACAAAACTTCGTTTTACCTGAAACACGATGAATTGAGAAACAAAGTCACTGACAATGCATATAAAAAAGTATCTGTCCTGCACACGACCGAAATCAGGATAAGCGAAATCATAAAAACAGTTAAACACACACGGTAAAATCTCATTCTCGTAAATGAAAACTTGTATATCTTTACAAAATGGGCTATCATATCTCTAACAGTTATTTTTTATGGAATATACTGGAATAAAGTGCAAAAAAACTATATATACAGTTTTTTTCACACATGATTTATGCTTTGCACAAACTTGCTATGCACAAAAAACTGTGCAGGAAATGAGGGATATAGTATGACAGAAAATAAAATTATTTTAGAAGAAAACAAGAATTATTATGAGCGTTTCAGCCTTGCTGTTGAACGAATCCGCATGATACACACTGAACTTTGGGACCAAAGTGTCACTCTTGCCGATAAACATCTAAACAGTTATTTTATAAAAACATCTTATTTTGCATTACAATTAAACGAAATATACAACCTTTCAAAAAACAATATATTAAAAACACTTACTGAGTCTGAATTGTTTCATCTCAATCAGGGACTCTATGAAGATATTGACCCTGCAAAGTATGAGACAAGTTACACCAACCCCGCATATGCGGTTAAACGCTTTGGTGCCGAGACCGGTCTATATCTCAGTGCTCTCTATGCAGAGCTTCACAGCAATATTCCTAATGCTATCGAAGAACGGCTTTTTAATCTTACAACTATATTTGAGCTTTTTATTGAGATATACAATCTTTTTGAGGACTCTGACTGCAAACCGGAACAGATAAGGTCTGCACTTTATTATTATTTCTTTGATTATAGTGATGTTACCATCAAGGCAGGTCTTAACGATATGCTCAACCCTGAAATGTCTTTTATCAAAGATATAATAATGAATGAAAATCTTGAGGACCTGAGATACCTCTATTTTTCAGGTGAATATGTCACTGACAATGAGGTAAAGACCGCAAAATATTTAAACAGCCTGCCTCAGGAAAAAATCGACTCTATAGCTCATACTTTTACACAGGGTATCATCAAAGGCTACAAAGTCTACAATATGGATATGTCAGGCAAGAAAACAGTCAATATCAGATACCCGCTCGGCTTTGAGCGTATCATAAAGTCTGCTGTTTTACAGTTTAGGGAAAATGGTCTTGAACCGGTTATCTACAGGGCTTCATTTGCGATAGGTTCACGCACCTCAATGTACAAAGTCGGTTTTCACGGTGCATCGGCAAACAAACAGTTTGAGTACGACCACCGCAACGACCTCGCACTTATATTTGATAAAGGTTATGCCGACAGACAGCTCTCTGAATATAAACTTGCCTATGAGTCAATGAAAGATGCAGCCGCAGAATTTGCCGGTCCTGCACTTATCGAAAGTTTTGGTGAGAAACCTTTTGCACCTGTTGAAAAAGACTGCCTGCCAAAATACAGTGATAAACACCAAAAGCAGCTTATCGCTTTCCGTTCTGAAAAAGGTATGCTCACAAACAATTATATACCACAGGATAAGATAAGCTTTACTATCATTGCTTTCCCTGTTCCTGACATAGGCAGAAAGTTTGAAAAAATCTTTGAGGAAACAGTAAAGGTAAATACTCTAGACTCAGATAAATACGAAAAGATACAAACAAATATAATCAATGCTCTTGATAAAGGGAATTATGTTACTGTTACAGGCCGTGGCAATAACCACACTGACATGAAGATAAATCTCGTAAAGAAAACTGCTCCAGAAAAACAGACTGTTTTTGAGAACTGTCTTGATGATGTAAATATCCCTCTCGGTGAAGTCTTTACTTCCCCGGAATTAAAGGGTACTGAGGGTGTTCTCCATGTGACTGAAGTTTACCTTGACAATCTGAAATATAAGGACCTTGAACTTAAATTTAAAGACGGCTGTGTTACTGATTATGCCTGCAAAAACTTTGAAAATGAGGAAGAAAACAAAAAATATATACATGAGAATGTTCTCTACAGACATGATACACTTCCTATCGGCGAATTTGCAATCGGCACAAACACAACTGCATATATGATGGGATTAAAATATAACATCTCAGGTCTGCTCCCTATCCTTATCGCAGAAAAGACCGGTCCTCACTTTGCAGTCGGTGACACCTGTTTTTCCCATGAAGAAGACCTTGTGACTTACAATCCTGACGGTAAGCAAATGGTCGCTAAGGAAAATGATTTTTCTAAACTTAGAAACAGCGAACCGGAAAAAGCTTACTTTAACTGCCACACTGATATAACTATTCCTTATTCTGAACTGGGGGATATTGTGGTGCATACTGAAAATGATGAAAAAATCACTATAATCAAAAACGGAAGATTTGTGCTGGAGGGAACAGAGGCACTCAATGAGGTTTTTGAGGATTAACCAACGGACG
>ENA-OPWR01003169-OPWR01003169.1-human-gut-metagenome-genome-assembly--contig:-NODE-3169-length-10442-cov-1.905555_pt1 | contig 10442 bp, 8 predicted proteins | sample MGYA00241507_ERZ502006 | MGnify/ENA primary metagenome ERZ502006 (study PRJEB25962, sample SAMEA2043041) | human gut metagenome | biome: human gut; feature: human-associated habitat; material: faeces... | reverse complement strand
GATTGGCCCGCATGATGCAGCAACGGTTTCCTTCGCAAATATATTTTTGTATGTAGTGCAAATCAATATTCAATAGCTCCATGATTTATAATCTGTTGTTTGGTTACAAAGATACGTATCTACGAAGCAAATTCATCGAAATATTATTTTTTTATCATTTTCTTGTAACGTTTTCCAAACGGCTGTCGTCTTATAGTTAGAAACAAATGATAAGCGGGAAAGGCCACCCTGCTATATTCGGAAAAAATACGATAAAAATGAAACGGATGATGATTTGGATCATACTGCTAGGCGGTATGGTACAGGGAGCTTTTGCTCAGAACTTGGAGATAAAGGGAATGGTGCGGGACGCTCGCAACAAAGAAATCTTGGAATTTGCAAATGTGGTATTGCAAACAATGGACTCTTCTTTTGTAGCGGGTACGACTACGGATATGAAGGGGCATTTTTTATTAAATAAGATTAAAAAAGGGAGTTATATTCTATCTGTCTCTAGTCTAGGCTTTAAGACGGAGTATATTTCCTTGGAAGGCTTGTCCAAGAATATTTCTTTGGGAGAAATATCCTTAAATGATGATGCGGTATCCTTAGACGGGGTGACGGTTAGCGCCTCTGCCCAGACGAGCCATGCCGATAAAAAAGTGGTCTTCCCATCGGATCGCCAGATGAAGGCTTCGGGAAACGGTATGGATTTGTTGCAGCAGATGATGCTACCGAGAGTGCAGGTGGATTTGTTGAACAACGAGATCAAGGCCACGGGAAATGGGGTAGTCCAAGTGCGTATCAATGGCGTGAAGGTGGAACAGGATGAGATCAAGGCCTTGAATCCCTCGGATATCATCCGTATAGAATATCATGATAACCCGGGCTTACGTTACGGCAATGCCGATATCGTGCTGGATTATATTGTTCGCCGGCCGGATACGGGAGGTAGTTTTGGTCTGGACATGGCGCAAGGTATCAATTCCATGTGGGGTGAACATAATGCTTGGGGAAAGATCAATCATAAGAACTCGGAATGGGGCGCTTCTTATCGGATCGGTCCTCGTGATTTCTATGGAATGAAACGGAATAACGAGGAAGAGTTCCATTTAGCGAATGGAACGACCTTGAACCGTGTGGAAATAGGCGAACCTTCGCGCGCTCGTTTGTTCATGCATAACCTGAATGTGAACTATAGCTATCAAAAGCCGGATAAGTATATGTTTAACGCCACGTTCCGCTACCGGAATAATCATCAACCGCATTGGGATTATCAAGGAGTCTTGATGAATAAGGCGAATCCGGAGGATAAAGTGGATATGATCGATCTATCGGGATCAGCCTATCAAGCTCCTGCGCTGGATTTATATTACCAACGGGATTTGAAGCATAACCAGACCTTGGTGTTTAACGTGGTAGGGACTTATAACCAAACGAAATCGACCCGTATCTATCAAGAGAGTAAACATGAACAATTGTTGACTGATGTAAATAATGTGGTGGATGGTGATAAATACTCGATTATCGGCGAGGCTATCTATGAGAAGAAATTAACGAATGGTAATCGGTTGAGCGGCGGTTTACGCCATAACCAATCTTTCTCGGATAACAGTTATATCAATGGGCATAACTATAAGACGCATATGGAACAGATGGAGAGTTCCGTATATGCGGAGTTCAAGGGAAAGGTGAAAAAACTGGATTACTCGTTGGGTGTGACCGTGAATCGCTCGTCTTATAGTCAACGGGGTGAGGATGCGGATTATGAACGTTATACGGTGAGTCCCCGGTTGACCTTGTTTTATGCTTTGCCCGGGGAGTCTTCCATCCGTTTGAAATCAACGATGGGGAATGTGACTCCTTCTTTGGGTGAGTTGAGTGCGATTGACCAAGTGATCGATTCCTTGCAAATACAGCGGGGTAATCCCAACCTGAAGTCTTATATGAGTTATTATACGGAATTGAATTACGAGTTTCGCAAAGGTCTGTTTTACGTGAATGCCTTGGGCGCTTATGAGTATCAGCCGGACGCTATCATGGACGAGAAATATCTGGAAGGAAATAAGATCATCCAGACTTGGGATAATCAGAAAAACTGGCAACGGGTTGTCGCGTCTGCCAATTTGCGGGTCGGTCCGATCAAGGACATCTTGCAATTTTCTGTCAATGGTGGTATGAACCATTATATGAGTAACGGTAATACCTACACGCATCGATATACGAACTGGTGGTGCGAGGCGAATGTTTCCGCTACATGGAAGAAATGGTCGCTTTGGTATATGGTAATGACAAATTGGAACTGGTTTAAGGGCGAGACGATGAGTGGGGGTGAGAATATCCAAGGAATTCAACTCGGTTATCGGCATAAGGACTTGATGGTTGGCCTGCGTGTCATCAATCCGTTTACGGATAATTATAAGCAGGAGACGGAGAACTGGAACCAATACGCCTCTTTCCGCCGTTCAAATTATATCAAGGAAAGTTCTCGCTTATTCATCGCGACGATCTCCTATAATTTCTCCTTCGGCCGTAAGTTCAGCGCCGGCCAGAAGAAGGTGAATAACGCTGATAATGACTCCGGTGTGATGAGTACCGGTAAGTAAGGGAATATTTTATATCTTTGAGGAAAAATAAAATGAGATATGAAAGCGATTAATCCGAATGAGATCAAAGACAACTTTATCGAGTTGATTGGTAAGGAGTGGATGCTGGTAAGCGCCGGTGATAAGGAGAAGTTTAATATGATGACTGCCAGTTGGGGCGGCGTGGGAGTGTTATGGAACCGTCCGGTGGTGTTTGCCTTTATTCGTCCGGAGCGTTATACCCGTGAGTTTATCGATGCTAGGAATGAATTCACGATTACTTTCCTAGGACCGGAGCACCGGAAAGCCCATAGCATTTGTGGCTCTAAATCCGGACGGGAGATTGATAAAGTGGCCGCTACGGGGTTGACGCCGCTCTTTACGGAGGCCGGCAACCCGGTATTCGAGGAAGCTCGCCTTACGTTGGAATGCAAAGTGGTCTATAAGTCCGAGATCGAGGAGGCCAAGTTTTTAGATCCTACCGTTTTCCCTCGTTGGTATGATGAGAAGAACGGTAATGCGCATATCGTTTACATTGCCGAGATCTTGAATGCTTGGGAGAAATAATATCACCCAAGCAGTTCTTTCATCATTTGCTCCGTATGCGTGAGGAAATATTTAGTGAGTTGGTAATGCTCGGTTTCCTCATACGGGGTGACATGCGCTCCGGTATCATCGATGGCGTAAATGTCCGCGTTCGGATAAGCCATCAGGATCGGGGAATGCGTGGAGATAATCAGTTGGCAACCGTTATTCACCAGTTCGTGGATACGCACTAAAAGGGCCAGCTGCCGTTGTGGGGAGAGTGCGGCTTCCGGTTCGTCTAATATAAATAATGTATTGCGGCTGGCATAATTCAGAAAAGCGCAGAGAAAGCTCTCGCCGTGCGATTGCTCCAATAAACTCCTGCCACCGTAAGCTTTATAGGCGTAGATCCGGCTGTACTTACGTAATTCCAGTTGGGCTTGCCTATCCAATTCGGCCGCATGGTTAAAAAAGGATTCTGCCCGGAAGAAGAAATGCTTTTCCGGTTTTTGGGTCTCGATCAGTTTAATATGCTCGGGTAAGACATTGGCGTAAATCTTGTATGCCTCGGTTCCGTCATATAGCATACCCGGTTCTTCCTCATCCCTTTCCTCATATTTACTCATCATCGCTTCCAGCAGGGTGGATTTTCCCGCCCCGTTCTCCCCGACAAGGAAAGTGACCGGCTTGCGGAAAATGAATGATTCCGTGAAACGTACTGCCGGAGCTTTATAAGGATACTTTAGCTCCTCGGGATCGCCGGCTACCAAGTCCGGGTCCAGTAATTTTACTTGCTTCAGATAGATCATACAGAATATGTTTTGTTACAAACATAGTGAAAATATCAATGGAATGAAAGATAATATCGTAATCGTTGTTGTTCGTGCTCCGGAAACTCTTCCAATAGGGATAAATCCTCCCAACCTTGTAATTTCCCTTTTTTCCGGATCATTTTTTCGATGATCCTAGCTTGTTTATAACTGACATATGGGTGACTGGCTAGTTTTTTAGCTGACAGTTGGTTGACAAATAGATGACTAATAACTGACGGGTCCACGGAAAACCACGATTTCATCGCTTCATAACGATCCTCGTCAATACCATATACTTCTCCTAGTTGTTCTACGGAATAAAATCCTCCTAATAAGTCCCTGTATTTAATGATCCGCTTGGCAAAAACGCTACCAATTCCCGGAACCATTTTAAGGGCGGTGGTATCAGCCGAGTTTAATTCGACAACCGTTCCTTGCGGCCATTTTTCTGCTTTGGGATAAGAGGGAAAATGGGGCTTTGATTCCCTTCGGATGCGTTTGGATTTCCATTCGGAAGGGATTTTAGTTTCGTTCGAATGGGATTCTTTTTCTTTCCGAATGGAATTTGAAGGTGTTTTATTCGAATAGATCCGTGAGGAATCTTGTTTGATTCCGGTGTTTGCCAATGGGACTGTTTGAAATTGGGAACGGTAGAAATCCGTCCCGATAATTGCGATCCATGCCATCGCTATTAAGGAAAGGAGTAGGGTAAGAGCCTGCCTTTCCCCCTTGGAGAAATAAAGTAAATCACGCCATTTCATAGTCTTATGTTTTGATTTGTGGAACTTCCACCGACAAAGGTAGAAGTTCCGTTTCTATTGACAAGGAATTCTCGGTATTATTTACCGGTAATCCATTTCAAGATCCCTAATTCGTTCAAAAATACGATACCGATGGCGATTGGGGCCACGTATTTCATAAAGAATACGTAAGCGCCGAAAAGACGGAACTTAAGAGTCCCCTCATTGGTCAACTCGGCTTTCAATACTTTTTTATCGACACGTGTACCTACGAAAATACAAGTGAGCATACCTCCCAGCGGTAGCATGATCTTGGCGGTCAAGTAATCCAGCGCGTCGAAAAAGGCCAAGCCTCCAATCGTGAATCCTTTCATCACCCCGAATGAGAGTGAACTGAAAATACCTAAGAAAAAGACTCCTAAGGAAACGATCAAAGCCGCTTTCTTGCGTGTCATATGGAACTCCTCAAGAACGTAGGCCGTAGCTACCTCATGTAAAGAGATCGTGGAAGTCAGTGCCGCCATCGCTAGCAAGATATAAAAAATACAGGACCACAAGCCACTCAGCGGTAATTGCCCAAATACGTTCGGTAACGTGATAAACACGAGTTCCGCACCAGCGGAAGGGGTGATGCCGAAACTGAATACCGCCGGGAATATCATGATACCGGCCAATACGGCGACAAGCGTATTAATGATTGTCACCTGCCAAGCGGTGGCCTGCATATTCGTATCTTTCCCGAAGTAAGAGGAGTAAGTGATCAGGCAGCCCATACCCAAACTCAAAGAGAAGAAAGCCTGTCCTAGTGCGCTTAAGACCACTGAGGAAGTCAATTTGCTAAAGTCTGGCTTGAAAAGGAAAAGCAATCCGGCCTCAGCGTTCGGTAAGGTCACGGAACGTACGCACATGATCAGCAAGATCAAGAATAAAAGCGGCATCATGATCTTAGAGGCCCGTTCGATACCTTTTTCTACACCCGAGACAATCACGAAGTGAGTTAACCCGATAAAAGCGCCCATCCAAAAGATCGGACGGAAGACATTGGAGGCGAAATCCTGAAAATCGGCCGTATAGTCTATATCCGGCTGTCCATACAAACGGCCACTTAGCGTTTGCCAAACATATTCAAGCGTCCAACCGGAGACAACCGAGTAATAACTTAATATCAAAAATGCGGCCAAGATCCCGTTGTACCCGATCCAGCACCATTTTGTTCCGGGAGCCATCTTCTTGAAAGAACCCACCGTATTACTACGGGAATACCGGCCAATGAAAAACTCGGTTACCATCACCGGAATGCCCAAGAATATCATGAAAAGTATGTAGACCAGTAGGAAGGCCGCACCTCCGTTCGCTCCCAGCATATACGGGAAGCGCCATACGCTTCCCAATCCGACGGCGCATCCTACGGTAGCTAGTACTACGCCCAATTTACTACCGAATGTGACTCGATTGTTTGCCATATTATTTATTGTTGCTTTTATGCTTTTAATTGTTACCTATTTTCTTATTTTCGGGAGCAAAAGTAATAATTTGAATTAATTTGTTCGTGTAAAGTATAAATAATTTAGTGAAAGGAGTATGAAACGAGGACGTAAGAAAAAGTTAGCAATCTCATTGATGGATTATATGGGAAAACGAAGAGACATGAAACGGCAGTTAAAGAAAGAAGGGACAGCTGAGTTGTATGAGGTGGCCGTAAGGCATTTTTTAAGATTCGTGAAGAACCCGGGGTTCTGTTTGGCCGATTTGAATCGTGCGTTGGTGATAGATTTCATCACGTATCTTCAGGGAAAAGGATTAGCTACTAATACGGTAAATACGTATATCAGTAGTTTGCGGGCGCTTTATAATATGGCTTGCCAAGAGTCGTTGGTTCCTGCGTCATATTATCCGTTTGAGAATTTGAAACTCCGGCGTGCGATGACGGCGAGGCGTGCGATTCCCGCATCTTTGTTCCAGCAAATCGCTCAGATCAAGGTGGTGGATGACCCGCAAGTGGAATTATCGATAGATCTTTCCCTATTCAGTTTTATGGCTTGCGGGATGCCTTTTGTGGATATAGCGTACTTGACGAGGCAGAATATCCGGGGGAATGAGTTGGTATATCACCGTCATAAGACAGGACGTATGATCCGGTTGGAGATAACCAGTAGTATGTTGCAATTGATCCGGAAATACGCGGATCGGCAGCGAGCGACCGGATCGTCGTATTTGTTCCCGATTCTTCCGCCCGGGAATCCGGACCATTTGAGGTATAAGCGTAGCTTGGCTCGGCATAATGCCCGGCTGAAACGGATTGGGCAAACTTTACGGTTACCGAATCCGTTTACGTCGTATGTTGTTCGCCATAGCTGGGCATCAGAAGCTTTACGTTGCGATATGCCGATGGCCTTGATCAGCCAGGCGTTGGGGCACTCGTCGGAGAAAACGACTCGTTTTTATCTGGAAGAATTGGATATATCACGTTTGGCTCATGCGAACATGAAGGTGATAGGCTCTGTAAATCGGATTTTAGAGAAAAGGATGGATGGTTTGTGAACTTATTTATGGAATAAGGTTTAGCGTTTCAAAAACGTCAGCGGAGAATAAACGTTAAACAACATTTTATTGTCGTTTATATAGTATATCAATAGACCACACGGAACGTTTCAGAAAAACATGTACATGTTTTCCTGAAAAGACGTACATGTTTTTTGGAAAACACGTACATGAAATCCAATAAATATTATGGTGTTTCTATACAGCTGCCAATCAATGGCTTACATATAGGCCTATCCAAACGAGCTTATTGTATTATTTGTTTTTGATATTCAGGAGGAATTTGTAGAGTATAGAAATTCCTCTTTAGTTGAGAGAGTGAATCAATAAAGGTGAATATGGTTCATTTTAAAGACATAGCTTCCCCTAAATTCCTTATTGGGCTACTGCCACGTTTAATTTGGGGGCTGAAGTTTATCTCGCCCGTCATTGGACACTTGAGTTGGAGGCAGGCTTGAATCCGTTCAGCGGCAAGAACGATGATGGGAGTTATGGCCGTTCACTGAAGCATTTGCGTCTGCACCCGGAGTTGAGGTATTGGTTTTGCGAGACGTTTAACGGTCATTTCCTCGGCGTGCATACTCCGTACCTATTATATAATGTAGCCGATATCAAATGGCTGGGAGCTGACTGGGAGGACAGACTGTTCTTCGCTTCCGATTATTTCGGACAGATGTATGAAGCTGCAGTAAAATTGATTAAAAAGGGTAAGGCATATGTCTGCGATTTAACTGCGGACCAGATCAGAGAATATCGTGGAACTTTAAAGGAGCCTGGCAAAGAGAGTCCGTATCGCAACAGAACTGTAGAAGAGAATCTTCAGCTTTTTGAAGAGATGAAAGAAGGCAAATATGCTGATGGTGAGAAAGTTCTGAGAGCAAAGATTGACATGGCTTCTCCAAACATGAACATGCGAGATCCGGTTATCTATCGTGTAGCTCATGTAAGCCATCACAGAACAGGAGATACCTGGTGTATTTACCCGATGTATGATTTTGCTCATGGTCAATCAGACTATTTCGAAGGTGTGACGCACTCTATCTGTACATTGGAATTTGAGGTTCACAGGCCGTTATACGATTGGTTCGTAGATCAATTGGCCGATGAGACATATCGTCCCAGGCAAATGGAATTCAATCGGCTTAATTTGACATATACCGTAATGAGTAAACGTAAATTATTGCAATTAGTGCAAGAAAAGCTTGTATCAGGATGGGATGATCCCCGAATGCCGACTATTTGTGGTCTACGCCGTCGTGGATATACCCCTCGATCAATACGAAATTTCATCGATAGAATAGGATATACCAAATACGATGGACTTATAAGTGTTTCTTTGCTTGAACATAGTATCCGCGAAGATTTAAATAAAACGGCTAATCGTGTATCTGCTGTTTTAAATCCGGTAAAACTCATCATTACCAATTATCCGGAGAATCAGGTAGAATATATGAAGGCGGAGAATAATCCGGAAGATGAATCTGCAGGTTTTCATGAAATTCCGTTTACTCGTGAATTATATATTGAACGAGACGATTTTATGGAAAATCCTCCGAAAAAATTTTTCCGCATGACACCGGGACAAGAAGTTAGGTTAAAATCAGCCTACATTGTAAAATGCACAGGCTGTAAAAAAGGTGAAAATGGGGAAATTGAAGAGATATATTGTGAATATGATCCATTGACCAAAAGCGGAATGCCCGAAAGCGGACGAAAAGTCAAAGGCACTCTGCATTGGGTTTCTGTAGAATACAGTAAGTCTGCAGAAATAAGACTTTATGATCGCTTATTTTGTGTAGAAAATCCGTCAGAAGAGAAAGAAAAAGATTTCAGAGAATTGCTAAATCCTGAATCTTTAAAAATCTTGAATAATTGCCGGATAGAGCCTTACTTATTTGAAAATGCAAAACCAGGAGACAGATTTCAATTTCAACGTACAGGATATTTTTGTGTGGACAAAGATTCTAAACCGGATAAACTGGTTTTTAACCGTACTGTATCGTTAAAAGATAGTTGGGAAAAAATAAAAGGAAAGTAATATAAAAATAATAAATACTGAGGCTGTTGAATTTCTTTTATCAGAGAAATTCAACAGCCTGATTTTTAAAAACAAATACATGTCTGAAGATAAACGTCCTGAGTTATTGATCCGATATGAACAGATGATAAAAGATCATGCGAACTACTATTTTGATGCAGATGATCTGGAAGAGATAGCATATCAGTATGAAATACGAGATCTTTATCAAAAAGCATTGGAAGTAATAGAGCGTGGTTTGTCCATGCATCCAGGAAGCATGAGTTTAGGAATTAAAAGAGCCAAATATCTTTTATGTCTTGATTGCGTAGAGGAAGCTGAAAAACAAATTTATTCTATACCTCACGACTCGGTAGATGCTGTTTTGATTTGTGCAGAATTGAGTTTTATTCAAGCAAATGGAGAACAAGCTATTTCATTGTTGAGCAGCTTGTTGTCCTCAGATGAAATGTCTGTCGATCTTTGCTTTGACATTATAGATATGTATTTAGATTTCGGATATATAGATGAACTGAAAGATTTTATTTTTGCGGCAGATAAAGTATTGGCAAATGGAAGTGAAGTGTTAAGAGAACTAGCTCTCATTTACGAAGATCGTCAAGAATATGACCTTGCATTATCTGTATATGATATTTTGCTTGATAGAGATCCGATTGGTTTAACACGGCCAAAATACATGCCTTAAAAAAAGACTATGACAAAGCTGTTGATGCTTGTGATTTTGCCCTAACGGCCAAAGAAGGGGATGAAACCATTCTTTCCTTTAAAGGATATTGTCTATATGACAATGAAAATTACGCTCAGGCAATAGAAGTATTTAAAGAGTTATTAGATGTAATTGAAGACAAGTCTATGATTTATGAATTAATTGCAGAATGTTTTACTAAACTAGAAAAAAATGAAGATGCTATCCGATATTTGGATAAAGCATTATCATATACTCCTGATAATGCTAATTTATATTATCAACAGGCATCTAATTACTATGATTTAGGTGATATTTCTAACGCAATTCAACGCTTACGAAAAAGTATTGAACTAGAGCCTAAAGATGCTGATGCATTAGCTTTTCTCGGAGAAATATATGTCGAAATAAAAGAGTTTACAGAAGGTAAAAAATTTTTAGAACAATCTGCAAAATTGAATCCAGAAAATCAAGATGTACTTGTTCTTTTAGGAGATTTAGCCTCTCAAAATTCTGATTATAATACAGCAATATCGT
>ENA-OPWR01003167-OPWR01003167.1-human-gut-metagenome-genome-assembly--contig:-NODE-3167-length-10453-cov-2.075880_pt1 | contig 10453 bp, 8 predicted proteins | sample MGYA00241507_ERZ502006 | MGnify/ENA primary metagenome ERZ502006 (study PRJEB25962, sample SAMEA2043041) | human gut metagenome | biome: human gut; feature: human-associated habitat; material: faeces... | reverse complement strand
GTTTCTCCATATATTCCGACATATCAACACGGATCATGGAATTCTCATCTCCAAAGAGTGCTTCCGCAAGTGCTTTGGAAAGTTCTGTCTTACCGACTCCGGTTGGTCCTAAGAACAGGAACGAACCGATCGGACGCTTCGGATCTTTCAAGCCGACTCTTCCACGCTTGATAGATTTGGCAACCGCTGTTACTGCTTCATCCTGACCAATCACACGCTTATGCAGTGTCTGTTCCAGTTTATTTAACTTCGCACTTTCCGACTCTGCCAGACGGCTCACCGGAATTTTGGTCCACTGTGATACGACCTCTGCAATGTCTTCTTCTGTCACTTCCAGATGTTTTACATCATTTCTCTTATGGAAACGTTTCTTAATCTGTTCTAATTTTTCTTCTGCTTCATTCAGTTCTTTGTGAAGCATGGAGGCCTCTGTCATATTGCCACTCTTGATCGCATCTTCCAGTTCTTTCGCCAGTTCTGTCTGTGTCTTTTCCAGTTTGTATACATTTTCCGGTACTTTAAATCCACGCAGGCTCACTTTTGAGCACGCTTCATCCACCACATCAATTGCTTTATCCGGAAGGAAACGGTCATTGATATAACGGCTGGAGTAATTCACTGCTGCCTCCAGTGCTTCTTCCTGTATCTTTACTTTGTGATGTTTTTCATATCTGGAGCATAAGCCTTTTAAGATTTCAAGACACTGCCCTTTATCCGGCTCTTCCACCGTGATCGGCTGGAATCTTCTTTCCAGTGCTGCATCTTTTTCGATGTATTTGCGATACTCTACGATCGTCGTTGCACCGATCAGCTGCAGTTCCCCACGCGCAAGTGCAGGTTTTAATATATTGGAAGCATCGATTGCTCCTTCCGCTCCACCCGCTCCGATGATTGTATGCAGTTCATCGATGAAGAGCAGGATATTGCCGGCTGCCCGTACTTCCTGAAGTACCTTTTTAATGCGCTCCTCAAACTCACCGCGATATTTTGAGCCTGCCACGATTCCGGACATATCCAAAGATACCACCCGCTTTCCCGCAACGGTATCCGGAACCATTCCGGTTGTAATACGCTCCGCAATTCCCTCAACGATCGCAGTCTTTCCAACGCCCGGTTCACCGATCAGACATGGGTTATTCTTTGTCCTTCTGCTTAAGATCTGGATCACACGGTCGATCTCTTCCTGTCTGCCGACTAACGGATCTAATACTCCCTCTGCCGCCAATGCAGTCAGATCTCTGGAGTATTGATTTAATACCGGTGTATCCGATGCTGTTTTTTTCACCGGCTTACCATTCATGAAATCTTCTTTGTACAGGCTCGCATCTTCTCCCATTGCGATCAGGATATCCACATACATTTTCTGGATATTGACCGCTAAGGTATTTAAAAGGCGGGATGCCACACACTCTGTCTCTTTCATCATCGCGATCAGGATATGCTCCGTCCCGATCTCCTCTGCATGAAAACGCGCTGCCTCCCTTGCTGCCCCTTCTAACACCTGCAGTGCCCTCGGCGAATATTCCTTAGCCTCTGCCGTCAGCACCTGTGCATCCGGTGCAATGAGTTCCTCGATCAGCTGCATGACTTTGTCAAGTTCTACTCCATTATCATTTAATACCTGCGCAGCGACGCCCGTTCCTTCTTTTAAAAGTCCGATCAGGATATGCTCCGTTCCGATATAATGATGATGCAGTGATTTCGACATCTTTGAAGCCTGATCGATTGCTTTTTTTGCTTTTGATGTATATCGTATCTGCATAGTTTCTCCATTCTTTTTCTATTTATAAATCATTTAAATCGATGATCTCTAAATCATCTTCGTCCTCTTCTTCTCTCGGAATGTGTTTTTTCTCCGGAGTATGTTTCCGCTCCGGCTTTTCTTTTCTCTCCGGCCTTTGTTTCTCCTCCGGTTTTTCTTTTCTCTCCGGACGCTGTTTTTCTTCCGGTTTTTTTCTTTCTACCGGCAGGAAATCTTCGTCCTCTTCCCAGTCCTCATCGTCAAGATCGTCAGACATGCCACGTCCAAACAATCCCGCACGCACTTTATGGATCTTTGATACGCCGACTTCGTTCTCTGTATCGTTTTCTTCCACATCATCCGGCTCTTCTTCCACTTTTTCTTTTGGTTTTCTGTGGAAAAATCCTTTTCTCTGTGTTTCTTCCTCCTCCCAGTCAGCGTCTTCCGGATCATCTACTTCCAAATCATCTTCTTCCACGCCAGGATTCTCTTCTATATTATCATCTTCTTCCAGATCAGTATCATCTTCTGCGTCCTGATCCTTTCCCTGTTTTTCGGACTTCCAGTCCCAGTCATCCTCTTCCTCATCCCAGTCGTCACTCTTACGTCCTCTCAATAGAAGATTGATAATAATAACGACAAGTACTGCGATCACAAAAGCCATAATTCCCATCATATTTCTGGAAAAAGACTTTTCTTTTGCATATTGTTCAGAGAGATCATTGTATTCCTGCTGGAGATATTCCATATTAGAAACATCTTCCGCTTCTTCTGTTTCAAACTCTGTGTTCTGGTCTGCTGCCTGTCCATCTGTTCCATCCGCCGGCTGGTCTGTTGTCTGACTGTCTGTTCCGTCTGCCGGCTGGTCTGTTGTCTGACCGTCTGTTCCATCCGCCGGCTGATCCACTGTTCCGTCTGCTGTCTGTCCATCTTCTCTGGTCAGTGTTATCGTATACTGGGCGAGTGCTCCGTTCTGCGCCTTCACGACTACTTTTATCGTATTTGTACCGACCTGCAGATTGTCATTTCCTGTGATCGACTGCACCGTCGCAAATTCATTAACCGGTGTTGCCGTCACTGTAACGCTTGTGACATCATTCGGTACGGTAGCTGTATATTGTACTGTCTTTCCTGTAAAGTCCGGAGATAATTTTCCCGCAGAAAGTGATAACACTTCCAGCGAATTATCTGCGGAAAGTGTTGTCTGTGCAGCAGCCACCTGGATTCCGGCAGCCTTTATGTCTGCCGCAGGTTCTGTCGCAAGACATCCCATGCAGAAAAGTGCAGCTATGAATCTTACTTTTCTCTTCATTCGTTTCACACTCCCTCTATTGCCATCATCACTATGGAATTATATGAGATATTCGAAAATGCGTCAACCTCAAACTCCCTCATTGTCAAATTCCGGAATAAAACTCTCCTCCGCCGTCTCCCCCTCCTGGATAAAACCGTTTTCAATCCCTATATCGATTGCAAAATCAATAACCTCATCATATTCCCGATCCGTGATCTTACGGTTTAATTCCGGATATTTTTTCACGTTAGAGAGCGGTGTAAACTGGTGCATGATACTGATATATATTTGATTCTCATAGGTTTCATGCAGATATTTCAAAACTGCTTTGGAATCTTTCGTGCACCCCGGCAGGATCAGATGGCGCACGATCGTACCACGCTTCATCAGGGAATCCTCCCCGTTTTCAAAAACTGCCGCACCCGTCTGACGCACCATCTCCGCTATCACCGCCTTAGCCACAGCAGGGTAATCCGGCGCATGGGAATATTTTGCACTCAAAGCGGTATCAAAATACTTAAAATCCGGAAGATAGATATCCACAATTCCTTCTAAAGAACGGATCGTATCCACATTTTCATAGCTGCTGGTGTTATAAACGATGGGAATCTTTAAATTCTGATTTCTTGCAAGCTCTACCGCTTTTATGATCTGTGGTACAAACTGCCCCGGTGTCACAAGGTTGATATTATTTGCACCCTTTTCCTGGAGTTCCAGAAAAATTTCGCCAAGCCGCTCCGTACTTATCACCTTACCAGCTGTGCCATTTGCAATATTTTCATTCTGGCAGAACACACAGTGCAGTACACAGCCGGAAAAAAAGACCGCACCGGAACCCATCTCCCCGGAAATGCAGGGTTCTTCCCAGAAGTGCAGTGCCGCACGCGCCACCTTAATCTCTGTGGTCTGTCCGCAGATGCCGCGCTCACCGGATTTTCGGTCCACAGCGCACATTCTAGGACACAATGTACATATTTTCATGGTATACCATCACTCTTTCTATTTAATTTAATGATTGCGCAACCGTGCCTTTTTTTGTATGATAGACATTGCAAAAAGAAGATCAAACACAAAGGAGTTTTCTTATGAGTCCAAAAAACTGTATGGTAGCACAGTCAGGCGGCCCTACTGTTGCGATCAATGCCAGCCTTGCCGGTGTGATCGACGGTGTAATGCGTTCTGACATGTATGACACGGTTTATGGTTCCTTAAACGGAATCACAGGTATTTTAAACAACGATCTGACGAATCTTTCTGAATTAATGCAGCAGAATTCGGAATATCTCGACCGCTTAAAGGTCACTCCGGCAATGTATCTTGGCTCCTGCCGTTACAAACTGCCAAATTATTTAGATGATGATTCTTCCTATGTATTCATTTTCAAACAGTTTGAAACTTACCATATTGATGCTTTCTTTTATATCGGCGGCAACGATTCCATGGACACCGTCTTAAAGCTCTCCGAATATGGCAAAAAAATCGGCAGTCCTGTGCGTATTGTCGGTATTCCAAAGACCATCGACAATGATCTCTGTGAGACAGACCATACACCAGGATTCGGTTCTGCCGCAAAATATATCGCATCTTCTCTTTTAGAAATCGCACATGACACATTTATCTATGCAGTCAAAAGTGTGACGATCGTGGAAATCATGGGACGTGATGCCGGATGGCTGACCGCTGCTTCTGCACTGGCAAGAAACGGTTATAATACAGCACCACATCTGATCTATCTCCCGGAGGTTCCATTTGACAAAGAGGACTTTTTACTGGATGTAAAGCGTATGCTTTTCGAGCGCAATAACGTGATCGTTGCCGTATCCGAAGGTATCCGCGATGCTTCCGGCAACTATATCAGTGCTTCCGAAAGTTCTGTTGACACCTTTGGTCACAGCCAGTTAAGCGGAGCCGGAAAAACACTTGAATTTTTAGTCAAAGAAAAACTAGGCGTTAAAGTCCGTTCCGTGGAAGTCAACGTATTACAGCGCTGCGCTGCACACCTTGCTTCAAAGACTGATCTTGATGAGGCTTTTACTCTCGGTCAGAAAGCGGTTGCTCTCTCCGAGGAAGGTGTTACCGCTTCCATGGTAACAATACGCCGTATCTCTGATTCTCCGTACGAAATCGCCTATGAGCATGCCGAGATCCGCCACATTGCAAACGAGGCAAAATCAATTCCGAGAGAATGGATCAATGATGCAGGCAATGATGTCACACAGCCACTGATCGATTACCTTTCACCTCTCATACTCGGTGAAGTTCCGGTAAAATACGAAAACGGTATCCCTGTCTATATGGATGTCAGTCATTTAGCAAAACATCAATAAATTTACCGATCTCAACCCACGCTCTTTTAGATTCCGGCAGCATTTTTGCTGCCATCTGAAAGATGTGGAACATTCCTTCATAAATACTGATTCTTACTTTTACTCCCTGTTCTCTGGCTTTTGCAGCCACATCCACAGAATCCGAGAGCAGCATCTCATAGGAACCAACCTGTATCAGCATCGGCGGAAATCCCCTGAAATCCCCATATAAAGGCGAAATATAAGCATTATACGGATCGTTATCCCCAATATAATCTTTATTATAAATAAGGCTGTCCCTTGTTTTTCCAAATAACGGGTCGCGCTCAAAGTTTGTCTCGTAAGATTCCCCGCTCGCCGCAAGGTCTGTCCACGGTGACATGGCTACGATCCCACACGGAAGCTGCTTTCCGTGATCTTTCAGATAATGGCATAATGCCATCGCAAGACCGCCTCCTGCGGAATCTCCTGCGATGATGATCTGCTCGGAAAACCACCCCTGTTCCAACAGATAACAGTATGCGGCATAGGCATCTTCTAAAGCCGCCGGATACGGATGTTCCGGTGCCACACGGTAATCGGGTGTCAGAACACTCATTCCATGGCTGACTTCACAGTAAAGTCCGGCAAACATACGGTATGCATTCCGCATCGCTCCGACATATCCGCCCCCGTGAAGCTGTAAGATTACTTTTTCCGTATTCGGATTTTCTTTTGCCTGTAAATACTCCATGGAGAAATTATCCATCTCGATCACATCTAATGAAAAACAGTCCGGACATTTCCACGGCGGCTCCGAATCCCCGATTTTTTTCCTCAGTTCTCCATTTTTTATCTTTTTCCCAATCAGGTGATCATTTGTCACATGGGCGATCAGGTCCCTCATGACTCTTCCCCTGATACTCGCTTCGCTCTCTCTCATCCGATTGCTCCTGTTCTTTTTATTCTAAATATAACTCAGCGGACATGAAATCTTCGTTTCAGTTCCACCCTTGCCCTGCGGTCTCCGATGATCAGTGTTCCAAGAAACAGAAACAGGGAAAACGCAAATGCGATCAGTGCAAAAAGCTGTGCCGTCACGATACCGGTAAAAATCAGTATTACCGGAACAATGCTGCATAAAATCATAAAAATCTGCCACATCATATAGCTCTGCCAGTTTCTGCGGTTTACGATCATACAGATGATAATACCAACATCGACTAAAATGATCGCCGACGGCAATGCATAATTGACAGACCATCCGCGGTAGCCGACCAGAAAATCGATTGCGATCACGATCAGTATCGCCATCAGCGTGAGTACCGTGATTTTGGCGCGGTAACCTGTCTTTCCAAGAATTGCAAAACGGATCAGCATATATCCGTAAAAGAATCCAAGCCCCGTGATCGCACTCCATGCAATCTGTGACTCGGTGACCACATTGATATAAATGAGCAGCACCTCAACCAAAAGTGCACAAAACAGATAGATTTTACTGATCATTGTCATTTTCCGGGTGTGCACTCTCACATCCGGGTACATATTCTCCACTTCACCTGTGTATTCTAACACGGATCCGCAGAGTGGACAGCGCTCTGTTTCATCTGATATCTCCACATTACAATTTCTGCATTTACTCATAATTTACTCCATTACTCTTTATTTCTACCGCAATCCCGTCCGAGGCTATTTTCCGGAAAAATCCACGCTGCACAGACGCATCGACAAGATCATAACTGAAACTGAATACAAGTGTATCCCCGTAAGAGCAGATCGTTCCTTTCAGATGCTGCCCCTTTGACATGGCAAGAAATGCATGAAACATTTCCACATAAGGGCGGTACTCTTCTGTCACGGAAATATTGCCGATATTTGTGATCGTCGCAGTATTGGCAAGTGCAGAAGTTGTATATACATACTTCATTGCAAGGTTTTTCAGGAAAAGCGGCACAACTCTTGCAATCAGCAGTTTTTCATTGGAAACGTTATAGGAAAACAGCTTTTCAAGATTTTCCCGGTTGATCTGGCTTCGCAGGCTTTCCTTCACGATTGCAGCCACCTCTGCAAACGTATAGGTCTCTTTGGTCGGATGAAATTCTGCGGACACCATGACAAAAAAGTTTTTCGTGGTAATAGAATTAAAATACGGCCGCAGATTAACCGGCACCGCAACACGGATCGGACACTTTGACGGCATGCCGTGCAGACATTCTGTATAAACGCTCCAGATGTACACACTTACCAGATATTCGTTGATACTGATTCCCATCGCATGACAGACCCTTTTCAACTCCGGTATTTTCATATAACCGTGCATCACGCCGAACTCGCCCGGTCTTAACTTTTCTCCACGGATCAGATATGCCTTTTTTGTCTGGTATCCTTTTGCGGAACTTTTTTTGTAATTTTTTAAGAAACTGTCTTCCCGGTTCAAAGACGTATCAACACTTAATGAATCTCCCAGCTTTTCCTGCAGGTCTTTATGTGCCAGACGCAGATACTGGTAAGTCAGCTCTTTTAAGAAATTGATTCCTCCCATTCCATCCGTCAAAACATGGAATACTTCCAGATTGATCCTGCATTTATAATAGGTCACACGGAACATATAACTGCGGTTTTTATTCTGCTGGATATATCTGCATGGAAAATTGTTCTCCATGCGAACCTTTGGCGCCGCTTTTCCGTTTTCCTCAAAATAATACCAGAACACCCCCTGCCGCAGTCTTAAGTTAAACCCGTCAAACTTCGGAAGCACCATATCAAGTGCCCTCTGCAGTAATTCCGGATTGATCTCCTCTTTCAGTGTAACACTGATCCTGTACACATTGCTCATGCTCTCCCCGGCAATGACCGGAAAAAGGTGTGCTGTATTATCAAGTCTGTCCCAACGGATATCACGGTTTGTCGGAACTCCTTTACTCTGTTTTTTCATATATTCCTCGTTTCTGCATATTTTACAGGCAGGCTGAGTTTCTGTTTTTTCTTCTCTCCCCCCCCACTCATAAAATACACAATCTATTGTATGCAATTATAAAATAACCTGACATAAAATACAAGTTTGGGCATATCAAAATTACCTGATATAATGCTATAAATTTTCTTAAAATTCCCTTATTTATTTTTTAATTTATGATTGTATAAAATTTTCCTTCATATTATAATGTTTTTGTAACATCTATAAAATATTTATAAACAAGGAGGATTCACTTATGAAAATTTTCAAACGAACAGTCAGCTTATTTTTAGCTTTCTGTCTCTGTGCCGGGATGCTTTTACTGCAGCCGCAGTCAACGGTATCCGCAGCCGTCAGGAACAAACCGACCACCACTGTACTTCGCATGTCCAGTAATTCTTTCGACAGTTCTGCAATCTATGTCAATCTGCCAAAAGCCAAAGTATGTTATATCAAAAACATCAAAACCAGCAGTAAAAATCTGATTGCAAAAAACACCCACTATTATACTACCAGTTCAGACGATACATACACGGATACCTTTGCGTCTATCGGCCTCTATGCCAAAAAAACCGGTAAATACAAAGTCACCTATAATATCTGCGATAAATCAGGAAACAAACTTTCTTCGGGTAAAGTAACAGTATATGTAAAAAATGACCTGCCAGTCAAATCTGTCAAATTTGCAGGTAAAGAAGTTAATTATGCCCTTACGAGCAAAAAATCCGGCAAATTATCTGTTAAAATGAACAAAGGTTACACGCTGAAAAAAATCACTGTCACCACTTACAATAAGGCAGGTAAAGAAGTTGTAAAAACAATGAAAAACAACAGCACCTTAAAGCTTGGCGAGTACGCATATATATTTGATAATTCATATTCCAGCGGCAGAAACTATTCTACCTCACTTGCTGCGCGTACCAAGATCACTATTACTTATATCGACAAATATACCAAGCAGGAATGTGAGAGTATTTATTCCATTTCCCGTCTTGCAAAATAATCCAACAGGAGGATATCTGATATGAAATTATTTAAGCAAATTACTTGCGCTGTTCTTACACTTTGCCTGTGCGCCGGATTATTACTGATCCCTTCTGCGCCGGTATCTGCTGCAACAGGTCCAAGCGCCCCAAAGGCTGTAGATGTTTCTTATTACAAAAATTATCCGATGGTCAATGATTCGGCTATCTCCGTACAGCTCGGTACAAACGGAAAAAACATCAAAAATATCAAAACATCGAGCAAAAACCTGAAAGCCAAAGTAACAAGACTTTCACTTTCCAGCTCCAGTAATTCCGGATACGTTGGTGTCTATGCCAAGAAAACCGGTAAATACACAGTATCTTTTGATGTATATAATGCACAGAATAAAAAGATTAAAAAATTTACTGTCAAAGTCAATGTAACCGAGCCGACATTCTCTAACAATAGTCCTTTTAAGAGTGTAACTTTTAACAACAAAGAATATGATTACGCAAAGGCAGTCTACAATAAAAATTCTGTCAAAGTCAATGTCAAAATGAACAAGGGTTATAAATTAAAGAAGATCGAATACTCTACTTACAGCAAGCCAGTTGCAAAAACAAATTCTTCCTATTCAACCACTTATTCAAACTCCGAGATAACAAAAAAGGTAAAAAATGGAAAGAGTATCCAGTTAGGACATTATGGATACTATTACGGACATGACTACTCTTACGCATATGGTACTTACTCTTATGAGTCATACAGCCGTGATGGTGATATTATGGCACCGACAATCGTGAAAATCACATATCTCGATAAAAATAAAAATACGATTTCTACCTCGTACACACTGTACCGTATTGCAGATGATGTAAAATAACAAACTCAAAAAGCACAAAAAACGAGGAACCTGTCACGAAACAGGTTCCTCATTTTTTATTCATTATTAAATTATATTCTATTCTCTTTTATCTCTCCAGCGGATATTTCTCTGTCAGCGATTTTACGATTGCACGCGCTTTATCAGCTGCCGGTTCACCCTCCTTGATCATCATGGCGATTGCCTCTGCAATCTGATCCATATCCTCTGTGTTTAGTCCACGGGAAGTAACTGCCGGTGTTCCAAGACGTACACCGCTTGTTACGAACGGGGATTTCGGATCGTTCGGGATCGTATTCTTGTTGCAGGTGATATTGACAGAATCGAG
>ENA-OPWR01003166-OPWR01003166.1-human-gut-metagenome-genome-assembly--contig:-NODE-3166-length-10454-cov-2.053851_pt1 | contig 10454 bp, 8 predicted proteins | sample MGYA00241507_ERZ502006 | MGnify/ENA primary metagenome ERZ502006 (study PRJEB25962, sample SAMEA2043041) | human gut metagenome | biome: human gut; feature: human-associated habitat; material: faeces... | reverse complement strand
CCGCCGCTGAAAAGAATAACTGCGGTATCATCCATTTTAGGCATATTGTTTGTGAGTGCCGGTGCTTTTTTAGCACCTTTTATAAAGTCGCTCCAATCAATTATATTTTTATTATCTTTTGGAAGCGGAGCCGGCTTTTTCTTAACTGTAAGAGGGTAGAGCATATTAAGCGGAAAAGGAAGCTCATCCTTAATATGTGCAACTATTACCTTAACAGGATGTTTAACATCTTTTAATGCACGAAGAACCTTTTCATAAAATAAATCAATTACCAAAATAGCTTTTGAATTGGTTGTGTTAATGTAAAATGCTATTTCACCTTCTGCTGAAAGCGGGTGAATCATTGCCGGAATTGCGCCGATACGGTTGAGTGAATAAAATGTATCAATACCCTGCGGCGTGTTTGGCATACATACTGTTACACAGTCGCCTTCGCAAATTCCGATGTTTCTGTAAGCCTTGCCCAGTGTTTCAATCTTTTCAAAAAAAGTTTTATATGTTGTTTTCTTTCCTTGAAATTCATATGCAACGGAATTTATTTTGTTGAGTTGATTTACATTATCCTTTATGGCTTCATACATTGAGCCTTGCGGATAAACAAGATGTTCAGGAATGTCACCAAAATATTTAAGCCATGGAGCTTTTGGAGTTTGAGGCATAACATTTCTCCTTTGTTTCATTTTTTGCTTATTATACAACTATAAAATATTGATTTCTATATTTTTTTATTTATTTAATGAATATTTAATAAATAGAAGTGAAATAATTAACAAAAACGCAATGTAAGCACATCAACTTACATTGCGTTTTTAGTCAATCTTTTTGTAAAAGCATTCTATCGTTATCAAAATCTTTCATTTCTCTTTCACGATAAAGCTTTAACAAGTCTGATACATTCATTTCTTTTCTTGTTTCACTGTCAAGGTCAATTATGATTTCGCCTGAATCCATCATTATTGTTCTTGTGCCGGTAACAAGTGCTTGCGACATGTTATGAGTAATCATCATAGTTGTAATATTGTTCTCTTTCACAATATTATTGGTAATTTTCATAACTTTGTCAGCTGTAACAGGGTCAAGTGCCGCTGTGTGTTCATCAAGTAAAAGAAGCTTTGGTGTAACAATTGTACACATTAAAAGTGTAACAACCTGCCTTTGCCCGCCGGAAAGAAGACCGATTTTAGTTTTCATTCTGTCTTCAAGTCCCATATCAAATCGTGCAAGATGCTCTTGAAAATATTCCCTTTTCTTTTTCCCGATAGCTTGTGAAAAGAAGCTTGAACCTGCACGCGAATATGCAAGAGCAAGGTTTTCTTCAATAGTCATATTAGGTGCAGTGCCTTTCATCGGGTCTTGAAAAACTCTGCCTACAAGTCTTGCCCTTTTATGTTCAGGCATAAATGAAATATCTTTTCCGTCAAGTATAATGCTTCCGCTGTCCTGTTCAAAAGTACCGCATATCATATTGAACAGTGTGGATTTTCCTGCTCCGTTTGAACCTACTATTGTAACAAATTCACCGTTATTAAGTGTGAGGTTAATGTTGTTTAAAGCTTTATGCTCATTTACCGTATCTTTAGCAAATGTTTTGGAGACATTTTTAATTTCAAGCATTTTTTCTTGCCTCCTTTTTACTTTTTGCATTTTCAAACTTATGCTTAATTTCAGGTACTACCAATGTAATGGCAACAATAATAGCACAAGTAAGCTTCATAAGATTTTCACTGTTTTTGCCAAAGAGTGATACATCTATAACAAATGCTACAATTATTTTGTAAATTACAGAGCCGACAACAGCGCTTGTTAAACCGAGAGCAACATTTCTTTTACCGAAAATTGCTTCACCGATAATTACTGCTGCAAGTCCGTAAATAAGTGTTCCGTTAGAAAAGCTTTGGTCACTGAGTCCCAAATAATGTGAAATCAGCGCACCTGAAAGAGCAATAAGTCCGTTTGCAAGTGCCTGTGCATTGTCAATGATATTCTGCTGGTATACTTTAAACTCCGGCTGAAGTGCCTCTTTAAAGCAGACTGCCTTCGCAGCAATCACATGCATCAAAGGTCCGCCCTGGATTCCAGGGAAAATAGCTTTGTTAAAGTTATATTTGTCTGCGATTTCCTGACTGGATAAGATCATGCCTCCACGCGGTCCACGCAGTGTCTTGTGTGTTGTGGTTGTGACAACGTGTGCATACGGGATTGGGCTTGGATGAAGTCCTGCAGCGACAAGTCCTGCGATATGTGCCATATCGACCATCAGAACTGCTCCGCATGCATCTGCGATCTCACGGAATCTCTTGAAATCAATGGTTCTCGCATAAGCACTTGCACCTGCGATGATCATCTTCGGCTTGCACTCCATCACGATCTCTTCTACTTTGTCATAATCAATAAATCCCTCGTCATTGACACCGTAAGGTACAATGTGAAAATAAGTACCGGAAAAGTTTACAGGGCTTCCGTGTGTCAAATGTCCGCCGTGATCTAAGTTCATTCCCATGACCGTGTCACCCGGTTTTAAGATGGCAAACTGTACAGCCATATTCGCCTGTGCACCTGAATGTGGCTGTACGTTCGCATACTCACAGCCAAACAGCTCTTTCGCACGCTCTCTTGCAAGTTCCTCTACAACATCCACACACTCACATCCGCCGTAATATCTTTTCCCCGGATAACCTTCCGCATATTTATTTGTAAGAACGCTGCCCATCGCTGACATCACTGCCTTGCTTACCCAGTTTTCGGATGCAATCAGCTCAATATGGCTGTTCTGACGTTCAAATTCATCGGTGATGGCATTTGCCACTTCCATATCAACTGCCTGAATATCTTCCAGTGTATACATAATCCGTAATTCTCCCTTTCTTTGCTGTTTGATCAATGTGTCTTTCTATGAAAAACACTTGTCTTTTGCTTTGTTTATCATTATATATGACTTCCCTTTTTTTGGCAATTCCAAAAGCCAGAATAGTTATATCAAATAATTATAAATGATATAAGCCCTGACGATAAAGCCAGATGGCACCTGCGATCTGTAAAATGAGGATCAGTGGTATTCCTATAACAAAATACCAGTGTCTCGTCTTGTGGTGGAACACATACATTCCCGCCCACGTTCCGATACTGCCGCCTAAAATGCTGACTAAAAAAAGCATTCTTTCTGAGATCCGCCATCGATGCATTTTCGCCCTTCTTTTATCCTCTCCCATAATAAGGAAGCCCACCAGATTTAAAAAGATCAGATAAGCTGCGATCATATCCATATGTTTCTCCTTTTTTCTAAAATAGAATCCTGTTCTACAGGATTCACCGCCTGCGCGACATAATTCATCTCCGACGCAGTGTGATCCCGCCCGGAGGGCTTTAAGATTCATAGGACGTAATTTCCTATGAATCTTAAAAGTCCCGGCAAATAACTGCCAGGACTTTCACTTTTCTTCAACAGATCTTATTCTGTTATTTTATTTTTACCAAGATGAACTTTCATCACATACCACAACTCGGTTGCAATGCAGATAGATGAATATGCACCGCAGATCATACCTGCCATCAGCGGCAGTGCAAATTCACGAATACTTGCTACACCAAGAAGGAACAGCATAAATACCATAATAAATGTTGTTATGGATGTGTTGATGCTTCGTGATAAGGTCTGTGTCAGGCTTCGGTTTGCTACTTCCATCAGATCTTCCCTTGTCTGTTTACCATGCTTTAATGCAAGGTTCTCACGGATACGGTCAAAGATAACGATCGTATCGTTGACAGAATAACCAATGATCGTCAGCATACATGCGATAAATGTATTGCCGACTGAAATACGCATCAGCGCATATACGGTAAGTACAACCAGTACGTCGTGGATCAGGGCAATGATCGCACTGGCACCGAAACGGATATCTTTAAAACGGAACCAGATATAGATCAGCATACAGATTGTTGAGATAATAACCGCCTTGACTGCATCCGCACGCATCTCACCACTGATCGTGGAACTGATACTCTGGAATGTAATGGTGGATTCATCTACATCAAAACTGTCTGCCAGCTTATTATTCAGATCATCACGCTCTTCTTTGGATAAAGTACGTGTCTTGATCGTAATCTGAGTTGTTCCCTCTACTTTGTTTGCCTGAATATTGCTGTCTCCAGTTACTTCTTTTACAACCGGGATAATATCATTTTCAATATCTTCGATCGTATATTCTTTGCCGAAATCAGCAGTAGTGGAAGTTCCTCCCATGAAGTCAAGTCCATAATTCAGGGAGTTCTGACCAGATGCCTTATGTACTCCCATACCGATAAATCCGGCAGCTATAACTGCAATAGAAATTGCAAAGAATACATATCTCTTCTGCAGGAAATTGATCGTCTTTCTCTCTTTTGCACGTCCGTAGAATTTTTCATCTCTCATTCCTAACCAGTAGAAAGAATAAAGGATCCATCTTGTGACAACAAGTGCTGTAAACATGGAAAGGATAATACCGATCATCAGTGTATATGCAAATCCTTTTACAGTACCGGAACCTAATCCCATAAGAACAATCGCTGCAATCAATGTTGTGATATTACCATCTAAGATTGCAGACATCGCTTTGTGGAAACCATTCTTCATTGCAGTAATCACGGATTTTCCTGATGCAATTTCTTCACGGATACGTGCAAAGATGATAACGTTCGCATCCACTGCCATACCAATACTTAAGATAATACCGGCAATACCAGGTAATGTTAATGTGATCTCGAATAAGTATAAAGTTGCAATCACAAGTGCTGTATAAATTGCAAGTGCTAAAGCTGCTGCGACACCCGGAACTGCATATACAATGATCATAAATACCATTACGATCACAAGACCGATTGCTGCCGCTTTTAAACTGGAGGAGATTGCCTGGCTTCCAAGCTGTGCTCCTACCACACTGGACTCTAACTCTGATAACTGCAGGGAAAGAGAACCGATTCTGATCTGTGTTGCTAAAGTCTGTGCCTCTTCAAAGGTGCTCTGACCGGAAATCTGTGCAGTACCTCCGGTAATTGCCTCCTGAACAGTCGGATAACTGATAACTTCTCCATCGTATACGATTGGAAGTGCTTTTCCGACGTTTTCAGAAGTAACTTCTCCGAAAGTCTTTGCTCCCTCATCTGTCAGTGTAAGCTGTACCACATACTGCTTGTTTCCATACTGATCTGTGGTTGTTGCAGCCTGTGCATCTGCCACCTGGTCACCCGTCATAAATACGGTACCATCTGAAAGCTGGAACTCTAAGGAACCCGGATTACCAAGTTCTTCCAAAATCTTGCTTGCGTCCGTAACACCCGGGATCTCAACGGCGATACGATCATCTCCAACCTGATATACGGATGCCTCTGTACTGTAACTTTCCACACGCTTCTGGAGTTTGTAAATCGTATCACTCATATCCTCTGCACTCGGATTTTCATCCATGACCTGATAGGTGATCGATACACCACCGGACAGATCAAGTCCAAGCGGAATACTCATTTCTTCCCCAATACCGGTCGATGAAAGAATAATAGATGCATAATAGGCAAGTCCCGCAAATGCAGCGAGAATCGCAACTAATATGACTGCTGCTTTACTCTTTTTCATTTTCTTTTTCCTTCCTGTTTCTTATTTATTCACAATCGGCCTCGGCAGCCTTGATCATGATCGCGCACTCAATACGTTTTTTCTGCAATTCACATCCGATATCATATGCCCCACAGATATCACCGCTGAAATTATACGCATTTGCTGCACATCCGCCGCTGCAGTAGAATCTTGCGAAACATTTTCTGCATTTTTCTTTTGCATAGACATTACAGCACTTAAACTCATCACGGATCTCTGTATTTTTTATACCTTCATCCACATTGCCAAGTAAAAACTTTTCATTGCCGACAAACTGGTGACATGGATAAAAATCTCCCCATGGTGTCACTGCAAGGTACTCGGTTCCTGAACCACAGCCGGACAGACGTTTTGCCACACATGGACCGCCCTCAAGATCGATCATAAAATGGAAGAAGTTAAAATCATCTCCCTCTTTGTGACGTCTTACCATCTCCGCTGCAAGTTTGTCATATTCCTCAAACAGCTGTGGAAGATCTTCCTCTGTGATCGCATACGGTTCACTCGGTTCTGCAACTACCGGCTCCACGGAGATCTGTTTGAAACCAAGATCCGCAAGATGAAGTACATCTGCCGCAAAATCAGGATTGTAGTGTGTGAATGTACCACGCACATAATATTTGTCCTGATGTCTGCTCTCTGCAAATTTCTGGAACTTTGGAACGATCAGATCATAACTTCCTGCCCCTTTGCGGAACGGACGCATCTTATCATGAACTTCCTTTCTTCCATCGATACTTAAGACCACATTTGCCATCTCTTTATTACAGAATTCCATGATCTCGTCATTTAAAAGCACACCATTTGTGGTCAGTGTAAAACGGAAATTCTTGTCATGCAGCTTTTCCTGCTCTCTTCCGTAGGCAACTAAGTCTTTTACGACCTGCCAGTTCATAAGCGGCTCGCCGCCAAAGAAATCCACCTCAAGATTTCGTCTGTTACCTGAATTGGCAATTAAGAAATCCAGTGCTTTCTTTCCAACTTCAAAGGACATCAGTGCCCTTCTTCCATGGTACTCTCCCTCCTCAGCAAAACAGTACTGACATGCCAGGTTGCAGTCATGTGCAATATGCAGGCAGAGTGCCTTGACAACCGTCGGGCGTTTTTTGAAATCCATGATATAGTTTTCGTAAGTGTCCTTTGTAAAAAGTGACTCCTCATCGATCAATGTCTGGACTTCATCGATTGCTTCCTCCACTTCCTCTTTGCCGTATTTTCCGGACAGTGCAGATACGATCTCATCCCTTGCATACGATTCCGGCTGGCTCTGATCGATCATCTCAATGACATCATAAGTCACGTCATCCACCACATGAATCGCTCCGCTGTTTACATCTAAAACAATATCATAGCCGTTGTTCTTATACTGATGAACCACTATAATATTTCCTCTCTTTCTATCTGATTTTACAGCAAAACATTTAAAGTTTTCTGCAAATCAATGTATTTTTTTCAAGTATTACGGCATTTTAATGTTGCCGATAAAACGTACAAATGACCGCACGCTATGCGAACGGTCGTTTGCAGATTTCACTTATATCCGACCGTATGATTTTCATCGTTGTATCACACAGTCATTTTGTATCATGCCATGATGGCATATCCGGCACTCATATGCACAATTTTTACCATGCTATGCATGCCCGGCTGTACCAGTTCAAATCTTATTTGTGCTCGCAGCTCTGGTTTCCTACTGTACAGGATGTTTTGCATGCAGACTGGCAGGATGTCTGGCACTCGCCGCAGCCGCCTTTTTTGATTGTGTTCTGTAATCTCTTGGTATTTAATGTCTTTACATGTTTCATGATGCTTCTCTCCTTTTTTGTAATTTCCGCACACATGGGATACGCCATTTGCCCGCTCCCCGTAATACTATGTATTTATTCGCTTTCGCGCGGAGTTCTGTTAACTTATACAGTATAACATAACTTTTTTCATATGGGAAGTTTTTTTTATTCCGCATCCTTCGGCAGGATAATATTAAAGATGATCGCAACAATGGCTGCCGGAACAATACCGGAACCGCCAAAGATCAGCTGGATGCCCTGCGGCAGATGTGCAAGGATGCCGCTGCTGGATCCGATTCCATAGCCAAGTCCCAATGCGACGGAGACGATCGTGATATTGCGCATCGTCATCGGTTCTTTGGTAATAAGCTGGATTCCGCTGATCACGATGGATGAAAACATCATAACGGCAGCTCCTCCAAGTACACTCTGCGGCATGATTGAAATCAGTGCTGCAAGTTTCGGGAATAAACCACATAAAATCAGGAATACGGCTCCGGATGCAAGCGCCATACGGTTTACGATTTTCGTCATTGTGACAAGTCCTACATTCTGACTGAAAGAAGTATTCGGCAGAACACCAAAAAGTGCTGCAAGCGAAGAACCAATTCCATCACAGATGACACCGCCGGAAAGTTCTTTGTCGGTAGCTTCTCTGCCCATTCCACCTTCCATAACACCGGAGATATCTCCGACTGTTTCAACCGCGGTAACAACAAACATGATCAGAACCGGAATGATTGCTCTCCAGTCAAATACCAGTTTGACCGGCATTAATTTCGGAACGGAAAACCAGGCTGCATTTGCAACCTTATCCCAGTTTAACACCCAGGCTTTTGTGTATTCCACACCATCCGCATTGACTGCTGTTGTCGGCAGTACCAGTCCCATGATCGCAGCAATGATATAGCCTGCCACAATACCGATCAGGATCGATGATGCACTCGCCATACCTTTCATCCAGTGTTTCACTGCTACAATGATCAGTAAAACAGCTGCTCCGAGCAGTAAATTTTCTACTGAACCAAAGTCGTTTGCCGTATTGCCGCCGCCAAAAGAATTGACGCCGACCGCGATCAGTGACAATCCGATCGACAGTACAACGGTTCCCGTTACAACCGCAGGGAAAAATCTGCGGAGCGGCTTTAACAGAAATCCAAGGATTCCCTCAAACAGACCACCAATGACGGATGCACACATAATGGCTCCATATGCAAGGATTCCTCCTCCCATTACCTGAACCACACTGTTAAACACACCGATAAATCCGGAACTCGTTCCCATGATGATCGGTACCTTTCCACCAACCGGTCCGATCGCAAATAACTGGATCAGTGTCACGATCCCGGCGATCAGCATCGCATTCTGCAGCAGATCGACCTGCAGACTGCCGAACTCCTCACCTGCAATACCACATGCCCCTGAGATGATCAGGATCGGTGTCAGGTTTCCCACAAACATTGCCAGCACATGCTGTAATCCCAGCGGGATTGCCTTTTTCAGCGGGAGTTTTCCGTAAAACTCGTACTCTGCTCCCTGTCTCTTCTGTCTTTCCATGTCTTCCTCCTCGTGCGTATCTTTTTCTGCATGAAACATTGATAATTTTTTTCATTCATGCACATTTTCTTTGAGTATAGCACGCCGCTGATATTCTGCGCAAGTCCTGTCTATATGCTAATTGGCACACTGACAGTAACCACTAACTTATCATTCCGCCCGCCATCCCGGATACCGCACATAGAATAAATGTTGTCGCCACTTTCGGCAGTTCCATGGAGACTCCCTGTTTAACCAGCACTGATATCAGGAATAAAATGCAAAAATAAATGGCTCCCGCTGCAAATCCCCATAAAAATTTCTGTGTTTTCATGATCTTTCCCATGAAAAATCCACCGATCACTCCGGAGACGATATAAATGACAACGATTCCCACCTTTACTGCCGATTCACTCAGATCAAACTTATATAACAGTGCAGCCAACAGTAACAGGAACAGGCAGCTTAAAAGGAACATGACCAGCACGGACACCAATACCGCAGTGACCGGATTGTTTTTTGCATCTCTTGTTTTCATTTTTGACTGTATATTCATTGACCACTCCACAGGTTTTCGATTCTGTTTCACTATATGAAAAAAACGCAAAAGCTATGCTCTTTTTACATGCTTTTGCGTTTTTTATTTTTATGATCCACCTTTTGCTGACTCTATCTTACAGATATGCAATACTATAAGCTGCCTTGAATGTTCCGCCCTGCGGCAGCATGTTTTCGTAGTCGCGCTGTTGCAATGTGCCGGTAAAATCTGTGGCATCGCATCTTCCGTACCATGGTTCAATGCAGACGAAAGGTGCATTTTTTCCTTCCGGTGACCATACTGCAAATAGTGGAGTATCAAATTTTACGGTTACATACGGGATGCCTTCACGGTCAAGCAGGGAAACCTCTCCGGTCTGTTTTCCTTCGACCATGTAAGTGCACTCATCAAAGAATCCTTCCGTAAATGTCACACAGCCATCTTTCAGTGCCAGGACTTTATCCTCCATCACCGCCATACCGTCCGGTGTGTTTCCATGATGATGAATAGTATCTGCCAGGCCGCCAAATTTGAGACCATATCCGGTTTTATTTTCCTCTCCGTGAACCGGGCAGTTGAATGCCGGATGTGCACCGATGGAAAAATATAATTCTTTTGTGTCGGTGTTTTCCACAGTCCAGTTTACTTTCACCTCGTTTTTGCACAATTCATAACCAATGTGCAGTGCAAAATGAAATGGATATTTTTCACAGGTTTCCGCAGTATCGGTCAGTACAAATGAGATGTTCTCTTCCGTCTGTGCCTCTAATGTAAACTCCATATCTCTTGCAAATCCGTGCTGTCCCATCGTATAAGTTTTTCCGTCATAACGGTATTCTTTGTTTTTCGGCGTACCGACAAACGGAAATAATACAGGGGATGTTCTGCCCCAGTACTTTTTATCACCACACCACATATATTCAAAGTTATCTGATTTTCTTTTTACAGATTTGATCTCTGCTCC